>Ga0115005_10004874_pt1 | contig 10611 bp, 5 predicted proteins | sample ArcOceMetagenome_FD_87163 | JGI IMG/M metagenome (GOLD analysis project Ga0115005, IMG submission 87163) | Marine eukaryotic phytoplankton communities from Arctic Ocean - Arctic Ocean - Greenland ARC118M Metagenome | ecosystem: Environmental > Aquatic > Marine > Oceanic | place: Arctic Ocean...
CACAAGAATGAACCGGTTGAAGAAAGAAATTTAGGCAAAAGAATGAGTGAGATCGTGTTTGGCGCTTTGAAAAAAAATCGAGTAACAAGTGCAAATAAATAAATTTAATGTGTGAATGTTTGGTTAATCGTATGTTATGTAGTTACATATAATTACTATGTATGTACACATATACATGTGTACTACATGGTGTACATGTATATATATATTCTACCTTCTATCTTCTACAGGTACCGTAGGTAGATTACTGATTACCCGGGTACCGGGTACTACGTACTGTCCCGGGTATTTTTTTTTGTGCACGTGCACCACCAGCCAAAATAAAATTTTATAAAAAAGAATTAATCATTCTCTGACTCAAGAACGCCGGTTTGTTTCCGTCGTTTGACTCCAACACTGTAATCTCGGATCTGTAATTTCTCACTGGCCACAATTGAATAGGGAGGAAATTGTCTTGGTTTCAATTCTCGCATCATACTTTTTGGTGGTCTGATTTTCTTTCCACGTTCTTTTCGTTCCTTCATTTTTTGAAATCTTGCAATGTCAGCACGTGTTGGGCGTAGATGAGCAGACAACATTCGTTCTAGTTTTTTTCTTTTTACTTCTTCTTGTTTGATTTGAAATTCATTGATGGACTGATCAGTGTCAAATGCTGGTGCAGATTGACTTGTTGTTAACAACAATCTTTTTGCGACTTGAACGGTATTTCGATTGGCAAGTTTCTGTTCGTCGATGGATGCTACTTTTCTTGGTGTATCGTTTGGGTCACAACTCCTTGCCAACCAATGGTTGACTTGTTGGTAGTTGTGTTTGACGACATCGCTGTCTGCGTGCATGCGTGGTACTTTTTCTGCCCATTCGGCATAGACTTTGCCTCGGTCCATTGCAACGGGCGGGAGATCTCCTAAATGAAACCCAGCAATTTTTTGATCTTTGCTGCCCAATATGACACGCCACAAGGCTAACATTTTATCTTCTTTTTGTTGTGCTTTTCTTGCTTTTTTTCTCCTTTTTTGAAGCCGTTGTTGCTGCAACAGCAGATGTCGTTCTTTCTGCTGGTGTTGCTGCTGGTGTTGCTGCTGGTGCTGTTGCTGGGAGAAGACTACTTTGCCGCCAGATTCATCGTTGCTGTGACGAATTTCTTTCAATGCATCCAACAACAATGTGCGTCGTGTGGCATTGATCCGACTGTCTAAATTCAACCCTTTGTTGGATTGTGCTGCTTCCACATGTGTGCGTAGTTGCTGCATGGCCGACAAACCATTGTCCGGTTGACCGCTCAAGTTGTTGCCCTTGGCATCCGTTCCGATACCACGCTTGATCAACCTTTGGAAACTCTCAAAATCAATGCCACCACCGGGTTCCATTTCATTTTTTTCAATGATGTCACGCACTTGTGGTAACGAAGAAGCAATGCCCGTCGACAGCAAAGGTGCTGCCAATTCAGCCAAATCGATGTCACCCCCACCATCCGTGTCCAAGGCATCGAACCAACGACGAAGTTCACTTCTTTCCGCCGGACTGAAGTCGGAACCCGTGGAGGCACCACGGCGCAACAACCATTTTCTGGATGTGATTTCACGGTCTTGCAAACGCAATCCTCTTTCTACTTTTTGCAACCATTTTTGTTTGTCCTGCCTTCGCTTCGCTCGTTTGACGACGGTTTGTACTCTTTGCAAATGTGCTGTACCTTTGGTTTGCAGGGCGTATTCTCTTGCCGCCTGCCTGGCTTCGGAACGGACGGTTTCGGCGTTGAAGCGTCGACGGCCCTGGGTTTTTTTCACGTATTGTTGGTGCGACCACATTAGGACGGACTATTTATTACAGGAGGAACATTATCACGGACTATCGATACACGTGCGATAGCTTCAACGGGACATTGTACACTTTGACAGTTGAAGTGAAGACCCGAAAGCTACACTGGCCGCCAGGTTCATTGCAACCGGCAACGAGCAACGGTTGTGCCGTTGTCGCAACAGTGACCGATGAGAGCATCTCAACGACGGAGAAGAGGGCGCAGTTCCATCGTGCAACCTTACGAAAACATGCTCCCTTCGTTGCGATCAAGTTTGTTGTCCTCGTCCACCAACCGGGAAGTAAGAAACGCTGTCAATGCACCAGGAACAGCAATAACTGCTTCTGCCCTTCAATCCCACTTCATGCAATCTGTCAACCTTGCCCTTCCTGATTTTGCTGCTCAACGACGGCGTCAAAAAAAGAGGCAGCAAGCTCGCATGTCTGGTACTGCCACGTCTGCCGCCACCGCCACTTCTTCCACCACCGTCCAAGAACTTCGAAGAGTTACACGACCTTGGTCTTGCCCACGCTGTACCCATACAAATCGTGGACGAACGCTCACTTGCCCTGCATGTTTGTATCAACGGGACACATCAAACAGTGCTCATCCAAACAACCAATACGATCCAAACAATCCAAACAATCCAACCAATTCAAACAATCCAAACAATCCAAACAATCCAAACAATCAAACCACACCACCGACGTTGGCACAACTTCACGGTTTAGTGCCACCACCACCCAGTCGGTTGACCAAAGCGGAATGGCACGTTGCAGAAATGAACCATGAAGTACGAGATGCCAAACGAGGGATGGATGAAACCTCCTGTGCCATTTGCATGGAAAAATTAAGCGCGGGAGCTCAAGTCATTTTGTCTTGTTCACACGTCTACCACAGCATTTGTTTCAATAATTTTGAACGTTTTACAAAAAGAAAAATGGATCGATGTTGTCCGTTGTGCCGCTGTGCCAATTACCAACAAAAAAAGTACGAACCGGCACAAGGATTGCTGCGCAAACGATCGGCAATTCGAATCCAAACGTTGTGTCGTCGTTATCAAACCAAGGTCGGGTTTCAAACCACTTTGCAACAGCATTATTCATCCGGCAAAGGGGATCGCTCTCGTGCACATGCCTTTTTTGCAAAACGGGTCAATAAAGTCAGTGCCAAACTGGTCGAAGCAATGAACGAGAAAACATCGCAAGTCGATGCATTGGTCAATGAAAGTGACCGTGCGTTGGAATTAAGTCGAAGCATTTTTGCCAGTTTAGATCAAAATCCACGAACAAATGCCAGACATCAATTGGATGAATCTGAACACCGTCGTAGTGGCAGGAGTGGCCGGAGCGAAGGAAGTCCTGCTGAAGCCCATGGTGGGGGCGGGACCAGGGACGGGGGCAGGGGCGGGGACAACACTGGTACTGGCGCGTTTGAGTGGCCCAATGTACGAAGAGCAGCAGAAAACAGAGGATTGAATGATTGCCCCATATGTTTGAGAAAATTTGTCGTGGGGGACGATACTAGTACCAATCTTGCCGCATCCCCTCAAGCACAATCATCTTGTTCGCCCTCGGTACCACAATCACCAAACCTCAGCCGTACACATGTGTCTTTGTTAAGTTGTACACATGTGTTTCACGAACGATGCATTGAAAATTTTGAAAATTTTACACAAAAAAGTGGTGCGAGCGACAGTAGCAGTACAACACTTTTTCATGTGGTGTATACTTGTCCTGTATGTCGAGCTGGATACAATCGAAAAAGGTTGCATGACATTGTGATTGAAGACATCAAAGAAGTAGAAGCAGTGGTATCGATGCAAGCAGTTTCGAACGAAGCCAGCAACAACATGGAATGAAGGAAAAAGTAACGGGTGTGTCACAAGTCACACAGCACACAGTGCGAGGTTAAACCCGAGAGTTTATAAATTTAAAAATAAATATCTTGTGTGGTACACACACATCACAACACACAACAAGTTGTATACACAATACACACCACGTCTATAGATTGTCTTACAAAGAAACATGTATATTATACCTAGGTACATTTGAGAAGGTCACTCTTTCACTTTCAAACTAGCTAAAAATTCTCATCAAACTTGGGTGAACTTCCACTTGGATGGGTTCCAAAGGCACTCGTTCACCGTCCACGGCAATAATACCACCCGCCGCTTCCAAACGAAAGGCTTTCACTTTCAACGTTTGGCAATCTTTCATTTCTAAATGTTCGCCATTCTCCATATTGCACAACCACGAGGTCATTGTACAGGGTGCACAGGACACATTTTTACCATAACACAACATAATCGTGCCATCGTCCAATTCTGAACCCGGAGCACCAAACATGTCTGCGGCCTGATGGGTTGTTTGCATGGCTATAAAATATTGCCAATCGTTGCCTTCCAACGTTTTCCAACCCAGTGCGTGGTGCTCGGTACCAATGGTTTGATCAATGGGTGGCAGTAATGTTCGCATATCGTGCAAGGAGGTGGTCTGTTCTGCAGCGACGTCGGAAGTGTCGACCCCATTTTTTTCTTCGATTTCTTTGGACCCACCCGTTTCAATGTCTGAACCACCATGGTTGTGGCTGCTTGCATCATTTTCGACGGGCAAATAATGCAACGTACCCGTGTATTTGCGTACACAGCCATCACAAAACACCAATTCAATGCCCCGGCAAGTAAATCTGAAATCCCCACAGCAACGGTATTTTTCAGAGGTAATGTCAATGTCACTGGCCAATGCCCATTCGGTGGACAAGAAGGAAAAAGTTTTCTTCGATGGAGACTCCACCGAACAAAGGTCCATGGGTGACACTTCTCCTCGAGCAATCAGATAGGCCATGCTTTCCACGTCTCGAGTTTCGTTTTTACGGTGCAATACACTCAACGCTAATCCATTCCCTGAACCCGCTGGTACAATCGCTACCGGCATGCTTTTGATTTGTGTCAACCAATCGTCGCGCTGCATAAATCCTTCGACGACTTCAAATAAAATGCCGTCTCCACCAACCGCAACAACACCATCGTACGAGGCCATTTCCATGGAACTTAAGTCGCGGATCACTTGCGTTGCGTGTGCAGTACCAGTCGTAATGATTTCAACGCAGTCAATGTTTGCTGCTTGCAGGATGGGCAAGCATCGCTGCCACAATTGAACCCCTTTTTTTTTGCCGGACACTGGATTGATGATGATTAACATTTTCCGTCTTTGCTTGGTCAAGAGTGCTGCAACATTGGCACTAGCAACACCGAGTTGATTCTGTACTTGGTCGGAGGACAAAGTAATGGAACGCAAGGTTCTGGGTTTCTTTTTGGAAGGTCTAGAACAGATGTGCAGGATGAGAGAATCGTTGTCGACATCAGCACCAATGATTTCGTCGACGGTGGTCACTTTGCAGGCTACGAGAAGTTTGGAGGATAAATTGGTGTTCATCAGGTTGGTCAACAGTGGTTTATTCATGTGTCGCTGGTGCCGGCACCCTGTTTCCTTTTTGTTTTAGTTTCCTTTTACACTTTTGGTTTTGAAGACTTTCAAGGATGACTCTGCCCCCCGCCCATGATTGAATCACCACAAGAATGAACAACTCTCCCAACCTCACCACACTGGCAACATTTGTCAACAGCAACAGCACCATTTCTTTGAACGCACTCACTTCCCATTGTGGGTCATGGATACATTCAATTGAAACAGCAGCGCTCTTGTGCATTGAGTTCTGTGGTTCGGACAAAGATGGGAAGATGCTGAAAGCTGGGTACACTCTTCTTTGTCAGCACGCGCAAGATACCTCTTACTTGAACGTGGGACAAGTATTAAGCACACGCTTTTTGCAACTTCATTCGGCCAATCAATTTCAACGAGCCTCGCGCGTTTTAACTGCCTGTATCGAATGTGTCCTTAAATCACCTGTCGAATCACCTAAACCATCAAAGACGGCAAAGGCCTCCACAACAAGCTCGTGTACGTCCACCGTTTCGACAACCGCCATCGTGCGTGCTGTCGAACAGATCCCTTTCTTTGTATCTACGCTTGCACTGTGTCTCTGCAACTTTGGTGTGAGTAGACCTGCTTCAAAATTCATTGAACATGTCCTGGTGCACTATTTGAATGTAGGTTCAACGGAAGGTGCGTGTGGTTGGGTCCGTGTTCTTGTTCGGTCACATTTAACGCTGTCCGATCCACGGGATCCTAAACAGGTGGATGATCTCATGACAATGTTGGCACAACTGTTGCGCCGGCTGCTTCGTCGCACCAACCAGACGGAACACACCCTTCGATTTCAACAAAACGTTTGGTCCATCGTATGGAAAATCAGGAACGAACATGCCTTGCCACATTCCCCAAGCATCTTTCTCTCTCGTACACTGTCTTGCCTGCGTCTTTGTGCTGCCGTCGATGACCGGATGTCCTTGGGTGCCTTGTTGGAGAGTGACTCGGACGCAACTAAATCAATTGGTCGTGCTGCCATGTCTGGATTGACTGGACAAGACACTTCGCATTTGGCACGCTTGCAAGCATTGGAATTGTGTTGTGCTTGGTTGTCTGCAAACAAGAAATTCAAAAAGAAATCCAAGAACAACAAGTTGACCAACAAAAGAAAAAGTCAAATGGGCACAAATGTTGACGATGGCACTGCTGTTGCCTTGTCTTCCATCGAAGTGTGGGTACTTGCATCAACACCCACCATTTCTAATTTTTTTACAATATCCACCACTGCGGACAACAATGGCATGCCCGGTAATTTTATTCAACGTTTGAAAACGACCTTGTCCACACTTCTTGCTTCCTGCCCTGCCCTTCGTCCTACGATTGTTCGTACAATTTGCCTGCAATTGAATTGTGAAACATCTCCCCGGCATGGAAGATTGTTGTTGTCACTGTTAATGGTACCACGACATGCACGCAAAACACATTGGACAATGTCACTGCCAAGCTCTACACTTGATGACGTCAAACGGTGTGGGTTAAATGTCATGCAAAACCATGCATGGTCTGAACTTCGTCAAATGGCCTGCGACGTGTTGTTGTCTTTGGGTTCGTACGCTCACCTACTCACAAAAACAGCAGCAGCAACAACAACCACAACAATGGGCAACAACACCACAAGTGCCACTAAAGAATTAAATCATGTAGAAGGTGCAGCTGCAGATGCATCGTCTTTGCTCGTCGCACTTGAATACGATGCTGAATGCGGGAAAGGGGGTACATATCGCGTTGAAGTCGAAGGTACTGTGTCACTTTTGTCAATTGTACAGCATGGCCTCAATGATGGTTGTGACGGTAACGGTATGGGTGGGGGTGGGGTGGAGGATGGGCAAAAAGAAAAACATTTGCATCTGGTTGAAAAAGCTGTCTCTACCCTTCTTGCATTACCTGTCGACGCGTTGCTGCCTTTTGCTTCTGAATTTGTTGCTGGCGCGTGTTGTTTATTGGCACGTCTGGCACCACATTTGTCCACCGTGCAACACATGAGTTCCGAGAAAGAGAAAGAAAACAACCAAGATACCCTCAAGGACTACGCTGATCCATCTTGGATCACATGTCGTGGGTGTTGCGTGTTGATGCAACGTTTGATTTCTTTGCCCATCACTTCCATGACCTACCAACACAACGCATTAGTGGAATGGGGACGTGCGTTGCTTGATGTTGTGCGTCAAACAGATCATCATGGTGCAATGCAAAGGGTGTCCGCAGTTCTGCAACATATTGCAACTGCTTTGTTGCTGAATGATCTTCAGAAATCTACCGATGGAAATTGCAGCAACAATGGCAAAGACATTGTGACCGGGTGGATGTCTGAATTGGTGCAACGTGCTACTTCGATGCATGCGTTGGCACGAATTCGTTTCAGTCATGATCTACCCCCTTGTTTAAAGGCATTGATGAAAGGTATCATTGAAGCAGCCGAACAGAAAAGAAAGATTGTCAAGAAAAACATGTCTAGTACAATTGGAAAGAAAAGAAAAGCAATTGCAACACGACCGAATACCGTTTCCTCCACCACCTCTTCTTCTTCATCCAAAAATGTCATGGATGACGTGTTCAACAATGCCTCCAACTGTTTGTACAATGGATGTGTGCTACCAATGTTGACCTTGGCGGCAAACGTTCTCGCAACAATACCAGCACGCATTGCTGCATTTCATGTCTTGATTCGTGTTTTTGAAACACATAAATTACGTTGCTTTGTCATGCCGTATTACAACATGAGAGACGCGGTCGAATTGGCCATTGGGTGTTGCCAAGCCTCTGTACCGTACGCGTTAAGCAGTGCTGCGGCTTTGTTTTGGTCGGTTGTCATCGATGTAATGATCACTACGTCTGCTGGGCATTCCAAACAATGTACCCCATGCACGTTGTTTTTGCGGTACCCTTCTTTGGTGGGTGTGTTCAATGCACACACAACAAGATTAACGACAAATGTATTGAATACAAATCAAAGTCCAGACCCCATCTCCACCGGTTTGTCCACACCCTTGGTGTTGTTGTCTTTGTGCAGTCAACTCGCACCACCGCCGCCAGTCGGAGATCCTCTTGCATTGCATCGTCAATTGTGTGGTGGGTTGGTAACCCTGTGCCATGCGTTGTTAAGTTCACCACAGATGTTGTTTCGGTTGTTGGCAGCCAAATCGTTGGCCAGAATGATTCATCCAATGGAAGTCGTCGATGTTGTCGGAAATGTATTGGCATTGTTTTCCTCGGAAGATGTATCGGAGGAGGGGCAGGCTCACGTGTTGACCATGAATACCATTCATGGTTTGCTACTTCAATTGATACATATGAAAGCGATTCATGGGGGTACTGTGGTTTGGGATGGATTAAATACACGTGTCAGAAATGTTCTTGGAGAGCTGAACACAAAAGATTCGAGAGTCATGAATTGTACGTGCACGGCAGTATTGGTGAATACCATCCATGAATGGGAGTGTTAGGTGTTAGGGTTGGGGTGGGGTGCACCCGGTACCGGTGGTACGAAGGTAACCTGTAGTCAATACTCAAATACCGATGAGTGCAGACACAGCACACAGCACACAAAACACAGTTGAAAAAATAAACTCTCATTCGTGTTTTAAAATTATTTTAAGAGAATTCATCCTTTCACATACATGGATACATATATATTGTATGTGTGTATTCTAACGTGTTGCAGAAGAGCTTTTTCCTGTTGATTGTGAACCATTGGCGCCGTGCAAATACGCATTTCTTGCCAAGATACTGTTGTTCTGCAGGTATTCAGCCCCTCGGTTTTTTGCCTTCGCTTTCAACCATGCTCTTTTTTCCCGAAGACATCTGGCACACGTACATCGGAATTCGTAATGAGATTCTAAAATCCTTAACCGTTGTTCAATGTGTTGATTGACATCAATGTAACTAATACATATTTCAGCATTTGCTTCGATCGCTGCCAAAGCACGCAATGTTACAAAACCATCCTTGTCAACACTGGCCTCTGTGTTGGGTGTACAATCATGATTGCAATACCCCATGTGTGCGGATAACGCACACCCCACTTTGCTGCCACCTCTTTCAATACTGGCCGCGTTGCCACGAATTTGACCAATCAATAAACTGACCACCTTTTCAGGAACCCCAGTCAGTTTAGACAAGGCCGCTCGTTGTTTGGGTGGTACAACGTCCGTGTTGGCTTGAAGAGTATGCACCAGGGCCAACGGTTCTTTGGTGCCCGGTGGTGCTCCCTCTGTTTTCTCTGTTTTCTCTGTTCCTTTTGTTGCTGTGGATCCTATTGTGGCGGTCCAATCCCCTTTTGCTGCGGTTGCTTTGTACCTCAACATCATACGAATGGCTGACGATTCGCCTTGAGTCACTGCGGACGGCAAATGTTTAAAAGCTTGACATTCATCAGAACTGTGCCAAGCACCAAACCCTGCTTTGTCGCAATCAATGCAAATGGCAGCACGAGAACAATTTAAGCAAGGTTGGAGAGCAACACGGCGAACGCCAAGAGGGAAAATACAGTTGTCCTTGTCGGCAACCCCGGCAAGTTTGATCAACGACAAACAACGATCCAACGCACCAATGTCAGTTGTCAGTTGCACACCGTCCACGGAGACAATGACGTCGCCCGGCATGACACCCGACAGTGAGTTGGCACTGTCGTCCGCGCACCCGTTGATGACAACACTGTGCGCACCACCCATCTTCTTTTCTGCTAAATACAAACCCACTCGGCCATCTTGTTTTCGAAGAGCTATTTCAACCGGTACTCTTCCAGCAGCACTGGCCGGTTTGAAACAATATGCACAAATTGAACTGGCGTAAGGATCAAAAATAGTGGACAAGGCGGGTCTCGCACGGACGATCACCTCTCCTGCTGCAATGTTCTCGTTGGCAAACAATCCTTGACCGCGCCCTTTGCCCGAAGTTTTTCTGGTGGCTTTGTCAATGACAACGGCGGTGTCGATGGTGGAGGTGGAGGTGGAGGAGGAGCCATGTTTTTGTTCTAATTTCTTCGCTTTTTGCCGTGCTTTCTTCTTGCGGTTTTTGATGCGCTTGCGTTCCTCTTTTGAGAGAGGTGGTGTGTTTTCAGACGACGCAACGATCGAGGACATTTGAAAATGATACGTATCCCTTTTTTATAACTGGCAATCAGTTCGAAGTTTGACAAAACTTCGCCAGGACTCGCTTTCGAAGATGGCTTCAGACTTTTATTTGGCCCGGCCCCTTTAATTGTTTCATTGGTTCAGGTTTCTCCCTCAACAACACGCGAACAACAATGTCAGACAGTTCCTCTTCCTCCTCGTCGTCGTCGTCGGACTCCGACTCGGAGGCCAACAACGTTCAAACCACCAC
>Ga0115005_10004875_pt1 | contig 10611 bp, 10 predicted proteins | sample ArcOceMetagenome_FD_87163 | JGI IMG/M metagenome (GOLD analysis project Ga0115005, IMG submission 87163) | Marine eukaryotic phytoplankton communities from Arctic Ocean - Arctic Ocean - Greenland ARC118M Metagenome | ecosystem: Environmental > Aquatic > Marine > Oceanic | place: Arctic Ocean...
CGCAATTTAAATGTTACTAATTTTACCAATGGTCAAAAAATATGTAACATGAAGAATTAAAGTAAAACTCTAAAAGGGCTACTGACAATTTTTTAGAAAGATTTTGGTGCCTAGAAGAGGACGCCGAAATTTTCATATTTCCACTTAATTACAGTTACTTACCTTGTATTGCTGATCTAGGCATCTCCATTCACACATCAACTTTAAACTGTATAGTGCCGGGGCTTTTGCATGTTGGCGTCAATTATTGGGCGCATAGATTCAGGCCGCGCTGTGGGAACGCCAGCGCACGGGCAAAGGCACCTTCGTCCGTGCGGGTCTGTTTGAGAACAACATGTTCCTTGTCGCTCAACACATGGTGCAATACCGCCAAACTGGAGTCCCCGCGGCACCTATGCCCGAGCGTGTATCTGCCTGGGCGGTCTACGACGTATTCGAGACGGCCGACGGTGAGAAGATTTTTGTTGGCGTGGTCAGCGACAAGCAGTGGTCTCAATTTTGCAAGGTATTCGGCCTGGACGATCTGCTTCAGGACGCAGAACTTCAGACCAATGCGCAGCGGGTGGCGCGCCGAGATGTGTTCATGCCGCGCCTGCGCGACTTGTTTGGAGGGCAAGACCTGTCGCAAGCCGCCACGATCTGTGGCCGCGTTGGACTGCCCTTCGCGCCGATCCTACGGCCGGACCAGCTTTTCGACGACCCTCATGTAAACCACACCGGTGCGACGGTCGAAGTAACCCTAAGCAACGGTGTGCGAACGCAGGTTCCAACACTCCCATTTGAGTACGGTGGCACCCGGCCCAGCCTCTATCGTGACCTATCACAAATCGGCGAGCACAACGATGCCGTCGCGCGCGAGTTGGGGTACTCGGATGAGGCGTTGGAGCGTCTGCGTCCCTCGCTTGGGAGCGCTACAACCGTTGAAATGGAATGATAGTGCTACTTGCAACTGTACTAGGCTTTGTCAGATTGAACCTGCTTGAAGCGGGCAGGGAGACTTTATAGCGTCTTCTAATTACAAAACACTCCCCATTTTGCTACTTTAAAACGAGCCATGAAGTCATACGGCTTACACTCCTATTCTAGCTTCCTTGTTGCTGCTCACCATCAGTTGAAAAAACAATTCACCTCACACCTGCCCCACACCTCACAAAGAGACATGGAGGGGGTGAGAGTGCCAGTAGCAGATATTGGTGACGCATAGTCATACCTCAAAATTGCCCCATTCAGCTTCCCCGTGTGGGAGATCGGACGGGCGATTAGCACCATTTATTCTTTTCATAGAGTGGATAGCCTTTTGTTATGCAAAATCTATCGATCTATTAATCCCTGCCCTCAGCCTTTTGATATCAGATTTACAATGGTTTGATTTGCGCCGCAATCAGCGGTGCAAGCAATTTTGCACCTTCCAGTGAGAGATGGTTACCGTCCAAAAACAAGACCGACCCATCCTTGATTACAAAACACTGCATCTCGTCACAAAAGGTGCCGACCGGATCGACGGTGATGAATGATCCTGTCTCACTTTCATCGCCAAACGCGACCAAGATCTGGCGGGACTCTGCAAACTGATTTTTCGCATAAGCAATCGGATAACCGCTGTTTTTGGGCATAGCGTCTCCCGTCCAGGCCTGGCGTGCGAAAAAACGCGGTATGTCGATGTTTGGACGGGGCAAGGAGTGGACCAGAATAACAGTTTTCCCTGCCGCCTTGAGAGAACTGACAAGTTCTTCAAACGCCGATTGAATGCTGATCAGGCGGTCAACGTTATGCATGTCGGGGTAGCCACCTTCGGGGTAAGCGTAAAAATCATCATCCGGCACAAACCCTAACATGTCTGGATAACCCCGACGCAGGATATAACTGTCCCATGTGGCGAACAAAACCACGTATTCGATACTGTCGTTTGCAAGAATATAGCTTTGAACACGCGCGTTAAACGCAGGACATTGTGTTTGCCTGTTTTGACTGTGGTTGATCAGCTTGGGGATCGGCAGACAGCTAGACAGCATGAAGGTCTGTGCTGACCTTCCCTGATCCTGCATTTCGTCTGACATCGCGTCAGCGATCGATGCAGCATGACTATCACCCCACAATGCGACTGACGGTGGATTTGCAGATCCAATGATACAGCTGTCACCAACGTCGGTAGTTTCAACCTCTTGACGACTTAAAATGCAACGGTTGTTATAAGGACCCGTCGTTTGCACTATATCCAAAAAAGCACTTATCTCTTGCGGGATGCGAGACGGGAAACCCTTTGTGACATGCCCACCGATTGACATCGCCACAATCATAACCGCCATAACGATCATAACGCCCCACCCCCATGCCCGTGTCAGCGCCCCAGTTCGGAACGGTTGTTCGATGAACCGCCAAGATAATGCGGCAACTCCAAAAACTAGAAGTACCACAGCCAAGCGCCCACTAAACGACGCTGGCATATTGTGCTGATACTCAAGGAAACTAAGAATCGGTTGATGCCAAAGATAGGCTGAATAACTGATCACTCCAAGTGCCCGCATAACTGCGAGGCTTAGCACTTCATGCGCAACAGAATTTGACTGTCCAAACAGCAACACCAGTAGGGTACCGGCTACTGGAATAATGGTCCAAAAACTGGGCCATGCAAGGCCGCTTGGCGTAAACAAAATACCAAATAGCAAAACCAGCAATCCCAACATCGAGAGTTGTCCATGCCACTTTTTACAGACAACCCACCAAGGTTTTCCAATAGCGATCGCAACAAGTATCCCAGCAAACAGCTCCCATGCACGAGTCGGGAGCATATAGAAGGTAAACATCGGTGCCGAAGAGCTAAGTGCCAGCATCAACCCTATGCACGCTAGCATTAAAAATGTAAATAATAATACTAGAAACTGCCTAAACCTAAACCAAGTGACACTTAATAGGATCGGCGCAAATAAATAGAATTGTTCTTCGACGCCAAGGCTCCATGTGTGAACTAGGGGATCAAGCGCAGCCTGAGGATTAAAGTAATCAATCTGATCCATGAACCAAAAATTAGACAAGGATAGCAAGCTAGTGAATGCAGCACCAAAAAAGTAACGGTAGTCGTGCGGCAGCAGAATGAAGTAACCGAGAAGAGCAGACACGAGTGTAACTACAAAGAGGGCTGGTAGAATGCGCCGCGCACGCCGACCATAAAACGACCTGTAGCTGAACTGGCCAGCCGCAAGTTCCTTCAGGATTTGGCCGCCAATAAGATAGCCAGAAATTACAAAAAATACGTCCACCCCAGCAAAGCCACCAGAGATGCTGCTGAACCCTGCATGATAAAAAATAACGCCAAGTACAGATATTGCGCGAAGGCCATCAATTTCGGTGCGGTAAATCATTATGTCCTATTCGAGTAGGAAAAGGATTTCTTTTACGAATACCAAAAACCTGATGAGCGATTAGAGGGCCCTATTTTACTCAAGGTGTCAATATAAAGCTATCAGCGGATGACAGATCATCAGAAGTGTTGGGTTATAAACGCCCAGGCCTGACGCAAATAGCGTAGCACCAACCTAACATGTCATACGATGGACTTTGCAAATTGTAGAATATTATCTCTAAGACCATGCTTATGGTGAGAGTCTTGAGGTTGAAGATGCCATGCGTAAGGCCTTCTTTGAGCTGAAGGATGAGAATATATCAAAGATAAATAAAGAGATACTTACGTGGACGTACCGTAAAGATCAGGGTAATTTTGCCAAAGCTAAGACACTAGAAATAGAAACTATCTTCAGTGCTGATGATGACGTATAGCAACGGAGAGAGCGACATCAGCTTTGGTATGCCCAGCGGTAATTGTTTGACTTAACCCCAGCACCATCCCGCGCAACATCAGAGTAGCCCGTGTAAACGATCTGATACGTGTAGTTACCCTTTATACCACAGTTATGGCATCTGGCTCTCTGACTTACTTTATGGGCTGCAGCTTTATGTTTAATGAAAACAACACAATAATAATGCTCAAAGTTCATTATTTATTAAAATCTCGGTGGCGTATTGTGATCCCCAATTTGCATAGCTGCGGTGGTTCGTATTGTGTAATTTACAGAACTCATTTACTCACCCCAATCAACTGCTAAAAGAAGGCGCATATGCTTGGACTGAATTTAAAAGACAGATTGCGATCACTCAACAGGCAACGACTATATTTGCGAGGTCTCAACAAGCCCTTAACCAATCACCCTGACGGCTTCACGTTTAGCGGCGGTGATAAAGTTATGACAAAAGGTGGTCATGAGCCATTTGAGTCCGACCTAGTTCGGAAAATTTTGAGAGAAGTGCAGTTATTCGTTAATATTGGTGCTCATCATGGTTACTATTCCTGTCTGGCTTTGAGCTCTAATACGGAGACTGTAGCTTACGAGCCAGAAGCAACCAACATTATGATGATTGAAAAGCACATCAAAGCTAATGAGTTCAATGATTGTTTTAATCTACATACTTGCGCCGTTGGATCGCAATCTGGTGAACTAGTACTTTACGGCGGTGGCGATACTGGATCGTTGTTGTCCAACTTTAGCAACATAAAATACCAACAACAAACCGTATCAGTTGTTACTTTGGATGACACTTTATTTTTGGGTAAGAAAAAAGCATTATGCCTGATAGATGTCGAAGGTTTTGAACATGAAGTTCTTAAAGGGGCAAGCAAGATGTTATCTAACAAAATCAAACCATATTGGATTATGGAGATATTGCGTACTAACATACGAGGTGAAGCCAATACCGAATTTGAAAATGTTTTTAAGCTCATGCAATCGAACGGATATACTGCGTGGGGGATCGATGAAGACACAAACCAACTTGTTCCATTCACTTCCGATATAGCGGTCAAGATAGCAGCTGGTAAAATGAAAACAGAGATTAGCAACTTTCTTTTCACAGAACGTGATGATGATTTGGTCCAGAGGCTTGTATGAATTTTATCCAATTTCTTATGCCCAATCCCAGCATTAGCCTATCGAATTTCGTGAAAGAACATAGTTGGCATCAAAACAACAACCAAGACACGAGACAAGTCAGCACAACACCCTTGATTAAAGGCACCCAGTAGAGAGCATAATGAGACCATCCAAGCTGTAAGCGTAATCTCTCCACCAGTTCGCTGTGCCACTCAAATACTTTCGCTATCTCAACTTTTAACGATCCAACGTTATTTGTACCGCTTCAACGTCTTTTAATACTCTAGATACGAAAAGCTTAGACAGACCAACCTGTCTGGATATCTCGTTATTCCCAACACCCTGCTGTGATAGTTGTTGGATATGCATTAATTTTTCGACACTGAAGGAAGGTTTCCTACCTCTGTATTTCGTAGGAGCAGTCTCTCTCGCATGAGCTACTCCAGCAGCTCGTGCTTCCTTCATAGCTGCAGCTTGACCCTCAGCCATAGCAGACATGAACGACAGCATGGCATTATGCAAAGCCTTGCCCATTGCATCTTGTGGCTTTTCATCAAGGGTCATACTATTGGTGACTGTCTTGATAGTGACACCACGATCTCGGAACAACCGTATGTTCCTCTGAGTATCTTCATAGTTGCGCCCCAACCGACCAAGAGTACATCACCGCTACGAAGGATATCGAACAGGCGTTTACCACCGTCACGTTCTGCTAGTGTTGCCTGCACACCAGAGATACCTGCGTCTTTTACAACATCATCTATGGCGAACCTTGCTGCCTCAGTTTGGCTTTGTTGGTGGTTGTTGCGATTGATGGCGCTGCCACAATCAGGCGTGTAAAACTATAAGATGAACAAACGCTTTAGGCCACAGTACCAGTCATACAATGACGATGCTCATGCATTGGTCGAAGCTCTAACTGCTGAGCTTGGGCAGACACTCAAGGGCAGCACAGGAGCCAAACACCGAACTATTCTCTCTTCATTTTATACTGTGTGCAGGGGGCTGGAGTTGGCGCTTACCTTGATTAATCAGGCGGTACGATAAATCAATAAACGACAGAGTTTAGCTTCTCCCCTTCTGCTGGTACAGCAACGGTGATGTCAGTACGAACTAAGCTGGTTGAAGCTGGATTGTGATACTGTCTGCTGATCTGTTTTCCCGTAAAGTCCCTGCAGTGATGCAAGAGTTGATGGGCGTAGCAAGGCAGACTACACGCAAGCGAAACATCAACTCGTATCGTATTAACGAGATGCCACTTCTTGCTGATCCACGGCTTGCCTCAGCACAGTTTGTAGATTCCCAGCGTCCTTACCTGATGGTCAACAAGCCAGAGGAATACACAGAAAGAGTGGAGCGCAAAGCTGCTAACATCAAAGCGCCTAAGCTTTCTTGGGGTGAGGTATATGGAGGAAAGCAGAAGCGTAGGCCGTCTGATGATATTAAAGCAGCGATAGAGATGAGCGCTTTCAGGGCCAAGCATCCTTTAGCGCGGCCAGCCAACAACACCAAAAGTGCAAAACTCTTCGCTTGCGCTACTCGTATCTTTCACGATGGTACTCTTATCAAAGGGGGCCGTTGGTACGGTGGCTGGACTAATCTCAAGTCAGACACATGCCTCCACTTGAGTATAGATGACGAGCCAGCATGGTATGTGCGATCGACCTGAACGGCAATCAGCCAAAACTGTTCAGCGCATTGCTTGGGATACGGATGGACTTGATGTCTCTGACGATCTTCTCGCCGGGCTCTTCGTTGTTTTTCACATAATCCCATCCTCAATGACTATTATGAGCACCAAACACTCTCTTAGCATAAACGCTATTTGGACACTTAGGCGCTGACATCAGACAATTGACACCATGATTAGTTAGTATACCAACTAACAAAAATCGAAAGCCATTAAAAAATGCCAAAAAAAACTCGTGCTGTGGTTTGTATGAAGTGGGGATCACTTTATCCATCAGAATATGTCAACGTATTGTACAATGCAGTGAAGGCTAATTTTAAGTCAGAATATAGATTTATCTGTTTTACAGATAATCATAATGGACTGCTCCCTGAAATCGAAGTTCGACCAATTGTGGATATGGAACTTCCAGAACGTGCCTGGCGATCCGGTGCTTGGCCAAAAATTAGCGTCTTCACTCGAGAGGCTTTTGATTTTGAAGGTCGGGCGCTTTTTATTGACCTTGATACGATCATTACAGGTGACTTGGAACCATTTTTCAACACTTCCAACGGATCCTTTAGAGCGATTGGCCCGAAATCTTGGACAAAATTAAGAAAAAGTAAGCCCAGGGTATATTATGTCTTCAAACGTCTTATCGCCTATTTTAAAAACAAGCGTAAAAACACTGCAACTAGAGTAGCTATGGAAAATAGTGGTTTGGGAATAAAGCCAAACACCATGGGTACAGGTATTTTTGCTTTCGAAATAGGGGCACATTATGACATTGCTGATCGCCTTGTAGCCGATATTGACTTTGCTTTGAACAACTACATTTTTGAGCAACACTTTATCGAAAATCAATTACATCACTGGGAACCATGGCCTAATAAAACAATTTGTAGTTTAAAGTACCATTTAAGACGGCCTATTTGGCAAAGCTTTTGGCGGCACCCAATGCGCCCTCCAGGGGATATCTCCATCGTCGCCTTCCACGGCGACCCCCGACCCATCGATATGGTGCAAAAGATGCACAGCAGTCTTAGAGAGTTTCCTCACATGTGGTTCGGAAAAGTAAAATGGGTAAGAGATTATTGGAAAACATTCTCTAAACAATAAGAAGTCTAAGCGTCTATATAACAGCCTTATCTTAAGAACGTTCGATAGAAAATTTGAACACTCTCATTACTACACGCTGTCAAGATGTGATATTTTCGACATTGTTTATCCAACACGCAAGCCATACATTCAAAATCAAGGCTGTTTAAGCAGCAACTTTTCCCTCGATTAATCATCAACGAGTTTACAACTTATGAAGCAGATTTTGGTTTGATATTAGATCAATGATTGTAAATGTTGTAAGTTCAAAACTAAAATTAGTGCTGTCAGACGAATGCGAACTAGTCTCAGTTTTCCAATTGGGTTTAATTTAAGCCATATGGTAAATAGTCGACAGTTTCTATCCATGCGAATGGCTGGAGGCGGGGCATACCTTCAATTATTTCCAGCCCGTCCTAGACTTTAGATTGGCTTTTCATCTATTCTAGCCGTTATAATAATCCCACACAAAAGCACCGCTTACAACAAAGGTTATGCTCATGTCGCCACGCGTGTCCTTCATCATCCCCACCAAAAACCGACCGGAAGGGGTACGCCGTGCCGTTGCATCAGCATTGGCCGCCCTGCCGGAGGATGGGGAGGTAATTGTTGTTGACGATGCCAGTGATCCACCCGCGATGCTGGCTTTGAAGGAGGTCACTGATCCCCGCATGACCTTGTATGTGAACCCTGGACCTCACGGGCCATCTGCTGCCCGTAATTTCGGGGTGCACCAGACGCAAGCGCCGGTTCTAATGTTCCTAGATGATGATGATTTTTTGGTTGAAGACTATTGTCTCCGCGTAATTGATCGCATCGAAACTTTGCCAGATGACTGCACCTTTGGCTTTTCCGCTTCCTACCATTTGGAAACTGACGGATCCTGGACGGAAGTCCCGTCAAAATCGCCTTCGGGAGTGCTGGGTAATGAAACATTGCTCAAATATCGTCAGGCCGCCCTGAGCGAGGGTTGGTGGATCACGCGGGTGGCTTTCGATGCGGTTGGCGGGCTTGATGAAGACATTGACGTCAACGAAGATACAGAATTTTCATTGCGCCTCGCAGCGTCTGGACATCGCTGTTACTGCGATCAGACGCCAGGTGTTATCTTGATCCGTGATACGGTACGTAATGCGTCTGATCAATCGAGCATCACCAATGCCGCTGGTGCGCGAGCCAGGTATTACGGATTTGAGTATATTCTTCTTAAGCATCAAGACTTTCTAAAGAACCATGGTGCGTTTCGCCGAAAAATGTTCACGAGGGTTATTAAATACCGCGCACGTGCTGGTAGTTTGGCTGGTTGGTTCTGGTTTTGCGCTCAGCACCGGCCGGTTAGCGATGTGGCTCTTTACATCGTCCCTGGAACTCTTTGGCTTAGCCTGTCAAGGCTCATATCGCGCAAGCCCTAGTAACCGTAGGGCTCAGGCTTCAATGCTTTTTCATGTTAACAGTCGCCCTAGATTGGGAAGGTCTCGGCGAGACTGACGCTGGGGCGTCGATGCGACTGTGATGTTCAACCTTGATAGCTTCTTTTGGAATTGTGTCAGCCAGTACTCTGTCATCTCGTTACTCTGAATTTTGGGGAAAGTCTCGGGAGTTTCATCGACTGTTTCGCCAACATGTTCGACTATGGACTTAACGTGAGGATCGGGTGCTTGGATCTGACCTGAGCCCCTAAAACTCCTCCAAATTTGTGTAGAGTCCGCCCAACAAAAGGACGGACAAATGAAGGCACGATTCATGGACGAACAGATCATAGCAATAATCAAGGAACAGGAAGTTGGTGAGAAGACCGCTGATGTATGTCGGCGGCATGGGATCAGCTCAGCAACGTTTTACAAATACAAATCGAAGTACGGCGGCATGGAGCCTTCTGATGCGAAGCGATTGTGTGCATTGGAAGACGAGAACGGCAAGCTGAAGAAGCTGTTGGCTGAACAAATGTTGGACAACGCCATGTTGCGAGACATCAACTCAAAAAAATGGTGACGCCTGCTGTGAGGCGGGAAGCGGTGGTTCACCTGTGCGAAGCGCACGGTGTGAGCCAGCGGCGGGCGTGTGACGTGCTGCAGATTGATCGATCAACGGTGCGGTATTTGTAGCGCCGTGGCGATGATGCCGATCTGCGAGATGCAATCAAACGCGTGTCTCGTGAACGGCGTAGGTTTGGTTGCCGCCGCATCCATGTGATGATTGCGCGAGAGGGCTTTGAGGTGAACCACAAGAAAGTGCGGCGCATCTACCGTGAAGAGAAGCTGCAGGTGCGGCGCAGAGGCGGCAGGAAACGTGCTTTGGGCACAAGAAAGCCGATGGTGCTGCCGGATGGCCCGAACCAACGTTGGAGTTTGGATTTCGTGTCTGACGCGCTGACAGATGGACGCCGGTTTCGTATCTTGGCGGTTGTCGATGACTTCAGCCGCGAGAACCTTGTACTGATTGCGGACACATCATTGTCAGGCCAGCGGGTTGCGCGTGAGCTGGACCGTGTGATCGCGGAGCGTGGCATGCCAAAAACGATAGTCTCGGGCAATGGCACCGAGTTCACCAGCATGGCAATTCTGAAGTGGGTTCAGGATACAGGCATCGATTGGCACTACATCGCGCCTGGAAAGCCCCAGCAGAACGGTTTCATTGAAAGCTTCAACGGCAAGCTCAGAGATGAATGCTTGAACGAAACATTGTTCGGCACATTGCACGACGCCCAACAAACGCTGGAAGAATGGCAGGAAGACTACAACTGGCGCAGACCACATTCAGCTTTGGGCAATCTGACGCCCATGGAATTCTTGCAGAGAAAGGCGATGGACAAGATGGCTGCATAAGGCCAAAGATTTAACCCCAAGGACTCCGTGCAAAGCTGGAGGAGACTTGGGGCTCAGGTCACACCATATTGAGAGACCGTTCAGAAAGATTATACGA
>Ga0115005_10004878_pt1 | contig 10609 bp, 7 predicted proteins | sample ArcOceMetagenome_FD_87163 | JGI IMG/M metagenome (GOLD analysis project Ga0115005, IMG submission 87163) | Marine eukaryotic phytoplankton communities from Arctic Ocean - Arctic Ocean - Greenland ARC118M Metagenome | ecosystem: Environmental > Aquatic > Marine > Oceanic | place: Arctic Ocean...
AAGCGCACGCAATATCCATTTCACCAAAAACCGAATGGGCCTTGGGCGCTGAAACCTTACCTTCTTTGGCGTGGTTTTACCTTTTGATCGCTGCTTCTTGGCCATTGTTGTCATAAGTCACACCATACAGATCACGTCAAGTAGTGCGAAATATGGGGCGCAACACTTGGGCATCCCAACGCCGAACCTGCAGTTGTGCCAACGTTGCCTCTGACGCCTGATCAATACGCAAATCAGGAAAAAGCCGGAGCAATTCTGCTTGGGTAGGATGTGCACAATCAGTCTCTAACTCGGCCTTATCGACGAAAAAGCTTTCGGACAAAGCTCCGGCGCCCCAAACGGTCTCGTGTTAATCAAACAGCAAATGAACATATGTGACGTGACCGGACGGCGCGCCTGATTGTCGTGTCATTGATCATGCCAACAGCGGGCACCAATACAGAATCTTCGGCAAAGTATAGTTGGGCCCACCACTCAGCGAGGTATATCCGGTGCTGTGGTGACACCAAAAGCAGTTCTGTGTTGTCGATTGCGCCGACCTCAAACCGAATAGGCGCGTAGTCACCGGTTGCGCGAAACTTTTCACTGCTTACCGCGCGAACTGGCTGTAGCCTGTGATCAAGCGTCAGCACCTCATCACCAACGCGCAACCCTTCCACTGGAATTCGGCCCTTTGCGGTGTCAATTAACGTGCCCGTGACAAAACAAACCGGTGGCGGCGTTGGCGACAGATCACCAACCGTCAGCTGTTTGTTGCCGTTCTGAAGATTTGCCACCCCATCGCCATCGTAATCCATATCGAGAGCAAACGTTTCAAAAGTACCATCACCCATGTCAATTTTGATGAATCCAGCAACCTGATCGCTATCTCCGCGGACTTCGCCATAGCCCAAAAACTAATAACTTAGAAAGGTGACGCCGCCATCCAGCGATACAAACCCGCCGGATTGCGCAATACCCCAAACGTCGTCAACGTCTTGGAACACCATGTCCGTGGTTTGTCCTTTGACAATATTGATGCCCCGGCCAGAAGATGCAGGGTCACCGTTCACGTCCTGCGCGGTATACGAAAAGTCTGCCATTAACGCCTCAAAAGGGTCTTTGACCCATTATTTTAAACCCATCTTTATGTGGGTCCCTTTCAGGGTATGGTAGAAACAAAGCAACAATGTGGCAGACTGCCTTTTTTCGGACCCACCGCGCCGCAGCGGGCCCAAAATATCACTCAGCCAGTATTGCAGCCTGCTCAATCGACAGAGGTGCCGGCAAATGCACCAACATTTCCGTCGGGCAAACCTGCACAAAATTGGACTTCTCAATGTCCCAATGCTGCAAAATATCAGCAGCTTTGCGGCTGCCAGTCTCAGTCAAATGACGCTGCACCAGCGCCTTAAGTTGGCTCATCCAATGCGGGATATTGACCGCGTTTGTCACCAGCGTTTCCATATTGATCAGATCAGCGGTCTCGCCCTTAGGATCATAAATATATGCCATACCGCCCGTCATACCAGCGCCAAAGTTGGCCCCAATTGACCCAAGGATAACAGCCACACCACCAGTCATATATTCACAACCATTGGTGCCGCAGCCTTCAATTACCACCGACGCGCCAGAGTTACGCACAGCAAATCTCTCGCCCGCGCGACCTGCAGCAAACAAGAATCCATCGGTAGCACCATACAAAACCGTGTTGCCAATGATCGTGTTTTCAGACGCAACAAGCGGACTGCTCATCGGCGGACGCACAACAATCGTACCCCCCGATAGACCCTTACCAACGTAATCATTGGCATCACCTGACACCTCTAACTTCAGCCCAGGGGCGGCAAATGCACCCAAAGATTGGCCAGCAGATCCACGTAACTTCACCGTCAAATGGTCAGGCTGCAAATCGTTGCGCATCCCAAATTTCTGCACAATATGGCTTGATGTTCGGGTACCAACAGTACGCAGCGTGTTCTGCACCGCATAATCCAACTGCATCTTTTCACCGTCATTCAGGAACCGTGCGGCATCCTGAACGATCTGCGCATCCAGCGTATCGTCCACAGGATTGCGCTCCTTATCGCGGTTATAAACAATGGATTTCGACCCATCGACCGTGATCAACAGCGGGTTCAAATCCAGATCATCCAGATGCGCCGACCCACGGCTCACTTGCGTCAGCAAATCAGCGCGGCCAATCACATCATCCAAAGAACGGGCACCAATCGATGCCAAAATCTCGCGGACTTCGGTGGCATAAAACGTGATCAGATTGACCACTTTATCGGCATTGCCAGTGAACTTTTCGCGCAACGCATCGTCTTGCGTACAGACGCCAACAGGGCAGGTATTCGACTGACATTGACGGACCATAATACAGCCCATCGCTATCAACGCTGCAGTACCAATCCCGTATTCCTCGGCGCCCAACATGGCGGCGACAACAATGTCACGGCCCGTGCGCAAACCACCATCGGTGCGCAACGTGATCCGTTCGCGCAGGTTGTTCATCGCAAGCACCTGATGGGCTTCCGTCAGACCCATTTCCCACGGCAAACCAGCATACTTAATCGACGTACCCGGCGACGCACCTGTGCCACCGTTGTGACCAGAAATCAGGATAATATCAGCCTTTGCCTTGGCAACGCCTGCGGCAATCGTGCCAATACCAGATGACGCCACCAGCTTAACCGTCACCTTACAGCGCGGGTTGATCTGCTTAAGATCGTAAATCAGCTGGGCCAAATCCTCGATCGAATAGATATCGTGGTGCGGCGGTGGTGAAATCAACGTCACACCCTTGGTCGAATGGCGCAGCTTGGCAATCAGGTCAGTGACCTTCATCCCCGGCAACTGTCCACCCTCACCAGGCTTGGCACCCTGCGCAACCTTAATCTCCAGCTCTTCACAAGCCAGCAAATATTCAGCCGTTACGCCAAAGCGACCCGACGCAACTTGCTTAATCTTAGCGCTGGCATTGTCGCCATTGGCGTCCGGCGTGAAATCATCAGGGCTCTCGCCACCTTCACCACTATCCGACTTTGCGCCAATACGGTTCATCGCAATCGACAACGTCCGATGAGCCTCTGGTGACAGCGCACCAAGCGACATACCCGGCGTGACAAAACGCTTACGAATGGCCGTAATAGACTCTACTTCTTCGATTGGAACAGCCGTGCCCATCGGTTTAATCGCTAGCAAATCGCGCAGGTGAATAGGTGGGTTGGCCTGCATAGATTTCGAATACTGCTGCCACATCCGGTATGACGCGTTGGTGCAGGCGGCCTGCAGCATATGCATGGTCTGGGCTTCCCACGCGTGCTTTTCACCCGACCGACGAGACTTGTAAAAACCACCCATCGGCAACACGTCAGTCTGACCTTCCCAACCACGGGCATGAACCTCTTCGGTTTTGGTTTGAATGCCGTTGGTACCGATGCCCGAAATGCGGCTTTGCATCCCTGGGAAATACTCGGCAACCATCGCACGCGACAGGCCAACAGCTTCAAAATTCAAACCGCCGCGATAAGACGACAAGACACTAATGCCCATCTTTGACATGATTTTCAGCAGGCCAGCATTGACTGCCGCACGGTAACGATGGACCGCATCAAGCAACGTGCCATCTATCAAACCGCGCTCCACGCGATTGGCAATGCTGTCTAAAGCCAAATAAGCATTTACAGTTGTCGCGCCAGAGCCGATTAGCACGGCAAAGTAATGCGGATCAACACATTCAGCAGACCGCACGTTGATCGAACAGAAAGTACGCAATCCCTTGGCAGTCAGCCCGGAATGCACAGCACTTGTCGCCAAAATCATAGGCATACCAACGCGGGTTTCCGACTGATGTTGATCGGTCAAAACGATGTGACCAGACCCAGACGAAACAGCATCCGCAGCTTCGGCGCGGATACGTTCCAGACCCTGTTGCAGGGCGCCGGCGCCTTTGCCAAACGTACAATCAATGACCGTCACGCTTTCGCCAAAGTGGTTCATCATCTCGTCAAATTCAGCGTTCGCCACAAACGGGCTTTCTAGCTGCAAAATCTGGGTCTGCGACCCATCTTCATCAAGCACGTTCTTAAGGTTCCCAAAGCGGGTCTTAAGGCTCATCACACGGCTTTCGCGCAAGCTGTCAATCGGCGGATTCGTGACTTGGCTGAAATTCTGGCGAAAGAAATGCGACAGCGGGCGATAAATCTTAGACAATACCGCGCTCGGCGTGTCATCACCCATCGACGCGATCATTTCCTTGCCGTCCTCGGCCATTGGGGCCAGCACCTGCTCCAATTCTTCAACCGAATACCCAGCCGCTATTTGCCTCTTGCGCAGATCGGCACCGTCAAACACCGCGTGTTCGGGTACATCGCGCAACATGCCCGAAAGATCGACGACCTTTTCGACCCACGCGCCAAACGGCTGGGCCGCAGCCAACTTATCCTTCAATTCTTCGTCGTGGTACAAACGGCCTTCAACCATGTCGACAGCAATCATCTGCCCCGGTCCAAGCGCACCTTTTTCAACGACAGTCGCCTCGTCAATCGGCACCATACCGACCTCGGACCCAGCAACCAACAGGCCATCACCCGTCACGACATAACGCAGCGGACGTAGACCACTGCGGTCCAATCCACCACAGACCCAGCGCCCATCGGTCATCGCCAGCGCAGCAGGCCCATCCCAAGGTTCCATTACCGCGTTACAATAGCCGTACATGTCTTGCCAAGGCTTCTTCATCTCAATCGCTTGCTGCGACCACGCCTCTGGAACCATCATGGTTTTCGCCATTGGGGCGTTACGGCCAGCACGGACCAAAACCTCAAAAACAGAGTCTAACGCCGACGAATCCGACGCACCTGCGGGAATAATCGGCTTAATATCTTCGGCTTTGTCACCAAACGCGGATGACGCCATGCGGATCTCGTGTGACCGCATCCAGTTGACGTTACCTTTTAGTGTGTTGATCTCACCGTTGTGGGCCAACATGCGAAATGGCTGGGCAAGCGACCACTGCGGAAACGTGTTTGTTGAATACCGCTGGTGGTAAATCGCAAACGCAGACTCAAACCGCGCATCCATCAGATCTGGGTAAAATTCAGCAACCTGTTCAGCCAGCATCATGCCTTTATAAATGATCGACCGGCAGGACATGGAACAGAAATAAAAGCCCGTGACCATTGCGGCAGCTTTTTCGATCCGACGACGAATGATGTACAATTCGCGCTCGAACTGCTCCTCATCGACACCCTTTTCGTTGCGGATCAATATCTGCTCAATCTCGGGGCGGGTGGCGTTGGCTTTGTCACCCAGCACGGAATTATCGACAGGCACATGGCGCCAACCGTAAATATAGTGACCCATCCGAAGCACTTCGGATTCAACAATTGTGCGGCAGCGTTCTTGCGCGCCAAAATCGGTACGGGGCAGGAACACCTGTCCAACAGCGATCAGCTTATTATCTGGCTCGTGACCAGTACGGCGAATTTGATCTTGGAAAAACGCCACTGGGATCTGCACGTGTATACCCGCGCCATCACCCGTCTTGCCGTCAGCGTCCACAGCACCACGGTGCCAAACAGCCTTCAGCGCGTTAATGCCTTTTTCAACGACATCACGCGACGGGGTGCCATCAATCGCAACAACGAGGCCGACACCGCAAGAGCTATGCTCTTCCTCATGGGCATAAAGCCCATTCTCGGCCATCCAATTGCGCTTTGCCTCTTCAGCAGCGACCCAAGTTTCATCATAAATTGTCATGGCATTTCTCCTTCTGAGATACCGAAATACGCGAGCGTCTCGGCCTCGGTCATTCGCTTGTGATCACCCATATAGGCAAAGCCATCCGGTTTCTGATCGACGTAATATTCAATGTTCAATGTCTTGCCAGCGGCGTTATCAAACAGCCCAACAGCAAGCCCATACGACCCATCGTGATTGGCTCTATAAAACAACGCGGACCCGCAATTGTCGCACCATCCGCGCGTCGCCCATTTTGAACTGGCAATCGTTTTGACCGGCCCGCTAAATGTGACATCGGCCGCAACACCATGCACAGCCACAAATGCGCTACCAGCCCAACGGCGGCACATCTCACAATGACAAGCGTTCATGCGGTCGGTCAATTTTGCAACCTCGACCGTAACGTCGCCGCACATACAACGACCGCTAATCATTGGGTGATCCGTGTCAATTTGCGCGTCATCCGGCAAACCGCGATTCAATTACGCCGCATTCGAATTTTGGACGCTCGGAAAAGAAGCCCTGTTGGCCGGGATAGATAAACTCGACTGGCGACAGATCAATGATGTCATCTGGCGTCGCAGCATCCCAGCCTTCGCCAAAGAAAAACATGCGGTGCTTTGCGCTGATATACTGGCGACCAGCGCTATCATCGATTTCAGTGCCATCCATCAAAAAGGTCTTACCTTCAAATTCGGTTTGCAAAAGCGGCTCACCGTCGATGATGACTTCCAGACCCGTCAGCGCGTCATAACCAACATTGCGTTCGGAATTTCCTGGTTTGTTTATCATAAATTCCCATGTATCGATGCCATTCTTCAAAAGCTCGGTTACGGATGACGGATCAGGTGCAGGTTGCTTAAGCGTTTCGGTGCCGGACGGTTTAAATGCCTCGACCCACTGGAATTCGCGGTCGACATGCTGGACGGAAAACAGACCACTTTCGCCGATCAGCGCGATCCACTTGTCGCCCTCCTGATCGGCCTCGCATTGCCAAACGTTAACCATGACACAACCGCGCTGCTGAACAGTCATGACACCTTCACAGCCATCAGGGATTGATAAAGTTTGTGCAGACACCATAACGGGGGCCATAATCAGGGCAGCGGTCAGACGTTTAAACATTCGTAACTCTCCAAGTCAGGGTCGTTGACCCATTAAGGTTTCTGATTGGCTGCAAACGGCACATGGAAAACTTATGCCGGACTTATACAAATATTATCACTCTGCGGCGACAACTGCAGATTGGTTAAGATAACCAAGGATCGCCTCGGCAGCATCGCGCCCGTCCTTGATCGCCCAAACAACAAGCGACGCACCACGCACGATATCACCAGCGGCATAGACCCCTTCAAGGCTGGTTTGGCCGGTCGTAAACTCGGCTTTCACAGTGCCCCAACGGGTAACTTCCAGACCTTCAACACCCCAAAGGGCTGGCAAGTCTTCGGGCTCAAACCCAAGCGCTTGGATCACGATGTCAGCGTCTTCGACATAGTCAGCGCCTTCAATCAATTCAGGCATTTGACGACCAGTTGAATCCGGCGCGCCAAGGCGCATTTTTTGCACATTCACGCCAGTGACAGCATCGCCTTCGAACCCAGCAGGGGCAGACAGCCAGACAAATTCGACGCCTTCTTCTTCGGCGTTCTGAACCTCGCGCTGCGACCCCGGCATGTTGACCTTGTCGCGGCGATACAGACACTTCACACTTTCTGCGCCCTGCCGAATTGCCGTGCGAACACAGTCCATCGCAGTGTCGCCACCACCGATTACAACGACACGTTTTCCAGTGGCGTTCAACTCACCAGACTCGAACTCTTCAACCATATCGCCAAACGATTTACGGTTGCTTGCGGTCAAGTAATCAATCGCACGCACGATCCCGTCGGCGTCGTTGCCAACAAGGTCAAGCTCCCGTGTTTTATAGACGCCCGTGGCGATCAAAACCGCGTCGTGCTTGCCACGAATTGCGTCAAACGACAGGTCTTCACCCACGTTGCAATTCAACGAAAACTGGACGCCGCCTTCGGTCAATTGATCCATGCGCTGCATGACAATATCTTTTTCAAGCTTAAATCCGGGGATGCCATATGTCATCAAACCACCCCCGCGATCATAGCGATCATAAACAGTAACCTGCACACCTTGACGGCGCAGCATGTCGGCAGCAGCAAGGCCACCCGGACCGGCACCAATGATGCCAACACTCTCTGCGCGCTCGGTGTGGGGACGGATGGCAGGCACCCAACCCTCGGCGAACGCAGTGTCTGTGATGTACTTTTCAACGGCGCCGATCGTAACCGTACCGTGACCGGATGTCTCAATCACACAGTTGCCTTCGCACAGGCGATCCTGCGGGCAAATGCGACCACAAATCTCGGGGAACGTGTTGGTCGATTGGCTAATCTCGTAGGCTTCGCGCAGACGACCCTCGGCGGTCAGGCGCAGCCAATCGGGGATGTTGTTGTGCAATGGACAATGGGTCTGGCAATACGGCACGCCGCACTGGCTACACCGGCTCGATTGCTCGGCGGATTTGTCGGATGCGTACTGCGCATAAATCTCGTCGAAATCTTGCTTGCGTAGGTTCGGAACACGCTTGTCGGGCATGTCACGATTAACATCGGTAAACTTCAACATCTTCTGACCAGCCATTGACCCGTCCTCGCTCTAAATTCTCTTATTGGGTTTTAGAGCGCAACGGTAGGAATGAAAAGGCAGCAGTACTGACCTATTTGTTGAATTTTCTCGAAGGCCATCAAATAATTGAGCGAATATTACTTAATAAAGGTAAGGATAGTTTCCCTATTATCCTAGAATCCCAGTAAAAGCGCAGTAGTCGCAACCAAGCCAACCACGATTCGCCACCAGCCAAAGAACGCATACCCATGCGAGCTGACGTAATTCAGCACCCAACGCACCACGAGCAACGCGGTAACGAACGCAGCAATTAGCCCCGAGGCGATCTCACCTAATGCGGTAAAGTCCAAAACATCGCGGTTCTTCATCAAGTCATAGCCAAACACACCGAACATCATCGGGATCGACAAAAAGAACGAAAACTCCGCCGCCGCACGTTTACTGACACCCAACAAAAGCGCCCCCACAATCGTAGACCCAGACCGCGATGTACCTGGGATCAGCGATAGGCACTGGAACAACCCAATGCCCAACGCAGTCTTCAACGGCAGGCGCATCGGATCGCCATACACTTCGGTCAATTCCAACCGATCCACGAGCAGCAAAATCACGCCACCAATGACCAGCATCATAGCAATCAACATCGGCGTTTCAAACAGTACAGTCTTGATCAGGTCATGCATCAACACACCCAGCAAAACCGCAGGGATCGCCGCAATTACAATAGATGCGATAAAACGCCGCGACGCAGGGTCAGACGGCGCCGAGACAACAGCCCCCCAAAGCCGCGAGAAATACAAAACTACCAGCGCCAGAACCGCACCAACCTGGATCACAACTTCAAACGTATTGCCCGCACTATCGAACCCAAGGAAATGCCCTACCAGCAGTAAATGCCCCGTGGATGACACCGGAATAAACTCCGTCAGCCCCTCTAGAATTCCCAGAAGAACGGCGATGATCGTCGTGTCCATGATTTAAGAGTTCCGCAGGTTCTTAGCGGATTCTTTGATCGCGTCATATTGACCAGACGGGCGGAACCGCCACAAGTAATCAGGCAAAACAACAGCCAGCGACGTCGGACGAATGCCCATCGCATCAAAGCCACGCGCACAATCGGCAACGACGTTATCAACCGCTAGGTTCAAAACCTGATCCTTGGTAATTGGTGCTTTGAAAATACCCAGCGTGCAAACAGAGGCGACCTTGAATCCCCAAGCCATAATCTTGGCAGCAAAGAATGGGATGTTCAGAACCAGACGACGGCGGCGCACGACACCCAGCATGGTCTGCATATGATCACGGAACGATGCGACATCAGGACCGCCCAGTTCATAAACGCCCGCATCTGCGTGACCCAACACACCCTGCACAGCAGCGGCAGCAACGTCATCCACATACACCGGCTGGAACATCGTATCAGCGCCAACCACAGGTAGGATTGGACCAAAGCGACTCATGCCAGCAAAGCGGTTAAAGAATTCATCTTCTGCACCGAACACAACAGACGGACGCAAGATCACAGCGTTTGGCATATGCGCCAGAACGCCCGCTTCACCAGCGGCCTTTGTCTTAGCGTATTCACTGTCGGCATCCACATCGGCACCAATGGCGGAAATATGCACCATACGGCCAACGCCCGCGACAGCAGCCAAACGGGCAACGCGCTCAGCACCCTCGGCCTGCACCGCATCAAATGTATTGCGGCCACGTTCAGCCAAAACACCCACGCAGTTCACAACCGCATCGGCACCGCCCATGACGGACGCGACAGACGCATCATCACGAATATTGCAGAACACAGGCTCGACCTGACCCACAGCACCATAAGGGCGCACAAACGTCGCCTCGTTATGATTTCGGACAGCGACACGCACTCGCCAGCCTTCTTTGGCCATGCGGCGGGCAATATAGCGACCGACAAAACCGGATCCGCCGAAAATGGTAACAAGCTTGGTCATGACATCTGGCCTCTGTGCAAAGTTTCCACCAGTTTACCGCCCCAAACCCCATCAGACAAGGCGCAACGTCTCATTCATCTAACCCTAATTACATCAACCAGAGGTTACCACGCTATCGTCCTGCAAAAACGCCTCCGAATCGCGTTGACAGCACACCAACCCCGCCCTAAACGAACTTTACGTAATCTGTTGCCCAGATGGCGGAATGGTAGACGCGCTAGCTTCAGGTGCTAGTACTCGCAAGGGTGTGGAGGTTCGAGTCCTCTTCTGGGCACCAAAAT
>Ga0115005_10004881_pt1 | contig 10600 bp, 8 predicted proteins | sample ArcOceMetagenome_FD_87163 | JGI IMG/M metagenome (GOLD analysis project Ga0115005, IMG submission 87163) | Marine eukaryotic phytoplankton communities from Arctic Ocean - Arctic Ocean - Greenland ARC118M Metagenome | ecosystem: Environmental > Aquatic > Marine > Oceanic | place: Arctic Ocean...
CTGAGAGAGCGCAGCGAACCGAAGGATCTCATGCAGAATTGCAGCGTAAAATATAGAAGGCAGTACACCACGGAGATCCCTCGACTACGCTCGGGATGACAGTAGCTTTGCTCGGGATAACAGCAGCTTTGCTCGAGATAACAGTAGCTTTGCTCGGGATGACAATGGTGGTATTTAGAATGACACTAAAAAGAAGGTACCAATAAAATAATGTTTGATATAGGCTTCTCCGAACTGCTGGTAATCGCCACTGTCGCCCTGATAGTGATGGGACCTGAGCGCCTGCCACAAACAGTTCGCAGCATCAGCCTATGGATCGGCCGCCTCAAACAGATGCTCGCCTCAGCGCGAAAGGATTTCGAACAGGAAGTCGGTATGGACGATATTCGCCAACAGTTACACAATGAAAAAATTATGCGCGATCTCAGCCAGACTAAGCAAGACCTGCAACAAACTCTAGACGCCACTGCTATCGAAGCAGCCTCCATCGAAGAAACCATCAAGAGCCCTCTAGACGCTATGACCGCTCTGGATAAAAAGCCATCAGAAACTAAACCCGACTCAACTAAGACCGCAGCCGATGAGTAAAGAACCTCTAGAAAGCCAACCGTTTATGGCCCACCTGATTGAATTCAGAGACCGTATGCTGCGTGCCATGGCCTCTGTAGCACTGATTTTTATCGGTCTGTTCTCGTTCAGCAACGAACTCTACCTCTACGTCTCCGAGCCCCTGCGTCAGTACCTGCCCGAATCATCAACCATGATCGCCACCGACGTCACCTCACCCTTTTTAACCCCCTTTAAATTAACCTTAGTGCTGTCGCTATTTGCCGCCATGCCCTATGTGCTCTACCAAGTTTGGGCCTTTGTTGCACCGGGACTCTACAAGCGCGAAAAGAAAATCGTGATCCCCCTCTTCTGCTCCAGCGTCATACTGTTTTACGCCGGCATGGCCTTCGCCTACTACGTGGTATTCCCTCTGGTGTTTATGTTTTTCACCAGCGTCGGGCCCGAGGGCGTCGCCATCATGACCGATATCCGCAGCTATTTAGACTTCGTATTAAAACTGTTTTTCGCCTTTGGTATCAGCTTTGAAATCCCCATCGCCGTGGTTATCCTCTCTTGGATGGGCGCCGTGGATCCAGATAAGCTGGCGAAAAAACGGCCCTATGTTTTTATCCTCTGCTTTGTCTTTGGCATGTTGTTAACGCCGCCGGACATACTTTCCCAAACCCTGCTCGCCATACCCATGTGGCTACTATTTGAAATCGGCATCGTGTTTGGTCGACTGGTAAAGCCTAAGCCAGAAGAGAACTAAACCACTCTCAAGAATAGTAAAACCTCGCTCGAACTATCCAGACTGGCATCCGCTCCATTCTACAAACCCATTTACAACCACAACAAACCCACTATACTGTTTATCCATACAGTATTAGCGCTCAACCATGTCCTACGCCGAACTCCACTGCATCAGCAATTTCACCTTCCTCCGCGGTGCCTCCCATCCACATGAACTGGTCAAACGCGCCAGCGACCTCAACTACAACGCCCTCGCCATCACCGACGAATGCTCCCTCGCCGGGGTCGTCAAAGCCCATGTCGCCGCCATAGACCAAGACCTAAAACTCATTATCGGCAGCGAATTCCGCCTCGACGGCCACAAACTCATCGCCCTAGCTCCCAACCGCCAAGCCTACTCAGAACTCTCCGCCCTGATCACCCTAGCCCGCCGCCGCAGCGACAAAGGCAACTACCAACTCGACTGGAACGACCTCAAAGGCAACCTGCGCAACGCACTGCTCATCTGGATACCCTCACAACAACTCGCCGAAGACCACCAGCGCGGCGAACAACTCAGCCACTGGTTCAAAGACCGACTCTGGATCGGTGTCACTCACCTCCTCAGCGGTCATGACGCCAACGACTACTATTACTACCGCAACCTCGCCGCCATGTGGCAACTGCCCATGGTCGCCTGCGGCAACGTGCATATGCACAGCCGCCAGCGCCAACCACTCCAAGACACCTTAACCGCCATCCACCACAACTGCTCCGTTATGCAACTGGGACAACGACGCTTTGCCAACGGCGAACGCCACCTGCGCAGCCTCAACCAGCTGCAAAAGCTCTATCCCTCAGCCCTGCTTCGGGAAACAGTCAACATCGCCAAACGCTGCCACTTCTCACTCGAAGAACTGCGCTACGAATACCCCTCAGAAGTGGTGCCAGACCATCTTACCGCGACCGAGCAACTGCGCTTTCTGGTGGAAGAAGGCGTCGGTAAACGCTGGCCCAAGGGCATCAGCCAAACCATCCGCAAACAGATTGAATATGAATTACAGGTGGTCGCAGAGCTTAACTATGAAAGCTATTTTTTAACCGTTCACGACATAGTGGCCTTTGCCCGCAGCCGCAATATTCTCTGCCAAGGGCGTGGCTCAGCAGCCAATTCAGTGGTCTGTTACTGCCTGTTTATCACCGAAGTCTCACCGGACCAGATCTCACTACTTTTCGAGCGCTTTATCTCCCGCGAACGCAACGAGCCACCGGATATAGATGTCGACTTCGAACATCAGCGCCGGGAAGAAGTGATTCAATATATCTACAAAAAGTACAGTCGCGAACGGGCAGCACTGGCTGCCACAGTCATCAGCTACAGACCCCGCAGCGCCGTGCGCGATGTCGGCAAAGCCCTGGGACTAGACGCCCTATTTATTGAACAGCTCAGCCAATCCATGTCCTGGTGGGATAGACAGGCCGATCTGCAAGCACTGTTTCAACAGCAAGGAGCCGGTAACCAAGGGCCTAGCAATCAAGAGGGCCAAGGACAGATGGCCGAACACTTTTTTAAACTGCTCAATGAAATTCTCGGCTTCCCCCGCCATCTCTCCCAGCATGTGGGCGGTTTTATTATCACCAAAAGTCCCATCAGCACTCTGGTGCCAGTGGAAAACGCCAGCATGGCAGAACGCACAGTGATTCAATGGGATAAATACGATATCGAAGCACTGGGTCTGCTGAAAATCGATATTCTTGCCCTCGGCATGCTCAGCGCCGTGCACCGCTGTTTTGATCTAATCAGCGAGCATCAACAGATCGATTTAACCATGCAGTCCATTCCCAAAGATGATCGCGCCACCTACGACATGCTCTGCGCGGCCGACAGTGTCGGTGTGTTTCAGATTGAGTCACGGGCGCAAATGGCCATGTTGCCCCGTTTAAAACCGCGCTGCTTTTATGACTTGGTCATCGAGATTGCCATTGTCCGTCCCGGCCCCATTCAAGGCGGTATGGTGCATCCTTATTTGCGTCGTCGACAGGGCTTGGAAGAGGTGGACTATCCCAGCCAGGAAATTAAATCCGTGCTGGAGCGAACCCTGGGAATACCCGTATTCCAGGAACAGGTAATTCGGCTGGCCATGGTCGCCGCCGGATTTAGCGGCGGTCAAGCGGATCAATTGCGTAGAGCCATGGCAAGCTCGGGAAAGACAGGGTCAAGCTCAGGCAACAACCCCACTCTTGCCCAGTTCGAGCAAAAACTCACCGACGGCATGATGGCGCGAGGCTACTCTCTGGATTTTGCCGAGCGTCTGTACAAGCAGATACAGGGTTTTGGTGTCTACGGTTTTCCCGAGTCTCACTCCGCCAGCTTTGCCCTCCTCGCCTATGTCTCCGCCTGGCTCAAATGCCACCACCCTGCAGCCTTTTGCTGCGCCTTGCTAAACAGCCAACCGATGGGCTTTTACTCCCCCTCACAGCTCTTACAGGACGCCCAGCGGCACCAGATAGAGATCCGCCCCATAGATGTCTGCCACAGCAACTGGGAGCACAGCTTGGAGACTGGCAGCAGCGCTGAACCGGCGATACGTTTGGGCCTATGTTTGATTAAGGGCTTCTCACACCGAGCCGCGGAGAAAATCGTCTCAGCACGCCGGCATAGCCAGCAGCGATTTAACAGCCTCACAGAACTGAGCCGAGCTGCGGGATTATCCCAAGCGGATCTAGCCCTACTGAGCAGCGCCGGCGCGCTGCGCTCACTAACCAGCAATCGTCGTCAGGCCCACTGGGATGCCCTGGCTATTGAAGATTATCGACCGCTACTGGAATCGGCACAGGACAGTGATGCCCTGCCGGACAGCCTATCCACGCCCACCGAAGTGGAAGAGCTAAATGCCGATTACAGCAGCACCGGCGTCAGCCTTGGCCGTCACCCCATGGCGATACTGCGGGAGCGGTCAAAAACCCTGCAGCGCTGTAAACGAACCACTGACCTACCCACCATGGGCAATCGACGCTTTGTGCGCATAGCCGGTTTGGTCACCGGGCGGCAGCGACCGGGCACGGCTTCTGGAGTGATCTTTTTAACCCTTGAGGATGAAACCGGGAATAGTAATATCGTCGTCTGGACAACGGTTCAGGAACGCTGCCGTGAAGCCTTATTGAAAGGCAGTCTGTTGATGGTTAAAGGTGTAGTGGAGACCGACGGCAATGTGGTCCATGTGATTGCTCAGGAGCTGACCGATTGCAGCTATCTTATGGCCGAGCTCTGAATTAAAAGCTCTGAATTAAAATCTCTGAATTAAAAGCTCTGAATTAAAATCTCTGAATTAAAAGCTCTGAATTAAAATATCTAAATTAAGAGTCCTGAATTAAAAACTCTAAATCACAAATTCTAAATGGAAAACTCTAAGACAAAAGTCTCGACTAAGAAGCCTCAGCCAAGACCTTATAAGCTGTAATAACAGCCTCTGGCGCCTGCACCAATTCAACCAGGACTCCTTCCGCAGACAGAGGGAATTCTTCATTGGCCACTGGATGAACAAAACACACGTCATGTCCCGCCGCGCCCTTGCGAATGCCACCTGGGGTAAAACGTAAACCCTGCTCGGTGAGCCAGTCCACGGCCGCAGCCAGATCATCAACCCAGAGTCCAACGTGATTGAGCGCGGGTTTATCCACCCGGGGGCGTCTTTCAGTATCTAAAGGTTGCATGAGATCTACTTCGACGGCAAAGGCGCCGGCACCCATCTCACAGATATCTTCATCGACATTTTCAGACTCACTGATAAAGGTATCGCGATATTTTAGCCCCAACAAATCGACCCAAAAACCGCGCAACTTTGCTTTGCTGGCACCGCCGACGGCGATCTGCTGAATACCTAAAATGGAAAATGGACGTGCACTGGCCAAAATTTTCTCTCCCTATAATTCGTTGTTACTAGAAGCTGTATACTAAGCACTTAAAGGTTGGGCGCTTAACATTAGGCGCTAAACGCTTTCTTAAAAGCGTCCAAAAATGACGCCAACATATCCGCCGGCAAATCATTGATCCCCGCCGCAGCCTCACGACCACCACCTGTAGGAAACTGCATGCAGAGTGCCGCAGCGCCTTTTTTATCGTTCAGTGGCGCGCGTACGCTAACCAAATAATTGCCATTGGACTTAACCGTCAGCACCGCATGACCGCGATCCGGATTATCGTTGGCCAGCTGATTGCTATAGACCCCACTGACACGACGTGCCCAGGGCTCATTCGGCAGCACAAAGGCAGCTATGGCATCGCTGGCCACCAGGGCAACAGTCGACTGTGCCGCTTCGAGATCCTGATGATAGCCCTGTTCAAGTTTTTGAAAATCCGCTTTATTATCGGTAACAAAGTCGAATGGGCTGCGATACTGACTGAGCAAACGATAGAGCTCATCCGGGGCGAAGTGCAGCTCTTCAATATTTGCCCCATAGCCGTTGTAGTTAATATAGATACCGAGATTTTCCAGCAACTCAGCCTGCTCGACCGAAAAGTGCAGATTCTTAATCAGCCCTGCCGCCGTGTGTTTAAGGTTATCACCAAAGGTACCCACTACTGCCCACTCGCGGTAGGCGCCACGGAGATAATGGTTAATCAGTACCGATGTGCAGACATCCGGCGCTTCATTAATCAATGACTTAAGTGATGCCGAGGCCGGAACAGCGCCGGAAAAATGGTGATCCACATAAAACACCTGAGCGCCCACTTCCAGTGCACGATTTAAGCCTTCACGGTTTTTATCCAGCGAGATATCCAACACCGTAATACGATCGTCGGCCTCCGGATAAACACGATTTAAAAGGTCAATTTCTCGCTTTACGCCGGTGACTAGTTGAGCATCACGAGGCTCTGCAAAACGCAGCTGTAGCAGTGCGCAAATACCATCTGCATCACCATTAAAAATATCGTAGTCGGCCATCTATTTCTCTTAGTATTGGTTAAATTATGTTTGCCATTATAACGATTAATCCAGCCTATTGGCCGTATTGGCGATGAAGATTATCAATTGCGGCGTTAAAACCGCTCATGGTCTCATCGATTATTTCCTGAGCACTCAGCACCTTGTCTATACGACCACCCACCTGACCCTGCAGTGGAATCGCCGCTTCCATATCACCACCGAAATAGAGCGCCTGTAAATTCGCCATATGCTCCATAATATTAAACTTGCCCAGAGGCTCAAGACCCGCGGTCAATTCAGTTTTCAGTGCCCGCAGTGCCGGTCGCCCCTGCTGATTTAAAAATACTGTATCGGTTTCACGAGAGTTCACAATCGCCTCTTTCCAGTTGCTGTGCACTGGCGACTCGGCGCAGGAGAGCATCCGCGTTCCCATCTGCACGCCCTCAGCACCCAGAGCAAAAGCTGCGGCCATCGACGGCCCATCGGCAATACCGCCAGCGGCGATAATCGGCACATCGCATTGCGAGCGGATCAGCGGCAACAGCACCATAGTGGAGACCGGACTGGGATTTTTAAAACCACCGCCTTCGCCCCCTTCTACGACTAAACCATCAACACCGGCATCCAGCGCTTTCAGTGCCATTTCCAAAGTGGGCACCACATGAAATACGGTAATCCCCGCCGCTTGAAAATCCTTGGTGCAGACATTGGGACTGCCCGAGGAGGTGGTGACAAATTTGATCCCCTGCTCCACCACAAAATCAATAATATTGCTGTCGCGGACATAGGACAGGGCCACATTCATACCGAAGGGCTTGTCGGTGAGTTCGCGCATTTTCGCCACTTCCAGCTTGATATTGTCCAGCTCGCCGGAGCTGGTTTCGATCACGCCCAAACCACCTGCATTGCTCACCGCAGCCGCCAGCTGTGCACGGGCGATCCATCCCATAGGGGCTTGAATGATAGGGTATTGAGTGCCGGTTAATTGGGTAATACGATTAGAAAAGGTCATTTAGATACTCTTTATTGTTATTTTTATTTATTGATTATTGTTTATTGTTTATTGTTTATTGAGAGACATTGAGTAAGGTCTTCAACAATCCCCTGTTCAATGCGGTCAAAACGATCCTGACCAAAGACTTTAGTCGCGCCATAAACCAGACTGGGCACGCCCCAGAGATTATGCCCATAGAGTTCGGCCAAATTATCCTGAGCCCAAAGCCGCCAGGAATCACCTTCCAGTAGTTCCCGCGCCTGACTCCAATCCAGCCCAGCCCGTTCCACCGCATGCTGCAATCCACTATCGGACTCCAAGGCAACGCCTTCAGACCAGGCACCCTCTGCGCAGCTCTGCAAAAAACTTAGGCCAAGGCCGTGAGACTGAGCATAGGCAAACAGGGCATAACAGCGTTCAACACCGGCACCCAGTGGATCGGCAACGCGACCAAAGGGGATACCATATTTATCCGCCTCGCGTTTTACATCTGCAACTATATAACCGCCCTTGGTTTTCGGTACCTGCATACGCCGCATCACCATAGGTAACACCGGCTTCACCTCCAGGGGCACCTGATAGTGATCGGCGAGCTGACGCCCGCGCATCAAGGCCAGATAGGAATAGGGACTGCGCAGGGACCAGTACATGGTGATCCGCTTGACCGAACCTGCTCCGTCTTCACCGCGGCTGGCTTTTAAACTCTGACCACAGAAATCACTGTGACTTTTATCGAACTCAACGGCACTGCTTTGGTCTTGCTGCAGACCCATTTCATTAAATCGCAGCTCCAAGTGTTCGAGACGATTGATTCCCCAGTACCATTCGCCACCATAGTGCAACATGCCACTGAGGTAATGCCCCTGCTGTTTAAGCAGTGCCTCATTAGCCTGCAAGTGATGGCTGTAACATTCAGCATGATCGCTAATCTTAGTGTCGACAATCTGTTCGAGCCTTTCATTCTGGCCTTGCCAGTAAGCATCAAACAGCTCTAGGGCATGCTCGTGATAACCTGGCTGCAACTCCCAGTGCAGCAACTGCGCGGTGAGCTGCATAATCCTTTCCTCAGACAGCTGCGGCGGCTGAGTTGGGAAGCGCAGATTGTAGAGTTGAGCAAGATGGCTGCCATCGGCAAAGGCATTGCTCTGCCACAGAGCCGGTGCCGGATACATATCTTCTTGCAGATTGAGCACAGTGCGAAAGTCAAAGCTCACCGGATAGCGCTGGGCAAACCGCTGTAACACTTGCAATAAAAGGTAACTGTGGGCGTCATTGAGACGAAGATAAACGGTTATCTGATGGACTTGGTTATTGGCTGCCCGGCGATTTTCTACGCGCCGGCGGCGCAGATTTCGCAGCCACTGACTGGTAAACAATTGGATGAGACGCGGTTTAATCAGGTGGATCATGGTAGCTCAGCACTCTTATTATTGTTTCGGCGCTTATTAAAGCGTAATTAAGTAACATATGCAGTAGCTTATGCACTAGCTCTGTCCACGCTATTTTCTATAGGCAGCATATCTCAAATATATTGACACATATACTGACACATGTAACCATTTGGCACGCTTCACTGAGTTGCACCAAAAATAGTCTTAAAGGTAATAAGATCATGAAAAAACGCTACATAGCAGGCACCATCGCCCTACTCCTGGCTCTCACTGTCTATGTTGAACGTGGCGCTATTATGCTGAAAATACTGCCCGGCGCCCTGGATAACATGATGTCTGCGCAGTCACTGGCCGAGCTGCCCGATGGTTTACATATCAGTCTCTGTGGTGCCGGTGGCCCCATGCCCAGTAATAATCGCTCTGGGCCCTGTATTGCGGTAATGGCCGGCGAACAGTTATTCGTTGTAGATGCGGGCACCAATGGCGCGCGCAATCTGGGTCCCATGGGGATTAGTCAGGGCGACATAGAGGCTGTTTTTTTGACCCACTTTCACTCAGATCATTTAGATGGCCTAGGTGAAATGGCCATGTTGCGCTGGGTCACTGGCAACCACAGCAGCCCACTGCCGGTTTATGGCCCCGATGGCGTCGCCGAGGTAGTTGCAGGCTTTAATCAAGCCTATGCTCGAGATTCAGTGCACCGCACTGATCATCACGGGGCTGAGGTTGTGCCGCCCAGTGGTGCCGGCATGCACGCTGTGAGCTTTGCCCTACCAGTGGCTGGCGAGTCTCTGACTGTCTATGCCAATGACGATCTGCAGGTCGAAATGATCAGCGCCGATCACTTCCCAATCACGCCTGCCGTGGCTTACAAATTTACCTATAAAGGCCGCAGCCTGCTTATCTCTGGGGATACGGTTAAGTCTCCCGCCATAGAAAAGCATTCAGCAGGGGTTGATCTGCTGGTCCATGAGGCACTGTCGACAAAGCTGGTTAGGCTGATGGCAGAGTCTGCCGCGCGAACTGGCAACCCAATGCGGGAAAAGATATTCAATGACATACATGACTATCACACCACGCCGGTGGAAGCCGCAGAAATAGCGCGCGATGCGGATGTGGGTCATCTGGTCTACTACCATGTTGTGCCACCCTTAATCGCACCTGGCATGGAAGCGATCTGGCTCGAGGGAGTAGGTGATGTTTTTTCAGATTTCACTCTAGGCGAAGATGGCACCAGCGTCTCACTGCCGGCCAACTCCAGCGAGATTATCCACTACTCGACACTGTAAAACCTCCAACAATACACAGGTTTGAGCAGCCGCTAATTGGGGCGCTGCTCTAACCAGATCCACATACTATCCAAGCCCCATACTAGTCAAGCTCCATACTAGTCAGGTCCCAGCTTAGCTCTCCAGTTTAATCCTAAACCCGCGAAAACCCCCGAAAACCCTCAATGGCAGGACTAATCAGTCACCAGTTGCCATTTACACAGCTGCTCCCCAGACGGATACTGAATTTTCGTAGGCATTTGTTTGCTTTCACCCTACAATCAGATCCAATAAAAATTTCGTATAAAAACTATAAAAAGAAAACCAGCGCGCCGTCAAAACACTTTAAGCGGTTCGCACACAGGGGAACACTATGCTTTTACGTACGCTCACCAGTCTCACTGCCGTTGCATTGCTCGGGCTCTCAAGCCTCGCCATTGCCCAGCCCGCCGCTCAACCCGCTGCCCAACCCAGTGTAGTCAACGAACAGTCCATCGCTAATCCCGATGCCGAATGGCTGAGCTATGGCCGCGACTATCAGGAACAGCGCTTTAGTCCACTGGAAAAGGTTAATCGCGACAATGTCGACGAGCTGGATCTGGCTTGGTCGTTTAAGTTTGATACCGCCCGGGGTATGGAGGCCACGCCTCTGGTGCACAACGGTGTGATCTATGTCAGCACTGGCTGGAGTCATGCCTATGCTCTAGACGCCCGCACTGGTGAAGAACTCTGGCACTTTGA
>Ga0115005_10004882_pt1 | contig 10600 bp, 8 predicted proteins | sample ArcOceMetagenome_FD_87163 | JGI IMG/M metagenome (GOLD analysis project Ga0115005, IMG submission 87163) | Marine eukaryotic phytoplankton communities from Arctic Ocean - Arctic Ocean - Greenland ARC118M Metagenome | ecosystem: Environmental > Aquatic > Marine > Oceanic | place: Arctic Ocean...
TCCATACGCCGTTGGAAGGGGGGGGGGGGGGGCTGCTTCATCCAAAAGAAAATCGGCGACCGCCCCCCCGCCGCCCCGGCCCCGACCCCCCCCCCCCCCCCCCCCCCCCCCCCCCCCCCGCGCACGCAACCAACAGCCCGCTCACAGCACCCGGTTCGCCTTACCTACGCCCTGTCGCCAGCAGGTGGTGGGCTCGGTGTAGTATCGAGGTGTCGGCCCATGGGCGCGGCGCGGTCGCTCCTGTACGGATTGCGATGCGCCGATTCTGAACCTACCCGGATCAACTCTACCCCCTCATGAAATCGATATAATCAATCTCTAGCTGCAGACCGCGGCAAGCACGCCGGCGCAACCGACGCGCTCGCGCTCAAGACGACCTCAGTCAAGCGGATAGTCAAGACCAAGGCCGCCGGGCGGAATGTTGTGCGGCGGCGGCGCTCGCTCCGGGTGCAGCAGGCGCTCTCGACGGCCAACGCCCGCGAGCGTCGCTCAGCTTCTCGGCGCTCATCAAGAAGCACGACTCGCTCGATGTCCAGCGCCACGCCTCGTTCGCCGAGCGGTTCCACCCCGCCGACTGCGTCACTGTCGATGTTGTGAGCTGGAGCGTGGTAAGGATGGCTGTGGACCCCGCCCGCCCGTCGTCCGCTCGCGTAGTGTGTACGCTCGCTTCTGATCTGAACTTCTGCCACACCGCAACCACAAAAATGGATCAACCACATGAAACATACGTACCATACGGTCACAACGTTTCCAGGAGAGCTACAGCCGCGAGCGGTGCTATCTCAACCACGCGTTCGGGGTGGACCGGTTCTCGGAACTACTGGGAAAGCCTTGCAGCAACATGCGCGAGGGCCGGCCGGGCTTTGACCGCGAGACGGCCGCAAACAACGTGATGCGGTGGTTCCACTTCTCCGGCCACGTCGCCGACGACGTGCTTGAGGCGCTGCAGACCAGGTTCCGGTTCAGCGAGTCGGTCGAGCAGCGGGTCAGCGCCGAGCCGAACTCAAAGCCCGCGGTGGAGTGGTGCGAGCCGGTGCAGCCCGGCGACGAAGGCGTGCTGCTGGTCACCGCGCACGAGCTTGAGTTTGCCACGGTGCTCCACCCGACGAAGCCTAAGCCGGAACAAACGCCCTCGCCCTCGAGCGGAGTGGATCACGCGATGTTTTTCGAGACAGTCTCCGACCCAGCCACCCTCGATGGCAACGGGCTGGAGTTTTACGTTAAGCAGATCTCGTTCCTCTGCATCCCCAGCGCCAACGCCGTGATCTCGATCCACGGCAACCCCTGCGAGGTCGACACCTTTGACGCAGACTTCAGAATGCTCGAGTGCAAGACCACACGGCTCCGGCAGGCAGCGCACTGGGCTCAGCTCCTGCTCTCGTGCATCGACGCCATGGTCGACGAGCTCCACACGGTCCTCGACTTTTACGGCGACGCGCTCGAAGGGTTGCATCTGGCGATGCTTCAGGTGGAAGGTGGATCAACCAGGGTATTCTAAATTCTAATTAGGTCTTGAATCGGCTTGCTTCGTTCCAACCAAACATCTCACCGCCGCGGCCGAAAGATCCAGAGGATCTTCCTAACACTCGCAGTGTGGCGTTGTCTACTCGATGGTGATCGGATGCCGATCGGCGTTTGCAAATCCGATGATAATCCATCTGGAATCTTTCCCTCCTTTTTTTGTTTGGCCCTCGTTCTCTTCCCTTTTGAGGTCTGCGCACGTCCGGGTTGCTCACAACATCAGGGCGCGGGTGCAGCAGATGCGGCGGTACTCGTGGGGCTGCCGCAAGCTCATGTGCGAGTTGAAGTATGAAGTATGAAGTATGCTGGCTTGGGCTTCACGAGGCGGTCTTCCTTGTCGGCGCCCCCAAAAAACCCAAACAACAACAACAACAACAACACCCCAAAAAACCAATTGCCGCATGTTCTGTTTTGGGGTCCACGTGTCTGTGGCGTGCTGATCGGGGCGTGCGAATCCGGGGTTGTCCCGATACTTCAGACAAAACCAGTACGGCTGCTTTCCGCTTCAAGACGGCTATTGCGTCTCGGAGAACGGCTCTCCGATCGCGCTTGCCGGCCGGCATGTACTGCAGCTGATCGAGTCGATCACCTTGAACTCATGCGAGATGTCCGAAATGTACGTAACGTCATAGATAAATCGGACCTGTTGCCGGGTACTCGGGGTCGGCTTGCCGATCCTCTCTCTCTCTCCCCCCCTCCTCCTCCCCTCTTCCTTCCCTCCCCCCCCTCCCTCCCCCTCAGCATGAACGATGTCTGACGATGTCTGACGACTGCCGGTACCTCACGTTTAAGCCCCCGCCTAACCCTCCCAAAATATATATATCCGCTTATATCTGTATAGAATCGATATTCATCATGGCGACAAAACAAGTTCGATTTTCGTCGTTGCCGCGTGACCCCCGCGTTTGGACCATCGGCTTTTGTTTTCTTTCTTTTTCTACCCGTATCTTATCCCAAAAAAACCCCCCAAAAAACAACAACGTGGAGCGACCGGTTTGTTTCAATCTGACCATCTCTTTTTTTGCGCGCGCTGTCATGGCGGGCCTAGGTGCGAGGCTTGGGTCAATCGCTGCATCAGCATCGACTCGTATTATGAGCGCTACCTGGACAAGCGGCAGAACGACCTGGTATTCTTGCTCACGGTTTCGTCAGTGCTTGTGATTCCAATCCAGACGCTCACCGGCTTGTACGGGATGAACTTCGTCCAGGACGGCGGCGCAAACATGCCCGAGCTAAACTGGCGCTGGGGGTACCTTTACTTTTGGTTGCTCACGCTCGGGCTCACCACGTGCATCACCGCGTTCCTGTGGAAATCCGGCGTCCTCAAGCTGATCAACGAACCGTCGCTGTGGAAGACACTGCGTGACGACGAGCGGAGCCAGTTTGACGCGCTTGACGCCAACGTCAAGCACGCGCAATCACGGTCGCGGCGACCGCCCCGGACTTGAGCGTCAGGGCGAGGAGCGGCACGCGTGCACCTTGGACGCGACACTGCTCGCCCTTGCGCACACGCGCAATCAGGGTCGCGGCGACCACCCCGGACTTGAGCATGCCATGAGCGACCGTGGGGGAAAGTGCCTGTGCGGGGGGTTCGCGGCTGAAGCCCAGGCCCGGACTGTCGCCCGTGACGAGCCGACATGCTGCCTCTACTCCCCCGCATCGACGAGCGTGATCCGAAAATTTCAGCCCTGGACCATGATACTTCGTGTTTTGCAGAACCACCAATCGACATAGTCTGTACCGGGTAGTGGCGCTGGGCCCCGTGTGTAGTGGGTTTATGTGGTACGCGTGCGTGTGTGTGGGAAAGCCATTGAACAACCGTAGAACATTTGCTAGAACCCAGTCTAGGTATGCAGTACTGCATAGTCTAAGTATAGCGAACGACGTAGCACGGAAGAACCTGCTCGTGTTTTGCAAAGATGTACCAGTCACCCTTCGGTCTCCAGCTGTCGCCATTAGATTGATGCTGGCCACGAGAAACGCCGGGCAAAGCCATTGCGAGTATGACAGCTTTTGTGGCGCCGCCGTATTGCATTGGCGTGGCTAGCCCCGTCGCTGAGTACACCCCCTGGCCAAACGCAGCCCCGTTGGCAATGGGATGGCCGTCCTGCCCGCCGACTTTGAAACCACCGGTCATGATCGACTCGATGTTCGGCTGAGGTGTGGTGCCGTGGAATACCCACACCTCGTCTGTTTTACCTTTAGCGCAGAATCTGGACTTGGTTTTGCCGTACAGCGTCTGCATGCGACTGTGCTCGTACCCATAGTAATCCACCTGGACGATGTTCGCTGCGGTGTTGCCAATCATTTCTCGGAACTGCGTGCAGGCCCGGTCGTAGTGGCTGGCGAGGAAGGCATCAGGAGCGACAGCTTCTTTGCGCGACTTCAGTTCAATCTTCTGGCCGACCTGTGCAGCCGGGGTTCTCCGAGATGACATGCCACCACTTCCGTTACCAAAGTGCACGATGTACTTCGGAAGGGCAAGGCGCTGGTCGTAGATGATGAACTCGTCGTATTCGACGCCGCCATGGTTGCGGGTTCCTCTTTTTGCATAAACACTGTCGAACCCACCTTTACGTACCTTGTCAAGGTGAACATCAAGATAAGGTCGGTTTCTGCTACTCTGCTTGATGTGCTTGGACAGGGAATGCTTCTTCGCGCTGGCGTTGAGGCCAACAACTTCGACCTGCTTCCCGAGAACGACGTCACACAGCAACAGCCGCTTGCTTCCTTTAGTGTAAAGCTCTTGGGCGCTCTTGGTCGAGTCGGTCGCAAAGTACACTCCGCACCCAAACATGTTGTTCTCGCTTCGTTCGGGGAGCCGAAATCCCGTTTTGGTGATGCCTTTCACTCCTTCAACAGACGTTCCGTGAAAGAGGAGCTCCGAATCGTGATTGGCACCGCACAAATCCAGTTTAGCCTTGTACCATTCCTCTTCCAATCTCAGATTCGTAACCCTCTCGATGCGAGTAACCTTCATTGGAATGGCGTGGCCGGATTGAGCATAAAGTTCAGTGCGATCCACGACCTTCCGATATTCCGATGCGTCCGAGCCATAGTCCTGCAGCTCGCGCACCAAAGGAGGAGGAGGTCTGCTCATGATCGTGTGCCTCACCTCACGGAGAGCCTGCTCTCCCAGCTTCCGCCGGTGTTCGATTTCGCGAAGGTGGGCCATTTCGGTCGCCCTTTTTTCGGCCCTTGCCTGCTCATCCTTTAGCCGCTGTTGCTGACGGAGCTCCTCCTCCCGCCTCTTCTGCTGATGTTCCGCGGCGAGCCTTTCACGATCTTGCTGGCGGAGCTTGACCGCTCTCTTCGCATCTTCCAACGCTCGGCTGTGCTCAGCCGCAATGCGCTCGAGATTGCGTTTGTGCTCTTCGCGGTCTTTCGTCGCACGATCACACACTAAACACCTCTCATCGCTAGCTTTTGAGCATTTCCGAATTGCGACGTGGCCATGTGAGCACGTCACTTGCAGGTCATGGTCGCAAACGAGATGCCCGGTGTCAGCGTGGCACCGCTGATGGCACCAGTGATCGCAAAACGCCATCTTCGCCAGGCAGGTCTGTTGGCATACACCACCGTTCAAATCAATGTCGTCGGCCGTTTCTGCGTCGACTACCGATCCCGGGTGGCGCGAGCACCGCAAGGTGATCTGAGTCCCAACATTACCATCTTCGGTAAGCCGAGCGAGAAACTCGGCCCAGGTGGCGTGCTTCTCGAACAGTGCTGCATTCCCCACGAAGTACAACCCACACTTTGCACGAGACTGAGCAACGCAGCGCCGGTTGAGCTCGGTCAGATATCCCAGCCTTTCGGAACGCACTAGCGACACGATGACAATGCTGTTCTCTGCACCTTGGTAACGGTCCACAGTTTGAACATCGATGCCGTTGATGTCTCGACGAAGATGCCCGAGGGAGCTGACGGTGTCTGCGTGTTCCATCTGTAATCGATCCAGCACTTTTTGGCGGATGTGGCGATCAAGATCCGGATGATCATTGTCAATGTCCTTCTGGTAACCTTTGAGCTCGACCGCCAGCATTCCGAATGTCGCCTGGGAACACTCAAGCTTGTCGTTCATCTGGAAGCGCCGAGCAAGCTCAACTGTGCTTCGGGCCATCTTTGACAACGCAATGGTGGTGCCTTCTCGAGAAATCCACAGTTTGTAGAGCTCGTCCTGCTGCTTTAGGATCTGGCGCATGTCGGCCATTGCTGCAGTCAAGTGGTTCCACACTTCGCTGCCTTTAGGAGCAAGCTCAAGCCCTGCCTTACATTGCTGCATTGCATTCCCTAAGTCTCCATCATTCAGCCGCGCAGCATACAGCTTGCTGAGCTCCAGGTGCTTCCGCGCCGTCGTCTCTTGCATTCCGGGCCGGAGGTGGCGTAGCTGAACTTCGATTTCGCTGATGCGATGGCGCTCTGCCTCATTACTCAGCTGCCCGGACCAGACAGAAGGGAGCTCTTTCTCGAACCGCTGCCGGAGGAGCGTGACCTGCCCAGAGTATGCACCGAGAACGGTGATCTCAGAGGGGCTGTAGCCCTGAGTAATGAAAAACAGAGCAAGCTTCACCACACGGTCTGCCTCACCCTCGTTTTGCGGACTTCGCCCGATCGTCTCCTCGTCGGAGTGATCCCACCAGAACAGCGACTTCGACATGCACCGTGGAGCTGGGCGGCTCTCGTCGGTTACCGCAACCTCATTGGTCTTCAGCTCTGGGTAGATTTCGCGAAGCATGACCGCAAGCTCAGGCCGCATCCGTCCCTGCTGCTCGAGCGTTGCGAAAGGGAGCGCATTGTTGACCAGCCTCTCCATCATTGAGATGTCAAAATGGCAGTCCTTGACCAACGGGTGGTGCTCAACACTCGGCCTCAGCTGCTTGTGATCACCGATCATCACGAGCTGCTTGACGTGCGGGCCCAGTGTGGCGACGAGCTGTGGCTCGAGGATTTCGGCGGCCTCTTCCACAATCACGACCGATGGCTTGAGCTGCTGCAGCATTGAGGAGTGGATGCTAGCACCCGTGATCGTCATGCCAAGCACCTTTCGTTGCCGCAGAATCTGAACCCACTCAATCTCACGGGCCTTTTTCAGCTGCATACATGCCTCGACGTAAGCATTGCGTTCGAGGGAGTATGCGGCCGACGCGGTTTGGTACCGCCGAGAGAGCATGGCTTGTGCGAGCATCGCTTTGTCGCGGCGGGTCAGAGTCCAGATGTCGGGCTCGTTCATGAGCACCGCCGAGTCGTTTTCGCCAATCTCGAGTCTTTGAGATGAACGCTTTCCGAGTTTGATCATCGCTCGTTTGAACATTGATGTCGGCTTGACTGCGGTCCCAACGCTGGCGATTCGCTCCTCCTCCTCCAACTGGCTCCGTTCATCGAGCGTACTCTTCACCCCGAGCTTCTTGTTCTCGGCGGACTGATTACCGTCGTCTTCATCGATGGAACCAAAGTCGCATTGCTTGCCCCATTCATCTGCCAATTCGGCAACAACCGTCCAAGAGGAATTGTCGCCATCGTCATCGAGCGATCCGAAAAGCCTCTCTTTGCTGGCGTTGTCGTCCCCCTGCAAATGGCGCCGGCAACTACGCTTGAAGACACTGTCCGGGCAGCACAGTATCAAGCTCCGCAATTGGTTCAAACAGTTCTCGGACTTGAAGGTCGACACCGACAGTGTCATGGCGCCGGCAAGCTCTTCGGCGGTGCTCATGAGCTTTGTCTCAAGCTCTTTGACCTGTGTGCGGGCACCTCGAACGGTCGCCACGGCCTCGCGTAAGTTCTCAGGTACCGCCTTGTCGCGCCCTCCGCTATCTTGCACCAGCGTGCGGATGTTGCAACGGTCGAGCTTTGATCCCTCAAGGTTGTGCCCGCCGACCCGAGCGACGCCGTCGAGACCGGCTACGTCGGGCTTGAGGCAGTCGACCAGGAAATCATCAAGCGCGTGGTTCTTGTAAGTCAGCACGAGAATCGGGCCGTCACACAGCGGGTTCTGCTCCTCTGTCTGCATGGACAGCAATAGCCGAACAAGGCGGACCCCGATGAAGGTCTTTCCCGTGCCGGGTGGCCCTTGGACGATTGCGAGCCTGTTCGTCAGTACGTGCTCAAGAGCTCGTATCTGGCTCGCATCAAGTGTGGTGTTGGTGCGGTCGCCACGTTGTAGCCGCTCCAAGAGCTCTGTCCCGGGCACTTCGGTTCCCATGTCGCTGTAGAGGATGCTGCCGTCCACAGTTGCGCAGCGCCCGATCAAAGAGTCGGCGTGCTTGGTCGGCCTGTCGCAGTTGACCTGGACAAGCTCGTCCTGAAAGTCGACCACGCCGTCACGCATGCTCTGCAGTGAGCGTAACACAGGCTCGTACGCTCTGTAGAACGTTGGCGAGACCGCCAGGATGCAGCGCGTTCCCAGTAGCATTTCAAGTGCAGTCGCATCGTCGATGCTCCCATTCATGTCAGTGCAGAGCTCAACGTCAAGTTTGGAAGTCGATTCCCTCGAGCAGATGGTGCCCCATATTGGCTTGCGGATGTCTCCGCTCCGAGGAGATATCGCCACAAGGTTACCGTACATGAGTCGTTTCGCTGCCGCTCCCTGCTTGGCAAGGTTGAACCGGAGGATCGTGCCGCCACCCGATCGCTGATCTGGGCACCCAATGTCGGTGATGGTCACGTTGGTGAACACCTGCATGTCCCGCGGGTCGAGCTGACCTTCTCGCCACTCGCGCACGCGGTCACGGAGAGGGGCGAAGCAGTCCTCGCGTAGTAGCCGGAAGTAGACTTCAAAGTAGTGCTGCGTGTCGTTGTACGGACCGACCTGGATCACTGGAGATGGCAGGTCGCGACGCGAGGCGTTGAACTCGCCGGTTGTGATGATGAGCGGCAGGTCGGCCCAGTCTAGGTAAGTTATGTCGCCAACCGTGACGGTCGCGGCCCTGAGCAGGCCCATGCAGAAATCGACTTGCTGCTCGGGACCCTGGAGAAGCGCCAGGATTCGGACAAACGGGAGCAGCCTTGCCCTGGAATCGTGTGCCTTCCGGAAGATCGTGGTCACCTCGTCCGCCGTGAAGAACGCTGGCAACTCGTCGTCGGGGGCACGTTCGCCGATGGCCCAGCTGAAGAGGCAGCTTCCGCGATCAAACAAGCCCCCGGCGGTCATGTGGAAGAGCAGACTGTCCGCGCTTTCTTGTGGAGTTGTCACCAGCAACTTTAGCAGCTTGGCCAGATGTGCCGTGAGCCTTCCGCGCTCGCGCTCAGCCGTGCTGTCGTCGTTGCACACACGCGCAACGTCAATCCACAGCGGTGGGCATTGCGATGCTCGGAGCAGTGCGGTGTATCGCGTCTGGGTCATTTCGGCGAGCAGCCGTTCCAGGTATTCGCAGTATGTACTGGCCGTTCTGACGGGCTCGAGCTCGATGAGCTCCACCTTTAAAGCTCGGGGTCCCCGATTGTCCTTCGCGTGCCCACCCTGCTTCCGACGATCATCAACCGTGAACCTGACCTTGTCGTGTTGGCACGGGGCCAGTCCGCCGAAGCGAAGCCGGTCAAAGTGAAACCACACATCTTGTCTCTCCTCTTTACTTTTAGAAGATGCGGTTTCCGCTCCCTGTAGGCACAGCGGGTAACGAATGTGTCAGAAAGATCAGCGTTCGCGAAATCCCTCACTCAAACCATAGTTACTGTGTTAGACTACTGTACGGACCAAAAACACGGAGGCATGCGGATGACATGGTGCTGGAAACATTACCTTGACGGTTGCATTTTTTGGTTGGTTACGCCGGTTCGGTTGGTTCGCCGGGCGTATGAATCCGAACCGTTTGTCGACATCATCAGGAAAGAGCTTGATGATCTTTCCAGTGTCGACCTGGGATGTTGATGGTTTCGGCGGAGAGAAGGCGTGGTCTGGGGGCCGCAGCTCAGAGTCGCCATGGGCGAAAAAACACTTTTTCTTTTTGCAGATCCCCTTGGCCCAATCGCGGCAGATCTTGCTCTTCCACACCAGTGCGGGTTTCCGATTCTCGCCTGACGCCACTGTGCTGCCGGTGCAGGTGGAGGCAGGCGGCGGAGCCGGCGAAATCCGCGCTGTTGCCTTGGTTTGAGAAATGTTCTTGAGGTTTCCCTCGCCGGCCGCCACAGTTACACCCGGTATTTGGCGGAGAAAGGCGGTGGCCTTGATGCTCCCCAGCTCCTCCTTGAGCGTCACGTTGAACCTTGCCTTGTACTCTCCACCGAGCTGGCATGTCTCGATCGAGTTTGGGTGCTCGGGGATGATCGTGCGGAGCTTAGTTGCGATTGTGTCCTTGGTCGAACCTTTCGTGGGTGTTGGTCGGGACACCGAATTTGCTGAGGTTGGGCTGCTGGGGTTGCCGTTCGGCCTCTGTGCCGTTGGCGTCCTAACCGTGGGTGGATGGACTGGGGTTGGGGACTTGATAGGGTCGCCGAAGAGCGGGTTGCCGACCTGGGGTTGGGGACTTGGTAGGGTCGCCGAAGAGCGGGTCGCCTGGGGTTGGGGACTTGGTAGGGTCGCCGAAGAGCGGGTCGCCTGCGTGCTACCCTCGGTGGGGGGATGGTCCGGCCGCTTCGACCTCATCGCAGTGATCTTTGCCTGCTGGATCGCAATCCTGCCTTGTGGCTGGGGTCGCGACCTGGCTCTGTCACAGCCATGCTGCCCGGTGCGCTCGTGGTGGGATGCGGATTGATTGCCATCTCGCTGAGGGACAGGGCTATCGCCGTTTCGACATCCTCCTGCTCTCGGCGATGCCGGTTGGACGAGGAAGCTGGAGCTGGGTGAGCTTTCGCGATGGTTGACCCCGCTGATGCCGACCCGACCGGAGCAGCCCTGTCGATGGCTGGTGCAAGCCCGAGGGAGAGGGCGATGGCGGCGTCCATGTCGGCGTCGAAGTCGTCTGGATTTGGGGCAGCGGCAGCCGAGCCATCGCCAGAACCTGGCCAAAGCCAATCCATGATGGATGGTGGGACAGGTGTTTGATCGATGTCCTGTTCAGGCACGCGAGGTGACAGATCCATGAAGGGGGGGGCAACAGTCTCAGTGACAGCGAGTCGGGAAGAGCAACAGTGGGATTAAAAGACA
>Ga0115005_10004884_pt1 | contig 10597 bp, 11 predicted proteins | sample ArcOceMetagenome_FD_87163 | JGI IMG/M metagenome (GOLD analysis project Ga0115005, IMG submission 87163) | Marine eukaryotic phytoplankton communities from Arctic Ocean - Arctic Ocean - Greenland ARC118M Metagenome | ecosystem: Environmental > Aquatic > Marine > Oceanic | place: Arctic Ocean...
GATTGATGATTCCCCCGTGCAAAAGGCAGTAGAACCAAGGTAGAACATCCTACGCAAATTCTCACGTATGGTGTCAAAAATCGTCATATAATTGGCGCGGATGCGGGTCCACCCATTGTCCGCCCCAATCCAATTGACACCTTCAAATCAATCTTTCCAACACCGGCACACCGACCGACCGCAGCTCCGACCGCACAGAACAACATCATCCATCCATCATGTTATTTCTCTCTCACTGAAGCCCCTAAAATCAATCAAGAAGAATGAGTACCGTCGGAAAACCAATCACCTGCAAGGCTATGGTAGCCCGTGCACCTAAACAACCCCTAACCCTCGAAACCATCACCGTCGACCCTCCCAAAGCAGGCGAAGTACGCGTCAAAGTAATCGCCAACGCCCTCTGCCACACCGACGTCTACACCCTCGACGGATGCGATCCCGAAGGTCTCTTCCCCTGCATCCTCGGACACGAGGCTGGATGCATCGTCGAATCAGTCGGAGAGGGTGTGACTTCCGTTCAAACGGGTGATCATGTTATCCCTTGCTATACTCCTCAATGCGGTGAGGTGCAGTGTATCTTTTGTCAATCCCCCAAGACTAATCTATGTCCCAAGATTCGTTCGACTCAAGGGCAGGGGGTTATGCCAGATGGAACTGTGCGATTCAAGGATAGTGAGGGAAAACCCATTTATCATTTTATGGGATGTAGTACTATGGCGGAGTACACCACGCTTGCTGCCATTAGTTGTGCCAAGATTGATGAGAAAGCTCCTTTGGATAAGGTTTGTCTTTTTGGATGCGGTGTTTCGACTGGTTTGGGAGCTGTTTGGAATACTTGTAAATGCGAAGTTAATTCCACTGTTGCTGTCTTTGGGGTGAGTTGAGTTGAGTTGAGTTGATTGAATACAAATACAAATACAATACGTGCAAGTGTTTGTTCCATGTGCGAAATATTTTACTAGAACTAGATCGGATCTCATCTCTTCCAACTTACTTCTCTGCAAAAACAACAGCTTGGTGCTGTAGGCCTAGCAGTCATCCAAGGCGCTAAAATGGCTGGAGCATCCAAAATCATTGCCGTGGACATCAACCCCGGTAAATTCCCAGCCGCCATTAAAATGGGAGCCACAGATACAGTCGACTCTTCCAAATTGGATAAACCAGTGCAACAGCACATTGCGAGCGAGCTCACTGAGTGGGGTGTCGACTATTCATTTGATTGCACCGGGAATACAGAGGTAATGCGCTCTGCGCTTGAATGTGCTCATCGGGGATGGGGAACTTCGTGTGTGATTGGTGTTGCTGCTTCTGGGCATGAAATTACTACTAGGCCTTTTCAACTCGTGACAGGTAGAGTTTGGAAAGGAACTGCATTTGGTGGCTTTAAGAGTAGGAGGGATGTGCCGCTTTTGGTAGAGAGATTCATGGCGGGAAAATTGCCAATTGAGGATTACATTACTCATAACTTTGATAGTGTACAGGCTACGAATGATGCTATTGATGCTTTGCATGGAGGGGGTTGTCTTCGTGCAGTTGTGAAGTATTGATCAAAGAAACGAGGCATTACTTTAATATCCTTGAGTAAAAACATGTTCACCTTAATCTACGTGTACTAACTGTACTGTAGTACGTGTAGTATTTACGAGTATGGTCCTCGAGCTAACGATAAATAATCATGTGGGGATATGTGATGCTCGCACCTTCTCAATAAACCCAATAGTTGTTGCCAAGAACAGTCTATTGCTGTCTGCGCAGTATTCATTTCAACTGTAGACCTACCAGGTCCATTCAAATTGAATCGTAAAATTTTAAAAAGTAATTTCAATAAATATCTTCATCTTTACTTGTCACCGGGGATAGGGAGTATCTTTGCAATGTCTTGTGTTCTATACCAAGAGAATGGGATTGTCAGAAGCTTTTCTGATTTACTGACATATGCTCTTTTCGTCAAAGTGTCGTATCCATTCTCTTCAATTTTGTCCAGAATCTTTCCATAACAGTCAAGGGAACTTTGGACTGGCAGCCGACTCTCAGGTGAAAGCATTGGCACTCCCCTCAATGCACGGTCGTAATACATGCGAGCTCTCTCGATTTGAAACTTCATAAAAGCAATGTAGTTGTCATCTAATCTTTGGGCAAAAATCTGCTCCTCTGTAACTCCGAATCTTTCTAAATCTTCATGTGGAAGGTATACGCGACCGCGTTTTACTGCATCCTCTCCAACGTCACGAAGGATATTTGTCAATTGAAATGCAACACCTAAAGAAAGCGCTGGTTCCCTGAACAATTCAAAAATAGAAAAGGTTAGTTTGTGAATTGAAATGAATCATCATAAGAAATCAGATTGACTCACTTTGCTTCAACCTCGGTGTATCCATTAGCACATCCAAACACTGGCATGGTCATAAGTCCAACAGTACCAGCAACACGATAGCAGTAGAGATGCAACTCTTCAAATGTTTCATAACGATCTTGTCCCAAGTCTGGTATGTCCATCAACATACCTCTCACCATGTCAACAAAGGGCTCAATTGGTAATTCCGGGTACTTTATTTTGCAATCCAATAGGGGCAAATCAAGGACATCCTCAACTATTCCATAACGAAACAGATTCTCTAGTCTGATTTCCCACGCAGACAAGTCCGTCAACATATTGGTGTCCTCAGGTTTGCGAATGGCATCTACAATCTCATCAGTTCTACGGCACCACACGTACACAGCCCAGACAGCTTTTTGCGCAGGTTCAGGTAGCAATTGGGTTCCAAGGTAAAATGTTTTCGCAAAGGCTTCAGTGACGATACCAGATTCGTCGTAAGATTCCTTAAGCAGGGACTGAAGGCCAGAGACATCTATTGATTTCATGTCTTCCTCAGACAAGGAAGTTGCATCAGCATGTTCTTCAAACATTCCTTTTGGAGCCTGGGATCTCAGATATTTCGCAGCCATCTGAATTTTTTCATCATCGTTGATAAAGGCACCGACCTCGCGCCCAACTTCTTGCACAACTTCGTCATTAATGCCCATAAGTCTCTGTTGTTTTTCGCCCGCAAAACCAAGCTTGACTGCATCTTTTCCACCAGCTTGAACAGCAGCAAGATAATCAACCCTCGCTTGAGCCAAGGCACGTTCAGCTCTCGAAGAAGTATCCTTAATAGATCCAAAATCAATCACAGGCCCATCTTCTAGGATACGTCCAGAAGAAACTTCGTTTTCAATTTCGGCACGAGATCTTCCAGTGCGACTTTCACTGGAGCTCTCGGTCTCTTCCAAAGGAGATAGTGACATCTGTTGGCGGGCAGTGGAGATTCCAACATTTCTAATGTTTCTGTTTCTCGATTGAAGTGTAAATGCACTTATTTGGGAAGTGAAAGCACTAGTTGTGACGACAAGCCCAGACAAGGCTATGATTCCAAACTTCATGTTTTTCCTGATTGATAATGATGGGAAATGTAATTACTACAACACAATCACGTACTCGTAGTTAATGCCGAATCTACGATAGGAGTTTCGTTGCATTTTCTTCAGTTCTTCGACGGGTGGGGCAAGTGTCTGGTTCAAGTTCAATGCGTACTTTGTGTCAATGTGATACGTGCATACGCGTCAGATCAGGGACCCGGTTTTTATTACTGTACCTTCTCGTTCGTCTCTTTCCCTTTTTTCCCCAAGTTTCCCGGAAAATTTTGTTCATAAAATCGAAGCATCTTCTCAAAACAAAGCCACTCCTCATCATCCAAGTCAACATACGGTATGTTTCTACCCGCAGCTTTCGTTCCCATAACGGTGTTCCTCTTCATGAACCGCATCCAAACATCCCTTCGTGCATCTTCAAATCTCTCAATGGCTTCATCAAATCTTATCGAGATCATCTCAAAAACTCGGGTGGTCGAAGAGGGCTACACAAATCTCTATCCCATTAATGAGTACGAAAATGGTTGCTATCATCGCGTATCCCATCAATCAGCGTCCACAAAGACCAAGATGGTTTTTGGGATTTTCCTGCCTTCGTCGTATAAGAATGATGACAATTTTAATACGCCAGTCATGTTCTGGTTGAGCGGACTTACCTGTGATGACACAAACTTTGCTATGAAGGCTGGGAGTAGAGCCTTTGAAGCTGCTGAAAAGCATGTAAGTAAGAAAAAATGTGTCTTCTCTAAATTCGGAGAGTCATTTTCATAATACCGTTTGTTATAAGGTCGATATCATGGTTCCTAATTTTCCCATGTTTCAAATTTTTACGGCAGGGAATCGCCATTGTCATGCCAGACACATCACCTCGCCACGATGCATCTGTACCAAATGTAGACGAATATGATATGGGTATAGGTGCAGGATTTTATGTCAACGCATCTGAAGAACCATATGCAACACATTACAACATGTATGATTATGTTACAAAGGAATTGCCTTCCATTCTCCAGGATAATTTGAACATTGGAAAGGATGGACTCAAATCAATCAGTGGACATTCGATGGGCGGGCATGGAGCGTTAACGATCGCTTTAAGGGAAGGCAAATCTTCATGGAAGAGTGTGAGTGCATTTGCTCCTATTTGCAACCCTTTGGACTGTCCGTGGGGTAAAAAGGCGTTCAAAGCGTACTTGGGTTCTGTCGATAATGGAAAAATGCATGATGCTACATTTCTCGTAGAATCGCTCGAGTCCCCCATGTATGAAGATATTTTAATTGATCAAGGGACGGCTGACAACTTTTTGGAGGAGCAGCTGAAGCCACAGGGATTAGAGAAAGCTGCGGAGAAAGTTGGTCAAAAGATTAGTTTGAACATGCGTAAGGGGTTTGATCATTCTTACTTTTTCATTGCAAAGTTTATCGAGGATCATGTGAATTTCCATGCTAAATACCTAGTGTAGACTCAAAATAGAGGATGATCATTATAATCTTCGATAATTGCAGCTGATAATTTTACAATGAATTGAATCTACATGAAACCAAATTTTTCGTTCCTCTCAGCTCTCAGCGCCTCGCCAGATTCAACCAGTGATCGTATAGCACCTGACAATTTGCCTATCCCCTCACCAGTTACGCCGGCACTGATACCATGTACTTCTCCATCAAAATTGATCCCCGAATCGAGCGCCGTTTTGCTAATATTGTATAATATCTCATCTTGTATATCGTTGTCCTGTATTAAATCAAGCTTATTTGCAACGACGAGGGCCGGTCTCGTCATCATATCACTATCTCCATAAGATTTGATTTCATCAACTAAAATGCCTAGATCTTCCAGAGGATCCCTCCCATCAACACCAGCGGTATCAACTATATATAGAAGAGCTTTTGTTCTTTCGAGATGTCTCAAAAAGTCGTGACCCCTGCCTCGTCCATCTATACACGCGCAGTATGAAACACAACGTCATTTGAGAACAATGAAAAGATGGTATGGTATGGTATAACAAAAGGAAACAGTCTTGGCATGATATAAACTTACCTGCGGCTCCACCAACCAACCCAGGAACATCAGCTACTATAGCTCGAAATCCATCCCGATACTCCAATGTTCCTACCAGTGGATGTAAAGTAGTAAACGGATATGGAGCAATCTCGGGTTGAGCCTTGCTCATTGCAGCCAAAAGCGAAGACTTTCCTGCGTTGGGAAATCCCACAAGCCCAATATCAGCAATGAGCTTCAATTCCAACTCCAAATGTATTACCTCGCCCGGTTTTCCTTGTGATTTTTCCGCCGCTGCTGCAATCAGCTCCGGAATATGTTGACGTTTTGCATAGGCACTATTTCCAATTCCGCCTCTACCTCCATTACCAATAACGATGTGTGATCCAGGTATATCCAAGTCTGCCACGACAACTTTTTCTCTTTCGCCTTCGTAAATCATTTCAGAGGAAGACACGAGTTCATCGTCATTAACAAAGCTTTGGCTTTCCCAGTGATACATGCCGTCAACATCGCTCTTCACTCCTGTATTTACGACGGCGTCATAATCTTCTGGCTGGTTGGCGCTAGAATTGTCAAATACGTTTTCACCATCTCTGTAGCCATTCTCATCTTCAAGGCTAATCGTTTTTACAATTTCTTCATCTGGGTCCCACACTTCATTGTACTCAAGAATCCTGCGGACAACCACGCCACACGGCACTCTGATGATCTTATCATTCCCTTTTCTGCCGTGCATTTGTTTGGAGCTGCCATTCTTTCCATCTTCCCCTTTATGATGATGCGTCTGCATATTTAAACTTTGCTCATTGTCATCAGCGACAATAATTACATTTCCGCCGTGCCCCCCATGACCGCCATCAGGCCTCTTCTTAAAACTTGATCCAAATTTTGCTTCGTAGGATATACATCCTTTGCCACCGTTTCCAGCATTCACTCGAATTTTGGCGCTGTCTACAAATTTGTAGCCAGAAGCACCTCTTTGTTTTCGATGCTTTGATGATTGTTTCTTTTTCTTCTGTCCACTATTTTCGACGCCGCTTCCTTCTGGACTAATCACAGCAAGCGTTCCAAAGGATTTTTGTCTGATAAAAGAATTAACGATCGCACATCTTTGGAGAGAGATTTTCCCGTACGATAACATGAGAAAAAAGTTGTTGTTATCTCGCAGTTCTCGTCTATGTTTGGATGTGATGTGTACGTGATGCCGATGCAGGAGTTGATGCAGGTTGTAATGAAAGACGGGTGGATGGAGATGAAGATTGTTGTCGTGGGTAAAAAGACGCGCGCCGCCCTACATTTCGAAAAACTTCTAACAAAATAATTCAAAAATGAAGCTTTGTTTTGCCCGGAACTATTGAATAAGTCTGTCGACATCAGCGTGGAGATACGGGGGGTAAGAATTTACAGCTACCATGCCCAATTCGTCAAGGTTTGAGTACACGTAGATACACAAGAAAAACATAATGCAGAAGTTTTATCTTCGAGAAAGAATTACAATCCTGCTTTACTGATAATGAACCTTATTGAAAGATGATTGAGTTGGAAGATTAGATTGAGTGAACAAATGTTCTTGCAAGCTCAGGGTCCTTTTTAATAACATCCAAAAGGATAGAACAGTATCACTCTAGCCACTTGGTAAATTCTTCTTCGGTGATTTCTGCCATTTGTGTGACAGAACGAGTCTCGCTCAGTGGCAAAAGAGCATTGCATCCAGGTCGAGAAAAGACCAGAATAAGGCAGTTCTCGGTCTGCGAATCAAATCCAGCTTCACAATACGTCAAGTAGTAATTCCACACTCGCATAAAGACATCATCAAAACCTAGTGCTCTTACAGTGTCCTCTTGTGCATTAAACCTCCTTCTCCATTCGCGAAGAGTTTCCGCATAATGAATGCCAATATTATCAATATGTTCAAGAGTAAGGGTTGACCACTTGTAAGAAGCGTCAACCAAGGCATGAAGGGAAGGACAGCAAGATCCAGGGAATATGATCGTATTGATGAAATCAGTAGTTCTGCGAGAAAAACGGCTGCGTGAGAAAGAATTTCAAATTGAAGGGCATAATCTCTGTAACGTGAAAAGTTATAACTCACCTCATGTAATTCTCATATCTAGATTCAGGTGTAGTGATTGCTTCCATGACTAAAACTCCGTCAGGATGAAGAACCTGTTCAACAGCCCAGAAAAATTCTCCCAAATGATCATGACCGACAGCCTCAATCATTTCGCAGCTTAACACACGATCATATTTCATTCTGTTTTCAATTCTCCTCGCAAATGTCCTGTAGTCAATTACTTCAAACTTGATCAGGTCCTCAAGACCTTCCTTACGGACACGTTCCTCTGCAAGAACTTTTTGTTCCACAGAAAGGGTAATGCCAGTCACTTTACATCCATACTTTCTCGCTGCATGCAGTGAAAGTCCACCCCAGCCAAAACCAATGTCAAGCAAAGTCTGACCCTTTTGAACTTGAGCACGTTCAAGCAGAGTGTCAAGCTTTCTTACCTCAGCTTCTTCGAGGCTGTCACGGAATGTCAATTTCCCACGAGGTACAGAAGGAATCTTTACCGCATCATAAATTGCAGAGGAATACATTAGTGTTTCTTTATCCAAAAACGTTCTAAAGAGGTCATTGCTAAGATCTATATTTTGAATTTCGAGTGGATACATGTTAGAAAACTGTGTTTGGACATTTTTCATGGAGTCAAGAAGAACACATTGAACTTACCATAATGGGCGTGAATATTCTTCAGACTTCCTCCCTTTTCGGAGTTGTCCATAGTCAATCTGTATTTGAGGAAACTTAGTGATGCTCCAACCTTCGCCAAGAAAAGCCCGGCAGCGTTGGTGAAAGCACTGCTGTAAATTTTTGTCGACCTCTTTGGTTTAAATGCTTCGTCATCATCTCTATTTCCAATGAAGAGATGAAATAGACGGGTGAGTCCTACTGGATCTCCAAGGATGATATTGGATTCATTTCTCAAATTTTGTGGTCTGATGACTTGATCGTACGCCTCAGCTTTGTTCAGTGGTTCAACATTGAAATGACCACTCATGTAACTTCTCGAGAGTCCAAGATCATATTCCATGGCAACCTTTACGAAAAACCAGTCATCAAAGATCCGAAGTGTAACAGGTTCACTGTCGCAACCACATGGATTTCCATCTCCAATGGTGATAATGCTACCATCATTCATTTTCAGCTTCAGGCTACCTTTCTTTACAGCATTCTTCAGAAATCCCAAAATCATCCGCTTGCAAATTGCCACGGGGAGGGAGTAGGAAAAGAAATGAGAAATCTTTTGCATCACTGATCCTTCAAAATATTCGGACAGGGGAGCGATCAAGTTTGGAGGAGCACATGTCATTGCACTGGAATCCCCACCTGCACACCACGGCACAGGAATTTCACTGATTGCCGTTGCAACTTCCAATCCGCCTCTGCATCCATCTTCGTGAAATCCATAACCCTGCCAAGCTCCACAGAACCACAAGCCATTTTTGCCCTGAAATTCTTTCGCAATCGTTTCACGGGCCTCAAGCGTTTGAGAAGTGAATTGAGGATGCGCCATGGTATGCTTTTCGTATACTAACTTAGAATCAGGCTGCTTATGAGGATTCAGACTAACCATAATATTAGTGTCTGTTTTCAAGTTCTGTAACCGGTTTAGCCAGTATGTAACATAAACAGCCTTCATTCTCCCATTCTCTCCCTCCAGTTCAACCTTGCCGTCAAGAAGCTTGTTACCAAATCCTGAATCTCCGCCTTCGAAAGATTCCCCAGCCGCACTTTTCTTCGAGGTGTGTGTTTTTAGCTGGTCTGATTTTCCAAGGCAATTCCAACTTGCCCAAGCTGCCTTCTTCTTGGGCATAAGGGATTCGTCTGAATGCACATACACAATATTGTCTTCATATTGGATTTTTCCGAGGAGATTTAAAAGGTCAGCGTCACACTGCGCCTCATCCTGTAGCAAGTCAACTGCTTTGGGTGCATGGCATGCAAACACAACTTCATCAAACGCTCCCATGCATTTCTTTTCTTCTCCTTTGAACAGTTCATATTTTGGAGAGCCGCAGTTACTAATCTTTTTGACACATGTAATAGGAGAAGATACGTGCGCATTATCACCGAGAATGGAAAGGACTTTTTCGGTGTATTGCCTTGATCTACCAGCGACTGTTTTCCACTTGAAGAGGATTCATAATATCAAAGAGGATTGATGTCAGAAATCAGCACCTCAAAGAGATAACAAAAATTCAGCCAACGAAGATCATTCGTGGAAACAAAAAAAGATTTCCACATCAAAGATGCAACAAAACTCACCTGAGGCCTATCAAAGAGCTGCAGCATTTTATGATTGCACATGAAACTTATCAACTGAACCGCGGGAAAATTTAGGACATCTCCCATACTAGCACTCCACAAGGCTGCCATCATGGGCAACAAATAATGAGTGGCAAACTCCTCGGAATATCCTTCCTCGCGCAAATACTGCTTGATTGTAACCTGCCTCCTGGGATCATCAAGCGTGAGAGTCAAAAGTTTCCCAGCCTCCTTATTAAACCGAATCATATCTTTTACAAAACGATGAAAAGAAGGGCGAAAGATTTGGGATTTATTCGCCAGCAGCCCACCTAGACCAAGGGAAGACCACTCCATCTTTCCCTCATCCAACGAAACGGAGAGAGACATGTCGGTATCCTCCATTTCTACCCCCATTTGTTTGAACCAGGCAGTCATGTTGGGATAGTTGGAGTCATTGAACACCATGAAACCGATGTCGACATCGATGGGTTTCTCGTTGGCTGGTGTTACAGAGATGGTGTTTGCGTGACCTCCGAGACGGTCTTCCGATTCAAAAATGTGGACTTCTATGTCGGGACAGTTGGTGTGCAAGTGCCATGCGGCTGAGAGGCCACTTACCCCTCCGCCGACGATTGCTACTTTCTTGGACATCTTCGATTCAGTTATTTGAGGTTGTGTGTTTTGTGGAAACAAGTCAGACAATACACGCACGATACTCCCTGTGTACTTCTTTACAAAGATCAGAAGATACGAATCTTGTGAGTGACTGTATCTATTATTTTTCATACAGCCCACACGACACACACCCAACACCCACCCACCCCTCTGCTAGGGGAGAGCAAGGTTTTGACCCCCTGTTATGGCACCTAGGCTAATCA
>Ga0115005_10004885_pt1 | contig 10596 bp, 9 predicted proteins | sample ArcOceMetagenome_FD_87163 | JGI IMG/M metagenome (GOLD analysis project Ga0115005, IMG submission 87163) | Marine eukaryotic phytoplankton communities from Arctic Ocean - Arctic Ocean - Greenland ARC118M Metagenome | ecosystem: Environmental > Aquatic > Marine > Oceanic | place: Arctic Ocean...
ATAGGTCAAAGTATCTGTCTGACCGCTAGCTTGCGCGCTCAAGGTCACTGTGGTTTGTTCATCAACGGATTGATCAATACCGGCGTTAACAAGTACATTAGGGGTAGGTGTATCAGTGTCACTGTCGAGGGAACTTCCCGAGCACCCCGCTAGCAAAGCGGCGAAAAACAAAATGGTCAAAAAGTTATTATGGATGGTCATGGTAGTGAATAATCATTTATCTTCTAAGCAATATATTAGGTAAAGCTATGCAGTTACTGTACCAGTCGAACGCCATTAATTTGGCAAAGCGTAAATACCAGTCTTTATAAACAAGTATTCAATCAAACAACATAAAAACAATGGGTAAAATAATGGCTGTGAGTATGCCATTAACGCATAATGCCATAGTTGAAAAAGCCCCTGCTTTCGCATTTAACTGATAAGATCTAGCAGTGCCAATGGCATGTGAGACAGTACCTAAAGCTAACCCTTGAGCCCTTGAGTCATCGCAGCGCGTCAGCTTAAAAATGATTTGGCTGAACATTACACCCAATATGCCAGTTATCACCACAACTGCAGCGGCAAGTTCGGGTAATCCACCAATAATGTTAGTCGTATCCACAGCCAGTGGTGTGGTAATAGATTTGGTCAGCACCGACAATCTAACTGGGTCTGAAAAATCAAACAAACCCAACCAGGCAACTGCAATTAAAGGAGCAACACATCCACCTAAAACAATCACTAATATGCCTTTTCTGCCAGCAGCATAAATCAGTTTAATTTGTCGGTACAAAGGTATTGCTAAAGCCACAGTTACGGGTCCGAGCATCCAGTTTATTGGACTAACATAACGTTGGTAGTCGATTAGAGGTGTGTGACTCACAACACTTATTAACCCAATAAAAATAGCGCCTACCACTATTGGATGAAACAATATATTGTGAGCAAAAAATTTAAAAATCAAAACAGCCAACACATATACAATCAAAGTAATCGTTAGCCACAATACTTGGTCTAGAGAGACAAACTGTAAAATTGATTGCCCGTCCATTATGTTAACCTTCATCATCCTGATTGACTGACTTATTCTGCTCCCCAAAAAACCTCTGCCCTAGCCAAGATGTTAGACATAAACTAACAAAAGTGCTGAGCATAACAGCAAATAAAAACAACCATAATTTGTTACCCAGCTGCTCTGCATAAAACCACGCGGCAACCAAGGGAGGAATAAAGAAAAAAGATAAATGCCTTAGACAAAACTGCCCCACACGCTCTAATGCTTTTGGCACACGCCCCAAAAAAACTAGCGCAAAAAATAATAACAATAAACCTAAAAGAGCAGCCGGTAGAGCAATATAGTAACTTAATCCATATCCCAAAAACCAAAACAAAATAAGGGTAATAAACGCCAATATTACGTTAACAACATCATTATTTGACATAGTAAAATCACCCTGGTCAATCAACACAACTAGCTGCCAGTTTTGACATCTTCTAAATGATATTTTTCAATAAGAGAATATAAGGTAGGCCGAGTTACGCCTAAAAGTTCGGCGGTTTTAGACATGTTATGTTCTGCCACCAAAAAAGCATTTCGTATAGCCCGACTTTCAGCATGTTCTCTGACTTCTCTTAAATTGAGCGTGTCGATACTGGGCCCATCATCTCGTAACAACAAGCCCAAATCTTCAGCCTGAATATGGCTGCCTTCGGCCATTATGACCGCAGATTTTAGTTTATTTTGAAGTTCGCGGATATTACCCGGCCATTTATGTTGTTTCATGGCTTTTATGGCGGAATCACTAAAACCTTTTAGCTTGGTTTTAAATTCCTCGTTGTATTGTGCCAAGAAGGTCTTGGCCAATAACACCACATCATTGTCACGCTCTCTAAGTGGTGGAATGATAATACTGATCTCCCCCACTCTGTAAAACAAATCTTCACGAAAAGTCTGCTCTGCCACCATCGTTGGGATATCTCTATGAGTGGCGCAAATCACCCGAATATTCACAGGTATTTCAGATCGCCCACCCACTCGTTCAATGACACGTTCTTGTAAAAAACGCAGCATTTTAGCTTGTAAACCTATGGGCATGTCGCCAATTTCGTCCAAAAACAAGGTGCCGTCTTGAGCCGTTTCAATCTTGCCAGGTGTGGTTTTATTGGCACCAGTAAATGCGCCTTTTTCATAACCAAAAAGTTCACTTTCTAATAGATTCTCTGGGATTGAAGCACAATTAATTGCAACAAAAGCCTTATCTTTACGCAAACTATGCTCATGAATGCTGCGAGCAAATACCTCTTTGCCTGTTCCGCTTTCACCCAGTAACAATGTACTGATATCAGTTAATGCAATACGCTCTGCTTTTTTACTGGCAGCCAAGAGACCTTCGCTTTGTCCAATGATCTTGTCCATTGAAGGTGCCACTTTTGCCAAATGGCGATTTTCCATTTCTAAATTAAACAGGTTAATAGCGCGACTGACTAAAATTTGAATAGTGTCTGAGTCAATTGGTTTTTGATAAAAATCGTAAGCGCCAAAATCCACTGCCTTTAAGGCATTTTTTTTATCATTATTGCCCGAGACAACTATTACCTTGGTTTGTGGTGCAAGTGCCAAAATTTCTTCTAGGGTGGCTAGTCCTTCAGTTGCATTACTTGGATCTGGCGGCAAGCCTAAATCAAGCGTAACAACCTTAGGTTCAAAGCGCCGTAACTGTGCAATAGCCGAGGCTCGATCTTCAGCAAAAACAACGTCATAACCTGAAAAGCTCCACTTTAGTTGTTTTTGTATCCCTAAATCGTCATCGACGACCAAAATCTTATCCATGTTTCAAACCCTTTGAATTTACTTAATTAGTTGGAATTCGTAATGTAAAATTCGTACCTTGCTGTAGTTTACTTTGCACAAGTAACTGCCCCCCTATTTTTTCTAAATAGGCCTTAGCATCAAATGCCCCTATGCCCATACCTGCGTTACCTTTAGTTGTATCAAAAGGTTTGAATAAACGCGAGCGAATAAAATTCTCGCTCATACCGCAACCTGTGTCCACAATATTGATCAACATATGTGTTTCATCTGCAGATAATTCTATTGCAATATCTACTTTTCCATCATCGTTGGTGGCTTGTTGCGCATTACTAACTAAATGGTAAACAACGTTACATAATTTATCTTTATCTAAAACCACAGGGGTTTCACTGCTGACTATCACACTAGGTGCTGGTAAATAGGACGCACACCTTTGTTCAACAACTTGCTTAACACACTCAGACAGAGTGACTAAGCTATCCACTCCATCTTGGGAGGCATTTTTTTCAGTCAATTGATAAAGCATTTTATCCATTCTAGCTTTGGTATGTTGCAAAGTTTCGAAAGTATCGTCAATAAACTCAGGATTATCTTTATGCTGTTCTGCATTACTCAAAATAAGGTCAATTTGTGCCAATACGTTTTTTAAATCGTGCACAATAAAAGCAGACATACGCGTGAAGGCAGCAAATTGAGCATTTTCAGCAAGTTCTTGGGCTGCTTGATGGTGAAACAAAAAATTCGAAATTTGTGCGTTCACCGCGGATAAATAATCTCTTAACTCCCAATTAAGTTTTTTACTGGTGTTATCTGAGCCTTGCATAACCGCCATGCCCCAGAACTCTTCGTCATTGTATATAGGAATCACTAGTTGAAAAGCGACACCATTTAAGAGGCCATGATTAACCTTTAACTCTTCATATATATACGGTTGTGTTCTAAGTTCTTCAATATCAATTATCCAATTTTTTAATTTAAAAAATTTCGAAAACTCCAACAACACGGTTTGTTCATCTTCATTTAAATCAGGTTTATCAATATTTGCCAGTACCTTAAACTCGCCACTCTTGGCTTGAATAAAACACCCTGTTTGGTAATCAATTGCCTGAGTGAGGCCCCGCAATGCGGTTGCATAAACATTTCCATCTGACTCTTTAGTGTTTAGGCAATGTGTTAGTTTTAGCCATTCATGTCGATAATCAAATTGGTTAGCGAAAAAGTGTTTAGTAATAAACACCTTAATCGTTGTCCGAAAACTTAAAGAAAGGAACAATGTCGCTAGTAGCGCCAAAGACAGTGCAATCAATACTATTTGAATGGTCGCTCCCCATTCTCCGCCAAAGTATTTAACAACATAACCGAGCATGGCCATAATAAATAAATACCCACCAGCTACCATAAGCAGTGTGCTATGCATGACTATGTCTCTGGAGATAAAGATTTCTAGCCCCCAATTTTTGACTCGTCTAATGGCTAACACCAAAAATGGGATCATAGCTGAATAGATATAGCCTCTAGCAGCGATATAATTAATATGAATTTGTTCCACCATCAAAGCATTAGCAAAGGTAACAAACTCAAAAACACTAATGACCGCAAGATAAACGATTAAAGGTTTTAATGCCCACCTACTCTCACCGGCCTGACGATAAATGACCTCAAGTATAACAAGCACTTGCAAGGCGATTACAGTTTGGATAAGAAATCGCCACGATTCCTTATCAATGCCAAAATAAGGCAGTGCAATAGCAATTATTGGCAAAGCCAAAATCAACCACGTCTCTTTTCGACTTAATACTTCGACAATATTAGTAAAGTTATCTTTTAAACATGAAGCTAAAAAAAGTAGCCAAAAGAAACTTTTAATATTGTCGAAAAGTAACAATTTTTCGACAGATAGCGGCGAAAATATGAACGGTGCAATAGACCATAAACAAGTCGCACCTGTGGCAAGAATTAGAAGATACTTTGCTAAACCTGATTTTCGAACTGTTAATAACAGTAATAAAAGAAAGGCGTAACCAATAGCACTTATTGCGTAACCAACAGTTGCGATCATAGTGAGCTCTTTATAGTTTTTTTAATACTAAACTACCGATCGAGTACCCTGCTCCAAATGAACAGAGCAATCCAAGGTCGCCAGACTGTAAGTCTTTGTGGTGCAGACAAAACGCGATAATTGAACCTGCAGAAGCGGTGTTAGCAAAAGTATCCAATACTATTGGTGCTTCCTCTAAAGTCGGTTGCCTATTGAGCAACTTACGACTGATAAGAGTATTCATATTGATATTGGCTTGATGTAACCACCACCTTGACACATCTTCTGAACCAAGTTGATGACGGCCTAAATGCTCAGAAATATGCTCCACAGCCATCGGACAGACTTCTTTAAACACCTTGCGTCCCTCTTGATGAAATAATTTATCTTCAGCGAATGGGTCTGCGTCATTAGCCCGGCTAACATAACCAAAATTTGAGCGAATATTATTTGAGTATTGGGTAACAGCTTTAGTGCTCATTATTTCGAAAACATGTTCTGAATTAGCAGTATCAGAACTTTCAACCACCATAGCAGTAGCTACATCGCCAAAGATAAAATGGCTATCACGGTCACAATAATTAACTTGCGGTGAGGTCAACTCTGGATTAATAACTAATACAGTCTTAGCCGTACCTGCAGCAATCATCTCATAAGCACGATGCAGAGCAAAAGTTGCCGCGGAACAAGCCACTAACATATCAAAAGCAAAACCTTTAATATCCAAAGCGCCTTGTACTTCAATAGCCAAAGCAGGGTAGGAACGCTGAGTATAAGCACAAGACACGATCACAACGTCAATGTCTTCAGGGGTTTTATTTGCCGCACTCAAGGCGGCTTTGGCTGCATAAATTGCCATCTCGGCTTGATCAGATAACTCATCTTCAGAACGCTCAGGAATAATCGGGCGCATTCTATTGATGTCTAAAACCCCATCTTTAACGTAAATATAACGACTCTTGATACCTGAAGCTTTTTCAATAAATTCGGCGCTTGAAAGTGGTTTAGGCTGAAGTTCACCTTGTTCAATTTCTTGGAGGTGCTGTTGATTAAACTGTTCAGCATAGGCGTTGTATGCCAAGACTAGCTCTTCGTTGCTAATACTGTGAGCGGGTTTCCATAAACCAGAACCGCTAATTACTACAGAAGATGTCATGTAAAGTCCTAACTAAAGCAAAGTAGGCTACATATGGGTAAGGGCTATGTAGCTAAGATCTAGTTAGCTTATCGGTTTGTAATAAAAAAGTCAGCTTGATGCTGACTTTTAACTTTAATATATTTTGTAGATGAATTAGAACAAGTACGTTTTTGCAGCTGTTAGTAATTTATCTTTGTTTGATTTCCCTGTCACACAGGCTTGTATGTCTTTGTGCTTGAATACGTAAACCTTGTCGTGTGAACCAATCACACTGTCATCATCTGCATCGACAAAGTCGGATAATAAAAAAGTCACATTTTCATTATCTGACAAAGATCTGAGGCCAGCACCATAGCGGCATAACATATCACCAATGGTATCTTCAAATAGCGATAAAGACTCTTTATATAACTTCTGTTTGACTGCTTGACGTTTTGCTAATTCCTGTTTGCGTTCGGCTTCTAAATCGCTGCGAAATTTTTCCAGATCTTTAGTTTTAGCTTCAAGTTTTACAACGCCTTTATTAAGTTCATTTATACGTTTTTCAATATCTTTACGACGCTCAGAATCCGCATTACGCTTTTCAAACTCAAGGTCTCTGCTACTTCGCTCTAATTCCCTTTTTTCCCAGCCAAGTTCTCGTTGTTTCTCGCTCAAATCACGCTGCTGTTCACTCAAATCACGCATTCTTTCATTTAAATTCTCATCATAATGCTCGCCATGATCTACAAATTTCATGACCATTCTTTCGATTTCATTTTCATCTATATTAATTGCAATATCACGACTACTAGAGCTGCGCCCGTTTGACGAGTTAGGGATACTGCTAATCAAACCATTTAGCCCATTCAAATCAAAACCAAAAAATTTGCCGCCACGCCTACCACTGTCTATTTCGAATACCACCCCTTGATTGGCAAGATAAAAAACAGACTCTGCCTGAAAGCGTATATTTTTGTCAGAACTCTGCTGTTTTAATGAAGCTTGCAAAATATTCAGCATAATACCCACTTCGTTGCGCACTTCTTTTATATCCGTGTCATTACTTTTAGCTTGCAGCGGGCCGATAGCTAGACCACTAAAGGCTAATGCCATTAATGTTTTCTTAATTGATAAAGTCATGATTAGTTCCTCACTCGTTAATGTTACCAGTGCCTAATAGGTCGGGCTTGGCATAAATATCTTGTTGTAATTGGTTTAATTGGCGCACATAAAATAACTGGTCGTCGCCACGCTGCTCGTTCACATACTTAATCAATTCAGCAAAATCCTCTCGTCTTTCTTTGCGACTTGCACCCAGCAAATATTGGGTCAATTGGGTGCTGGTATTCATCTGTTGTTGCTGCATGGTTTGGGTATAGTTTGTTAATGCAAGCTGCTGCGTTTTTTGAAATTCTGCCAACTTAACATCCACTAATTTGTCGATTTCTTGCTCACTTCGTTTACCCGCAAAACTAATAGTCATCGCGCCGTCATCGGTACGCACTTGCAAACCCGTTAGCACCATTACAATGGCAAGCATAGAGGTGGCAAAAGATAATGAAGGCAACCCTTGCCACTGCCACCAATGGGCTTTTTCTGAAGTTTCAAAGGTACTGGCTCTATCCCAGCTTGGCACCTCGTCAGATTGGTAGTGCTCACTCTGCATAGAGAACATGTTGAACGTTTCCACTTGTTTAGCAAAAGCTTGATCATCTAAACAGCGCTGTTCGAACACATCACGTTGTTGCTCATTAAGCTGTTGCTCGGCCCAAAGACCAAATAACTGCTCGTTACTTAAATCAGACTTATCCATTGTGGCCCCATCCAACTGTGATTCATGTTTAGGCATAATCAACCTCCATCAAGATTTTTAGTTTCTCTAGTGCACCGTATAAACGCGACTTAGCCGTATTTGCAGAAATACCGGTTTGTTCGGATATTTCATCAAATGTAAACTGACCAAAAAATTTCAATTCCACTACCGCTTTTTGTGCTAATGGCAATTGTTGCATTGCACTAATTAGCTGCTTATTTTCCTGACCAGTATGAATACTGTCTGCAGCACTTATTTCTGCGCTCTCTATCTCGGGTGTATCGTCTAAACCTTGCATAGGTTTCTTACGTCTGTAGAACTCAATACAACGAAAATGCGCGATACGAAACATCCAACTCTTAAAACTACCTTCGTTTCTAAAAGTGGACAGGTTACGAAATACCGAAATAAACACTTCTTGCATTAAATCCAGCGCATCTTCGTTTTTCCCCGTCATACGCATACCGTAATTATAAATTTGTTTTTCATAACGCTTAAGCAAATTCAGCCAGGCTTGTTTATTACCTTGTAACGCTTTTGCTATAAGTTGTTCGTCGGTCTTCTCAAACATTATTATTAATTCCCTGCGGGGGTTGTCCCCTTTGCTCATTAAAGTCGAGGGCAGCAATGAAAAAGTTTATTTATTTGAATTTATTTTTAAAATCATCTTGAAGTTAACGAGTCAAGGTAGGTATTGGAGTCAAGGGAGCTATCAATTCAGCTAAATAACGAAACAATCTGACTCGTGTTGTACCGCTGCGCCACACCATACCAATTTCTCTATAAGCCATATCTTCAGCAGGCATCGAGACTAGAGGAGTGGTGCTCAGTATATGATTTTGAATAGCCAACTCTGGCATAAAAGTAAAACCTAGTTTGCTATTGGCAAGTTGCACTAAGGTATACAAACTGCTGGCTGCCAATGAACTCACTTGCTCTCTATGTTTTAAACCACAAGCACTAACAGCGTGCCCCGTCATGCAATGCTCTTGTTGCAGTAAAAAAATACTTTCTTTAGGCAAGTCGGACACATCAAGCGGTACAGGCAAGGTTTCGACCAAATCACTATGGGCGATTAAATGAAAGGGGTCATGACCTAACACCAGTTGTTTACAACCAGGCGTATCCATCGGTAAAGCTAAAATGAGTAAATCTAAGCCACCTTCATTTAATTGAGTCAACAAGTTAGCCGTTGTGTCTTCTTGCAGCTGCAGCGTGATATCTGGGAGATGTTGCTTAACTTTGCCAATCAAACCTTCAAAAATAAAAGGCGCAATGGTAGGGATCACCCCGATTTTGAGTTTACCTGCTTGCCAATTTCCGGCACTTTGCGCGAAGTCGACCAGTTCATGAGCATCTGTTAATAAAGCTTTGCTACGTTCAACCAATTCTAAGCCAAAAGGCGTAAATACAAAGGTTTTATGATCCCGCTCTAACAACTGGGATCCAAACTGTTCCTCCAGATTCTGGATGGCGGTACTCAGTGTTGACTGACTGACATGGCAATGCTGCGCTGCGCGGTGGAAATGTTGTTCTTGATGTAATACTACTAAGTAGTGGAGGTGTTTAAGATTGGGCCATTTCACGATTATTCATCTATAAAAACGATTAGTATGGCTATAATAGATTAAATTAACTGATAAAAAAAGCGCCATTAAGGCGCTATTAAAATTGATACTAGCGATTAACTGCCCACAGACGCATAAGTAGCAAATTGTTTTCTCTCGCCTTCAACAAATTTAGACCATTGTTTGGCCATGCCTCGACTGCCATCATATTCTTGAGCCTTAGCTAACTGATTTAAAGCTTCGTTATATTCACCGACATTAAATTTTGCCATACCAATGACAAGATGCGACATACCTTCATTACGCAAACTGCCTTTTTCTATGGCTTGTTGTGAGGCGGCGATTGCTTGCTCCCATTTGTCCATGCTTAGGTACATTTGACCAAGCTGAGCATATAACTCACCGGATTCAGATAATTTTGCCGCTGCAAGCATTACAGGGATCGCTTTTTCTGTTTCTTTGGCCGAGTTCCAAGACTGCGCTAAAAACGTTAAGTTACGCTCATCTTCAGGTAACTTACCTGCGTCCATGGCTTTTTGCATAATGGCTGCGGCTTTGTATGGCATTTGGTGATAGTAATAAAGTTGTGACAAGTTAAACATGTCTGAACCTGTGGCTACAAAACTTTTCTGTTCCGCAATTTCCATTACTGCCAATTGTTTTTGTTCTTGCTCAAGCTCGCCATACATACCAGCAAGCTGTAACCAATATTTAGGCGCTTCGAACTTTTTAACTAATTTGAGCAATACATTTTTAACGTTTTCAGGTTGCTTCAGTTCGAAATAGACTGCTCTTTGTAATACGTACCACTGCTCATCTACTTGGAAACCTAAATCGTTGGTTTCAATTTGAAGTACCGCCGCATTGATGTAATTTGATGCTGCAGCGTAATCTTGCTTTTGGTACATAGCTTGTGCTTTTAAAACCAAATTTTTAGCAGGGATATCTTTAGATGGATGAAGATTTTTTTGAATAACTTCCCATTTTTCAATATTCGCGATGGTTTTGTCATAATTGCCACGCATCATGTGTAATTGTGCAAGGCTAAACAAAGTGGCTTGTTCAAACGTTTCTGGAATGGGTTGTTGTTGTACTACGTTTTCAAATGCTGCAATCGCTTGATCGTAGTTTTCAGCTTCATAATGAATAAAAGCATAAAAATTATACATCATGGCTTTTTCATAACTATTCATTGAACTGACTTTTGACTTAACCAAATCGAGTACGCCAAACGCCTCAGCTTGATTACCCGCATCAGCTAAG
>Ga0115005_10004888_pt1 | contig 10590 bp, 9 predicted proteins | sample ArcOceMetagenome_FD_87163 | JGI IMG/M metagenome (GOLD analysis project Ga0115005, IMG submission 87163) | Marine eukaryotic phytoplankton communities from Arctic Ocean - Arctic Ocean - Greenland ARC118M Metagenome | ecosystem: Environmental > Aquatic > Marine > Oceanic | place: Arctic Ocean...
AACCCGAAATGATGATGCCGGCTATAACGGAGCACGCATAGTATTAAAAAACAAATCAGTAACTGCTGCAGTGCTCGAAACTGCGCGTGGTGGATTGATAAAAGCTGGATTATATGTTGACAAATGTAATGTTGCAGCATTACTTAATGTAGGGAGGGAGCAAATAGAAATGGATGGTATAAATTCTGTTGAAGAAATGGCAAAATTGAAACAACAAGTCATAAACATTGCAAAAGATAGAATAGTGCTTAATGCTGATGATGTGCATTGCTCTAATATGATTAAACAATATCCAGTTAAACAAGTTGTTCTGTTTTCATTACAGGAAAATAATGAATTCATTCAACAACATATCGAACAAGGCGGAACAGTTTATGTCTTAAATAAGTTAGATCATGATGAGCACATAGAACGATGGAGCAAACAAGGATGTAAATCTCTTATATCTATCAACGAATTACCTTCAAGTGAAAACGGGTTGTTTCCGCAAAACATAGCAAATGCTATGGCAGCGGCAGCACTTGCTGATGGAATGGCAATTCCATTAGGAATAGTAAAATCTGCATTGCAAACTTTCACAAACTCTATGAAACATTCTCCAGGTCATTTAACTTTTATAAAGGGATATTCTCAAAAAATACTTCTAGATAACTCAGCTAGTATACCATCTAGCAAGTTATTGGTAAATAGTTTATCTCGAGTTAATGTAAGCGGCAAAAGAATTTGTATGTATTCCTCTGTGGGAAATCGTCCAGCATGGCATTTTAAGGAGTTAGGTGAAATTCTCGGACCCCATTTTGATTATTTTATCTGTTATGAGTTAAAACATTATCGCAGAGGTCTTTTACCCGGTGAAATCTCCAACAAACTTAAAGAAGGGTTGCTTGAAGTTGGCGTTTCTCCTAATTGTATAAGTACTGCACAAGAATATAATAACGCCACGAGACAACTCTCTAAAATAGTTGAAGAGCATGACTTTGTAGTCATTCTTATTAATAGCGCATATAAATACATGCCGATTTTTCGTGAGTATTTTGCAAAGCATAAAATTTAATTTATACTTCATAAAATTCAAAACTTTTAAGAAAAAAATTAATTATACACAAATCCGATAAGTATAACTATAAAAAGACCTTCGAAATTCGAAGGTCTTTTTAGTTGTTTAAATGGCACTTTATTTTTCTATTCCCAACACATCTTTAATGATACGTTCTAATTCTTGTTTTGGAAGTGCTCCTTGTGCCATTTGAGGTTCACCTTCTTTTGGGCAAAATAACATTGAAGGAATGCTTCGAATTGCAAAAGCAGCAGACAATTCTTGTTCTACTTCGGTATCAACTTTATAAATATTGATTTTACCTTTGTATTCTTCGCTCAATAACTCTAAAAGTGGCGCAATCGTTTTACAAGGTCCGCACCAATCTGCGTAAAAATCTATAATACAAGGAACGTCTCCTTCGTATTTCCACTCTTTGTTTTCACTAAAATTGAATACTTTTTCTAGAAACGTTTCTTTGGTTAATTGTTCTGTCATATTTTATCTTTTGAATACTCTTGTTTGTCGGCAAAAGTACAAATATCTTACACGTTGAAAATCACACAAACAGATGCAATTATTCTACTTTTTTTCCTACCATTTCACGTCCTCCTTGAAGTAAGGTTAGGCTTTCAACTTTTCCACTATCATCAACTTTAAAAGTAACACTTGCAGCAACAACTTTTAGGTAAAATTCCGTGTTTGATTTCGGAAATAGTTCCGCTTGACCTTGACCTGTTGGTAGAGCAAATAGTTGTTGCCCTTTGGTAGTGACTGTAATAAAAAAGCCTGGACCTAACTCATATTTACCATTGTAAGTGCTTAATATTTCTACAGAAACACTAACTTCTTTTACCAAATCTTCTTTAGCTATTCCTAAGTTTTCAAGTACTATTATTCCATTTTCATTTGCTGGATTTAGTTCTACAGATTTTTTATAATTTGCAATAGCATTCACAGTATCTCCTTTCATTAATAAAATTTCTCCTAGTGAATCATAAGGGTTTGATGCTTTAGGATATGTTTCTACATTTAATTTAAAAATGGTTAATGCTGCTTCCATGTCTTTCTTGCCTAAATAAGCATATCCAAGATTATTTAGTTCTCCTTCATCAAATTCATATTTATCAGCCTTTTCAATTTTTGCCTTTTTATAAAACTCAATTCCTTTTTCTATTCCGTTCTTAGTAATTTCACTTTCTAAATCAGCGGCAATAGATATTTTTGGTATTTTTAAGTCAAATGTTTCATCTAGTAACTTTCTTCCAATTGCTCCAATTCCTTCAGTAGAGTTTGATAAAACTACTACTCCTTTTTGAGTCCCCTTAACAAATCCTGCAAAAGCTCTATAGCCTCCTGTTGCTCCACCATGTTGCACAATAGCACCATCATTATCAAAATGCCAAGTCAAACCAATTTTAAATTTTTGATCTTCATTTTCGTATGCTGTTTTATGACTCAATTGCATTGCTTCATAAAGTGGCGATTTAATAACTCCCATATTCGCTTGGATATATTTAACCATATCTACTGCTGAAGAACGAATTCCGCCAGCACCAACTAAAGCTGGTAAATCCCAATTCTCAACTTCTTCTCCATTATCATGACCTTTGGCTAAATGTTTTATCATATTTGGTGTAAACACAACTCTCGTATTGTCCATACCTAAAGTATTCGCAATTCTATCTACCATAATCGACTCATAATCTTTCTTGTATTGCAATTCCAAAATATGTCCTAACATCCCTAATGCTAAATTAGAGTACTCATATTTTTCACCAATATCTCGTGTCAATTCATAGCCAGAAATAAAATCATAAGCCATCTCAATTGTGTAATCTGCATATGGATTATTAGGGTTTGCAGGTGTAAAATTATCTGGCATACGAGCTAAACTAGAAGAGTGCGTTGCAACATCTTTTATTGTAATCTCTTTATCATTTCTTGTAGGAACTTTCGTGTATTCTGAAAGGTATTTAGAAATTGGGTCTGATAGTTTCATTTTTCCTTTTACAACTTCATCAGCAACAATAATTCCGGTAAAAGTCTTTGAAATGGAACCTATTTCAAAAATAGAATTTTTATCTACGTTTGCTCCAGTTTTTAAATCTGCTATTCCATAACTATAATATTCAACCTTTTCTCCCTCAATTAACGCAACTACAATTCCTGTATTGATACCTTCATCAACTCGTTGTTTTATATGATCTTTAACTTCTGTAGAAATTTTGTTTTCTTGTGCGTTTGTGATATATCCTATAGATATAAATAACAAAAATGTGATGATTTTTTTCATGAGTAACAGTCTTTATTTAATGATTTTAGTTTTCTTGAGCATTTCAAGTTATTAATAATTTGACGACAGTAAACAAAAAATGTTACCACTAATAAAAAAATAGTTTACAAAACAATATCAATATTATATTCATTCCCGTTAAATTGAAGTGTATCATTTTTTTTCTTTCCAAGCAATAACTGACCGATAGGAGATTTGGCAGAAACAGCATAAAATATTTCGTTTTCCACAACTATTTTACCTGCGCTAATAGCAAGAAAATAATTTATCGTATTCGTTTTAACAATACTCCCCATTTTACAAACACTTGAAACTTCTTGAATATTTATTCTTTCCAATACCAATTTCATTTCTGTAACTCCGTAGAGTTGTTGCCCTGCTTTTTCCATTTCAAGTTGCAACATTGCTCTACCAGTTTCATGTTTGTCTCCAGCTGAGCTTTTGGTTTCTGATGCTAAACCTTCCTGATTAGATTTGATTGTTTTTTCAATAGTTGCTAGCTTAGAATTAACAAACTCTTTGCATTGATTATATAAGGCTTCTTTAAGTTGATTGTTTTTCATTTTACACTAATTCAGCTAGTTCTTTTCCTATGACACTTCCAATTGCAATTCCCATTCCACCTAATCGAACTCCACAATAGACATTCTCGGAAACTTGTTTTACAATTGCTTTCTTTTGATTTCCTACTCCCATAATTCCACTCCATCGATGTTCTATTTCAACTTCTTTATTTGGTAAAATTATGGTTTTTAAAATTTCTTCTAATTTATTTTGAACCAACGTTGTCAACCCAAATTCACTCGTTTCTTCTGTTGTAAAATCAAGGTTTCTTCCACCTCCAAATAAAATTCTGTCGTCAATATTTCTAAAATAATAATATCCTTTTTCTAAATGAAATGTTCCTTTAATCTGAAGGTTTTCGATAGGTTTTGTAATTAAAACTTGCGCTCGTGCAGGCTGCAAGTCCTCTTTTAAAAATTGATTTTCAAAACCATTCGTAGCGATTAAAATTTTATGAGACTTGAATGAAAAATTAGTGTTTATCTCTACTTCTCCATCATCAGAAATTTTAGTAACCTCCACATTATTTAAGATTTTTATTCCTTTTTTTTGAGCGAGAAGCATTAGTGATTTCATCATTTTTCCTGTGTCAACCTGACCTTCATATTGGTTAAAAAAGTAGTTGTCTTTTACTTTTTTAAAGTCGTATTTATTCTCACAGATAGAAAAAATGTTTTGCTTAAAAATAGGTTTTAAAAGTTGATTAACTTTTTCTTTCTCGGAAACACATTTGTCAAACAAATCATCCTGCTTAGAAAATAATTCATATCCTCCGTATTGTCTAAAACCTATATTAGTATCTCCTAAATTCTCTCTTAACAACCTCAACCCCTCCCAACGTTTTTCAACTAAGTCATACACTTCTTGTTTGGAGTGTGTTTCTAAATCATCAATGATTTCAGAAAGGCTTCCAAAACAAGCAAATCCAGCATTTTTAGTACTTGCGCCGTTTGGCAATAAGCCTTTTTCCAGCACAAGAATATTACTTTTAGGGTGTTTTTCTTGTAAATAGATTGCTGTATTCAGTCCAACTATTCCGCTTCCAATGATTGTAAAATCAACATTAGAAAACCAACTTTTTAACTCCCAATAACTAAAATTCATATTATATCTTATAAGTGTTTTTCAAAACAAATGCTTTTTTTTGCATGTTTATATTGTCCGTAATTTGGGATTGATTGATATCCGTTTGATTGATATAATTTTATTGCACTTTTCAACACAATTCCAGTTTCTAAAACACATTTTTTATAACCCAATTCTTTGCTCCAAATTTCCAATTCCGATAAGATTTTTGTTGCGACTCCTAAGCTTCTATTCTCTAGATTAACATACATTCTCTTTATTTCAACAGATCCATCATTGTGTTTTTTTATTGCTCCACAGCCTAAAGGTATACTGTCTTTATAAGCCATAACAACATGATTTATAACATCAATATTATTGTATTGATTATAAAAATCGTGATCATCACCATCTGAAACTTTTAAAAAAGCATCAAGAGCTTTAACAAGTTTGATGAAATCTATATTATTAGAATCTGTTCTTTTAATTGTTATCAATAAAATTCTAGTTTTAATTGCACATCTATAACCTTTTCTTTTTTCTTCGTATTTAGATTTAAATTAGTTACAGAAATTCCTAAAAGGCGTACAGAGTTCTTCATTCTTTCTTGATATAATAACTCTCTAACTGTTTCTAAAAGCAACTCTCTTTCTTTAACAAAGTATGGTAGTGTTTTACTTCTTGTTTGTTGTGTAAAGTCGCTGTATTTAATTTTTAAAGTTACTGTTTTTCCTGCTAATTTTGATTTTTTTAATCGTTGCTCTAATTCATCAGCAATTGTTTCCAAACGCTCCATCATAAAGACTTCTGAAGTTAGGTTTGTTGAAAACGTATGTTCTGCTGCAACTGATTTCGGAATATGGTTTGGATTTACTTTTCCATTATGGATTCCGCGTACAATATTATAATAGTGCCCTCCAGATTTTCCGAAATTTTTTATTAAAAACTCTTGTGGTTTTTCTTTTAAATCTTTGCCGTAAAAAATCCCAAGGTTATACATTTTGGTGGCAGTTACTTTACCAACCCCATAAAACTTTTTAATATCTAATTGTTCTAAAAACTCAATGGCTTCTTCGGGTAAAATTGTTTTTTGTCCATTTGGTTTATTGATGTCTGAAGCAACTTTTGCAATAAATTTATTATAAGATATCCCTGCGGATGCTCTTAAACCTAATTGATCATATATTTTTTGTCTAATCTCTTCAGCTATCAATGTTGCAGAAGGGTTTCCCTTTTTATTTAGCGTAACATCAAGATATGCTTCATCTAAAGAAAGTGGCTCAACCAAATCCGTATACTCATAAAAAATAGCACGAATCTGTTTAGAAATTTCTTTATATCGACTAAATCTTGGGGAAACAAAAATCAAGTTAGGACAGTTTTTTCGCGCAATAACTCCGCTCATTGCAGAACGAACACCAAATTTTCGCGCTTCATAACTTGCTGCAGAAACAACTCCTCGATCTCCACTTCCACCAACGGCAACTGGTTTTCCAACTAATTTTGGATCATCTAATTGCTCCACAGATGCATAAAATGCATCCATATCTACATGAATTATTTTTCTATTTGCAACAATTAATTCCACACTCAAAAATACAAATAAAAAAAAGCGCATCAATTGATGCACTTTTTAAATTTATTTATAAAATATTATTCTTAAACGACTCCTTGATCTAACATTGCATCGGCAACCTTTACGAAACCTGCAATATTTGCTCCTTTAACGTAATCTACATAACCGTTAGAATCAGTACCATACTCAACACAAGAAGCGTGAATATCGTTCATGATTTGGTTTAATTTTCCATCTACCTCTTCTCTTGTCCAGTTGTAACGTAAAGAGTTTTGACTCATTTCTAAACCAGAAGTTGCAACTCCACCAGCATTAGATGCTTTTCCTGGAGCGAATAAAATTTTAGCTGCTTGGAATACTTCAATAGCCTCTGGAGTAGAAGGCATGTTTGCTCCTTCAGAAACACAGATACATCCGTTTTCAATTAATGTTTTTGCTTCATCTCCGTTTAACTCATTTTGAGTAGCACAAGGTAAAGCGATATCTGCTTTTACAGACCAAGGCCTTTCACTTGCGAAAAATTTTGCGTTAGGGTATTTCTCAACATACACACCAATTCTTCCACGACGTACATTTTTAATTTCCATAACGTATGCTAATTTCTCAGTATCAATTCCATCTGCATCATAAATATATCCCGAAGAATCTGACATTGTAACTACTTTTGCTCCTAATTCAGTCGCTTTTTCTGTAGCATATTGTGCAACGTTTCCAGAACCAGAAACTACAACCGTTTTTCCTTCAAAAGAATCTTCTTTTGCATTTAACATGTTTTGGGCAAAATATACATTTCCGTAACCTGTTGCTTCTGGTCTAATTAAAGAACCTCCCCAAGAAGCACCTTTTCCTGTTAAAACACCAACAAATTCGTTACGTAATTTTTTATATTGACCGAACATAAATCCAATTTCTCTTCCTCCAACACCAATATCTCCTGCAGGAACATCTGTATTTGCACCAATATGACGGAATAACTCAGACATGAAAGCTTGACAGAACGCCATTACTTCTCTATCAGATTTTCCTTTAGGATTAAAGTCTGACCCTCCTTTTCCTCCACCCAGTGGTAAAGTAGTAAGTGAGTTTTTAAATACTTGTTCGAATCCTAAGAATTTTAAAATTGATAAATTTACAGAAGGATGAAAACGCAAACCTCCTTTGTAAGGTCCAATTGCTGAATTAAATTCAACTCTATAACCTCTATTTACTTGTGTTTCCCCACTATCATCAACCCAGGGAACTCTAAACATAAGTGTCCGTTCTGGTTCTACCATTCTCTCTAGTAATTTTTTCCCTTGATATTTAGGGTTGTCTTGAATAAATGGAATTACTGTTTCTGCTACTTCATGAACAGCTTGTAAAAATTCTGGTTCGTTTGCATTACGTTGATTTACGTAATCCATAAAGTCTGAAATCACTTTTTTCATAATTTTTAGTGTGTTTTTTTATATAATTTTCAAATTACCGTGCAAATATAATTAAATTCCTAATTGTTAAATTTAAATTGACCTTTTTTTTGCTCAAATACACCTTTTACTACAACGTTTTCGAAAGATTGATTATTCTAGCAACCAACTCTTAGTGAAACCTACGCTTATTTTCATTAAAAAACCATAAATTTGCAACCTAATTATTGAGGAAAAATAAGATGTTAGATAAAGTAAAAGAACTGATTGGTGATGTACACAATTTTAAAACCACTTCAAAAGAAGAGATTGAAGTATTTAGAATTAAGTATTTGGGAAGCAAAGGTTTATTAAAAGATCTTTTTAATGAGTTCAAAACTGTTGATACATCTTTAAAAAAAGATTTAGGGCAGGCATTAAATAGTTTGCGTAATGCTGCTTCAGATAAAGTTCAGGAGTTAAATGAATCTTTAGAGGGCCAGGCTGAAACAAAAAGTATTTATGGCGATTTAACACGTCCATCAGAAGCAATTGAATTAGGTTCAAGGCATCCAATTTCAATTGTGAGAAATAGAATTATTGAGGTCTTTTCAAAAATTGGTTTTACTGTTTCTGAAGGTCCAGAAATCGAAGATGATTGGCATAATTTTACCGCATTAAATTTACCTGAATATCATCCTGCAAGAGATATGCAAGACACGTTCTTTATTGAGCAAAACCCCGACCTTTTATTGAGAACTCATACATCTTCTGTACAGGTTCGATATATGGAAGAAAATCAACCTCCTATCAGAACTATATCTCCTGGAAGAGTGTTCAGAAATGAAGATATTTCTTCACGTTCTCATTGTATTTTCCATCAAGTAGAGGGTTTATATATCGATACTGATGTTTCGTTTGCCGATTTAAAACAAACTCTTTTATATTTTACAAAAGAGATGTTTGGAAAATCAAAAATTCGTTTACGCCCATCATATTTCCCATTTACTGAACCAAGTGCAGAAGTGGATATTTATTGGGGATTAGAGACTGAAATTGACCATAAGATAACCAAAGGAACGGGTTGGCTAGAAATTATGGGATGTGGGATGGTAGATCCTAATGTGTTGAAAAACGCTAATATTGATTCAGAAAAATACACGGGTTATGCTTTTGGAATGGGTATTGAACGTATTGCAATGTTATTATATCAAATTCCAGATATAAGAATGTTTTATGAGAACGATGTCCGCTTTTTAGAGCAATTTAAATCTGTTTTATAAATCGTGAAAAAAGACATTCAAATACCCGAAGTTACAGGCGTATTAATGGCTATTGTAAAAGAATACAATTCTGATTTTAGAACGGATGATTGGAACGTATATATCATCAATAATAAACCAATAGATTTAGAAATGGTTTTAATCGTTTCAAGGGGTTTTGATGATTCAGACGCAACTTCTACAATGCGTCATAAAATCGAAAACTTACCTGCAAATTCTTTTGCTAAAGTTGAATTGATTCAGCCTGAACTTTTTAAACTCAACAACGAATTTAAAGTCTCCTTTTTTGCTGATAATCAATTACTTGATAGGACATTCTTATTTGCTAAAAACAGCATAAAAGATGGCGCTTTAAGATTAGTTTCTGAATTAAATAAAAAGGGAATTGTTATAAAATAACACTTCATTTACTGCGTAAATCCTAAAACTAAATACATTGTTATAGTAATTACTCCGCCTATTAAGGCATATGGTAATTGTGTTTTTACATGGTCAATATGATCACTTGCAGATGCCATAGATGAAATTATAGAAGTATCTGAAATGGGTGAGCAATGATCACCGAAGACTCCACCTCCAAGTGTAGCAGCAACAATTAATGTAATGTCGGTACCATGAATATTTGCCATGGGAATTGAAATTGCTAACATTATTGCAAAGGTTCCCCAAGAAGTCCCTGTAGAAAACGCTATAAAAGAACTAATAATAAACACAACTGCTGGTAATAATTCGGGTGTTAAAAAATCTTTCGTCACATTTGCTACATATTGTCCTGTTTCTAATGCTTTACAAGCGTCTCCTATCGCAAAAGCCAGCACCATTAATAGTGCTAAAGGCATTAACTCGCTAATCCCTTTTAAAGTAATGTCAATCGCTTCTTTACTCTTTACTATCCCCTGAACTCTATACATCACAACAGCCACTAAAATTGCTGTACTCACTGCATATAAAACAGAAGATGAACCAGAACCGCTTCCTATCGCTTGTGATAAATGATTTCCAAATGAAGTGAAACTTTCAACTTCATTCCATCCTGTAAATGCCAAATAAACTGGCATCATAACAATCATAGTTAGTAAAGGGATTATCATGTTATATGCTTTCGCATGAATTCCTTCTTTTGGAGGAAAAGAAGTAACTTCATCAGAAACCATTGGTTTTGAGCCTTCATTTAATAGTTTTCCTGTCTCTTTTGTCCTTTTTTCAGCCTTCGCCATTGGACCAATATCTTTCTTAAAAATGATGACTATAAAGACCATCAACAGCGCAATAATTGGATAAAAATTATATTTTATTGAGGCTATCATTACCGAAAATGGCTTTTCAACTCCTTGAGTCAATAATAATCCCATAATAAATGCTCCCCAAGCATTGAAAGGTATTAA
>Ga0115005_10004891_pt1 | contig 10585 bp, 9 predicted proteins | sample ArcOceMetagenome_FD_87163 | JGI IMG/M metagenome (GOLD analysis project Ga0115005, IMG submission 87163) | Marine eukaryotic phytoplankton communities from Arctic Ocean - Arctic Ocean - Greenland ARC118M Metagenome | ecosystem: Environmental > Aquatic > Marine > Oceanic | place: Arctic Ocean...
CTGACGGGGGGAAGAATTAAAACCTCTGTAAAGCTTGGTAATTAGATTAAATGGCCTGAAGATTTTGATTTAACTCAATTACCGGCATATCAAAGCCCTGACATCGCTATTGAGCTGCTTCACTCGACTAAAATAGGTAAATAATTTGCTATCTCGGCGAATATATTGAACTGTCTGTTTTCAAAACTTGGATGAGTTAATAAAAGTTTGAAGGGTTGGGTCGTTAAAGATTAAGGGCTTAAATAAGACCCAGCTAAAATTGAAAATTCACGTTCTGGCGTGCCTTATGTCAAGTGGCCAGAAACGATATCTCAATCGAGAATGCTGCTAGTTCGATAAATGATGTTGCGGGTTTAAATGGCCCATCTAATGATTCAAATATCGCTTCGATCTCAGTGGAATTCCCAGGAAAACTTGAAGCTATACACAAAGCTATTGATGGCGACTTTGTGCACTCTAAAGCGCAGATATTGATTGATAACTGGCTATATATGGCAGAAATAGTGCATGCCCATGAACATAAGTAAGCGATTGAAGAAAACGTTTATTGCGACTTCTATATCTCAACAGACAAATCTATATCGAATACTGGGGTACTAATAATGATCCTAGGTATTTAGCCAGCAAACTACAAAATTAGCCGTCTACGAAAAGCATGGATTCAAATTTATTGAACTGCATGATACTGACATGCAAAAATTGGATGATATTTTACCGCGGTTCTTGTTGAAGTTTGGAGCACAAGCTTATTAATTAAAGCGCCTATGCATACGCCCAAAATTTTAATTCGTTGGATGGTACCCCTATATTCATCTGCTTCGAACCATTTCAATTACCCAATCCTTGATGGTCGCTTAATACTTTTTTATATACTACACAGTTACCATCAGTTGACTTTAGTTTGGTGATACTGTGTTCTGCCCAATGACTTTTCCTCTCATAAGCCTTAGCAAACAATATCTTTATTTTTCGAAATTTAAAGAAGGATTGGACATAATTTATTTGAAAACTATGTATATCAACTGGATTCTGAAAAATTTTAAATTCATCTTGATCATTTGTGCAGGCCATACCTTGTAAAACTGACCGTTCACCGCTTACGTTATCATATCCAGTTAGAGCCGTTACTGCTGACTCCTTGGATAGGTTCATTTGTTTCAGTATCGACTACCTTACTAACTATATTGTATGCATCAAATCAAGACTCTGGGTATAAGCAAGCACTCAGTACACATATTAAAAAAGCTTAATAAATGAAAGTCACTATTTTCATGAGCACGTGTTATTTCAAATCTAAGGTGGAAGGTTACCGTGGGTAGAATATTAAAAAGATCGACAGTTGACTTTTAGCCGGTCTTTCAAAATGCTCTATAAATTTGATCCACGTCTTTCTATATCTATTTCCAAGTAGGTAGGTCAAGTTATTCTGAATTATTTCAACAGTTCATGGTGCACATCAAAATGATGGCCGTTATTGTGAAATACAAGCAGACACCGCTCGAGGACAGTACTCTTTATATAATTATGAAGCAGCTGAACGTTGCAAACGCACGGTCAATAAATATATCCCTGACAAAATTATGACAACACAATCCATTGCTATTGCAGCTGTGACTTTAGTTAGGAATTCCTGTCCGTATAGCAATACTAGCGACACAAATATAACTTTGCTAAGTGCAGCTACAGAGAGTGAAAACACACGATTTCTGTCGCTAAAAAAACCATAAATCAAAAGTGCCCCCATGAGTCCCACCAACGCAGACCAACTTCTAATAACTATGTTTTCAAGGGTCCCGTTAAATGACGTTCCAAACATTGATTCCAGTGCGGCTTGCGGAGCGAACAACCCATAAAACATAGTGAATGTCAGTATTCCTGAAACCAACATTACCCATTTTATGTTTTTGATAATGAAATTCATTTTTATGCTCTCTATTACTTTAAGTGATGTGGCCCAAGCCACAGATATGTGTTTATAAAATATTTAGTTTAGTCCCGGATGAAACACTTGAGTCGGGCTTTATTAATTGCCAATGGGGCATAAATTTTATCCATCCAAATGTATCAAAATTAGTTTTTACACCTCTGCAAATAAGTAATCAAAAACTGGTCAACAAAGCCCAGTTTTTGATACACCGGTCTACCCGCTTCTGACGCTTGCAGCACTGCATAGTCTGCCTGCCATTCCTTAGCGCATTGAATCAGAAAACGCATCATCTGTGTTCCGTAGCCTTTACCTTGATGATCGGCCGGTACACCAATCTGATGAATACCTACAACACCAGCAGTTTTAAACAATAGTCCTGTGGCTACCGGCTCAGAGTCTTGGTTGTAAGCTAGTAATACCTGGGTATTATCATAAGTCAGCAACGGCAAAATGACATTTTCATCAATACTATAACCAAACGCTTTGCTACCTGTATCTGCCCATGCTGAGATATCAGTGGTATCGGTAAGGCATTTAATATGTATTGGGTATCTACCCACAGTTTGGGTATTAACCCGTTATTGCTTATCTAGCTGCAATGCCATGGCCGTATGCTGAAATGCCGGTTGCCAGTCACGGCTGCTACGCAATAACGCATCGACAGTTTCTTGCGGTGCAGCTGATCCATTTTGTTTCATAGCAGGCCAAATCGGAAAGAGTGCTGTATCGGGTGCATTGTTTGCGATTTGCCCTAGACTTGTTTCCGAAAGCGGCTTTGCCATATCTGCCCATACCCTGTTAGGCCAACTCATGCTCATGCGCAGCTGAAGTTGCTCACCCTCGAAAAGTGTTCGAGCACCATAGCTCTGCCAAAGTTGCGTAAGATTGCTAAGATTTGCGAAATCAATATGCACAGGTTTTTCCTCCATTTATCAACATATTCCTACAAAAATCGACATTAATGGCAAATGATTCAGCATACAAAGTAAAGCTGTAAACTCATTTAGATGCGATGTGTAAGCAACTGATAAACGAATTTTATGTTATTGAAGCCCGAAAGGCATTTACATAGGTTGATGGATTGATTATTTATTTCGGATACGGCTCAATTGTGTGGGTGTAATACCCAAATGAGAGGCTATATGGTACTGGGGCAGCCTATCGACCAGGTGAGGAAACTCACCTAAAAACCGTTGATAACGGACCGAGGCATCCTCTTGAACAAGGGCCGTTTCACGCTCGTCTTTATCCAACAGCCAATTTTTTTCAAGGTAATATATTTGAAATAATTTGAGGTCATCGTAGTCAAGCAACAACTGGCGATAAGCCAAAAAATCAATTTCAATCAAAACGGTTTTTTCAAGTGCATCAAAGCCAAGCTTTGATGGTTGGTTAGTCAAAAGTGCTGACATCGCCCCAGGAAACTGGCCTTCATCAAAGAATTTTTTATTGTACTCATTGCCTTTGTCATCACAAACAAAACCCCGGATCAGCCCCTGAAATACCCAAGCGTAAGTGCAAGGAATATCACCTGCCCGGTATAGCACTTGATGTTTTTCAAGACTCTTTATCTGTGTCACAGCCTTCAGTGCCTGCCATGTGTCGCGGCTGATAGGTGTATAGGCATTTAGACTCTGTTTAAACGCCTGATAGATCGTAGTACTTTTGGGCATAAGGCCAGCTATAAAATTGAATATAATCGAATTATATCAGTGCGAGTAGGTCTTTGCCGCCCCAGACTTCTAACCTCTGGCTAATTAACACGAATTAACAGACAAGCATGTTGCTTCTTACTCAATAAAAATTTAACGGTTTAATATTGGCAACAAGTTTTAAAAAGACGTTTTAAATAGAATTTTAAAGAAACGCCCTTCGCAATCTTTTCGAAATCTCACAGTAAGTTGGTGGTAATTAGGACATGTTTGTAAATTATAGCCACTCCACCCTAAAGTCAAAAAGTTGTCATGTGGCCATAATTAAACGCAGCAACCTTTCATACCCTTGATTTTAATGAAGTTTTTAAATTTGGCATCTTCTGTGCTGTATTACCTGCAACTCAGAATTTACAATGAAATGGTGTTACGAGTGTCTGTTTTAAGTTCTTCGCAAATAATTATTAACTCTTTGAATGCGCCACCTCGACAACTAACCAAAGAGAGGGCTTTTGCTAACAGTCCTGTACTTGACACGCTTTTGCCAGAATTATCTGTTTGGCAAACCTGCGAGGTTAGACAGAAGCAAATTTTAGAAAACATTGATACATACATGTTAGAAGAAACCAGACTGATACTAAAACGATTCCGCTCATTTTGTTCCAGCCTAGTATTAACCGACACCACTAGATTTAAAATTAAACTGCAGGCTTCTGGTTCTAATTCCGCGTTGCTGATAACAGGCGCGTTTGATGAAAGGGAAAAACTAAGCAAGCTGATAAATCAAGATAGCTGGTTAACTGGCGCGTTTAATTGGTTGTGTCCAAACTACATTGCATTAGCCCACTCTCAGGAATTGAGTAGTTTTTCTTACGCTTATGAAAGAGATCGCCAGCATGCACTTCGCCAATACAAGCACATTAACCAAACTGAACAAGGAATGAGCTGCTATTTAGCTTGTAATATAGAAGAAGGTGAACCTAGATTAACCTGGTGTTTGGAGTCGCCCAAGATATCTTATATCCTGAAAGAGCTACAAATCCAAGCTTAACGTTATGCTTACCTAGATTTACATAGAAACTCATTATAGATATAGGAAAATGACACTACTTATTGGGTTGGATTACGATGGGTGTCTCTATAATTTCCATTTGGGTTGGATTACGATGGGTGTCTCTATAATTTACCAGCATTAATGGATTGTCGTCAGCCTGTTTAAAAATGTTGTCGTTGATTGTGCAGCGTAATTAGCAAAAATCGGGAACAGCGTTAGCGATTAAAAAATTAATCAAGCCATACTACCCATTATTGGTGTTAACACTCATTATTGGATGTTACTTCACTAGATCTTACAAGAACGTTTAACGCTGCGGCATTTGTTTGCAACTGGACAATATTGTTGCCACGCATTAGGCTCTTGGCTTTTACTAGAAAACTTATATTTTACTTGGGTGTTGTTGATGAGAAAAAACCAAAATTTGGCTAAAAGTTGGTGCATTGTGATGGTTACACTTTGCGCTCTTTTATGGACAATTTCCTGCTCAAATGTCTCTCAGCCCAAAATTGATGGTCTGGCGCAAGCCAATCAAGTAACTACAACACCGAAGCAAACCGAGAACACACTTCCCATTCGGCAAGACATTATAAAAGGCCAGCTAGGTAACGGACTGTCATATATTATTCGTGATAACAAAACCCCCGAGAATTTTGCTGAATTGAGGCTGGTAGTCAAAGCAGGTTCATTACAAGAGGATGAGAGTCAGCTTGGTTCTGCGCACTTTGCTGAACACATGGCTTTTAATGGTACCGTCGATTTTAAAAAACAAGAAATCATAGAATTTGTTGAATCTATTGGCATGCGTTTTGGTGCTCACTTAAACGCATATACCAGTTTCGATGAAACCGTTTATAAGTTACGTATTCCAACAGACACACACGGAAACCTTGAAACCGGAATTCATATTTTGGAAAACTGGGCGCACAAAATAAATTTTGACCCACAAGCCATTGATGATGAACGCGGTGTGGTGTTAGAAGAGTGGCGTGGCAGAAAAGGCGCCAGTGAACGTATTTTTGAACAACGTATGCCGATTACATTTAATGGCTCAGATTACCCTAATCGCATGCCTATAGGCGACGAAAATATTATCAAACAAGGCAAACATACTGATTTAAAACGCTTTTACAATACTTGGTACCGACCGGATCTAATGTCGGTAATTGCGGTAGGCGATTTTGGTGATACGGATGTAGAAGCACTCATCACACAATACTTTGGGCAATTAACTAATCCGATTTCTAAAGTGCTTAAACCCAAGCAATCTTTAACAAAGTATGACGTACCTCAGTTTAGTATTGTGACAGACCCTGATCTTACTTCCTCTGGTTTTTCTATATTATGGCGCGTACCTAAGTTTGTGCTTAAAACCGAAACCGATTTGCGTAACGCCACCATTAATCGCTTGTTGCTAAATACCTTAAATAACCGCCTTAGCAAAAAAGCATGGCAGCCAAGCAGTCCCTTTATCAATGCAAACACAGCTTTCGGCAGGCAGTATAGCTTAGGCAACCAGTTTTCTATTGGCGTTGAAGCTAAGCCAAATCAGTTTCGCGCTGCTTTCACAGATGTATTGACCGAGCTAAAAACAGCACAAGATCATGGCATCACTCAAGCCGAGCTTGACCTGCAAAAGCGCATATACATTGAAGGCTTTGAAGCGGGTCTCACGAAACAAGATACCCTTAGCCACAAAGCCTATGTAGGGCAATTTATGAATCATTTCCTGCAAGGGAAAAACATCGCAGATTTGCAGCAACGATTTACGATTATTCAAAGTTTTATAAATGATTTATCCACCGCAGACCTGCACGCTAGGTTGAATCAATGGATGGCATTAGACGATGTAATGATATCGGTGAATGCACCTGAAAATGACAGTAAAACACTGTTACCAAAGGCTGCGTTTTTGACAATATGGGAACACACTAAAACCCAACAAACCCAAGCCTATGTGCCGCCTGCAGAAGTCAGAAAATTAATGGCTAACGTGCCTACACCGGGTAGTATTCTCAATAAATCCTATATTCATAAATGGAACACTCATGTGTGGACTTTATCGAATGGGATTAAGATTCACCTCAAACAAACTGATTTTAAAGATAACGAGATACGATTTTGGGCCTTAAGCCCTGGCGGTTATTCATTGGTGACTGATGAACAATACTTGAGCAGTTTTGCCATGATGACATCTTTATCCTCAATGGGATTAGGCGAATTAGATACTGAGCAATACAACAGTTACCGTCGTGACAAGCGCTTTACGTTGTCGACCAGCATTACTGACTACAACGAGCAGATTTATGGCTCTAGCACTCAAGAAGAGCTCGCAGACTTTATGCAGACTCTGCACTTACGTTTTACCGCACCGCGCAAAGACCAAGAACGCTTCGATTGGATTAAAGGCTTGTACCGGCCGAAAATAGAAATACGCTTCAATAATCCACAAACCCTGTTTTACTCAAAAATACGCAAGGCGCTGAATAATCCTGACAAACGAGAAACCGAGTTTGATTTGCCAGCCCTAGATAGGCAAAACCTCGATACCATTTTTGATATTCGAAAGCGCAGTTTTACTAACGCCAGTGATTTCAACTATGTGTTTGTCGGCGACATGGATCTGGTTCAAATGGAAACCTTGATAAATGCCTATGTGGCCACTTTACCAACAACTGAAGAGGGTGATGAAGTGCTTATTCGCCCTGATGTTGATATCAAGGGAATGACCGAAGTCCATCTGCAAAAAGGCTTCGAGCCCAAAGCAACTGTGATCATGCGAATGTGGGGTGAAGCTCAGTGGAGTCAACTCAACAATTTGGCTTATGGAGCTGTGAAGTCGGGACTTGAAAATCGCCTTCGTAACCGTTTACGGGAAGAATTGGGCGCGGTTTATTCAGTCGGTGTATCAGGCAGTTTTAAACGTTGGCCACACCAAGAAAATTCAATTGTAGTCTCTTTCACCTGTGATCCCGAGCGTATACAAGAATTGCGTAGCGAAGTGAAAAAAGTGTTCAGCGATTTTATTGACGGCAATATTGACTCATCCATTGTCAAAAACTATAAAATACGACTATTAACCCAGCGTGCAAAAGCGCTTAAAGAAAACAGGTTTTGGCAAGGTCAAATCATGAACTCTATGACCCAATTCACGCCTACACCGATTGACGAATACGAGGATTTAGTGAATTCACTCACTCTAGATATTGTAAAAGCAGCGGCAAAAGAATATTTAAGCAGAGAAGATGGTTATTATGCGACCTTAACACCTGAACCTGTAAAAATAGTTGAGGCTGTGCTTGAATCTTTGCCCTAAATGGATCAACCAATGCAAACTACAGATGTAACTATACTGGATTTTAAGCCAGAATCAGCCTACCACTTTCGCGGCCTTATTCTGGAATAAACACACGTATGGAATAAAGGGGTCGGAATAAAAGGGTCGTATTTCATTACTTATTAACATTTGGCCGACCTTGCTTTTTATGACCAAACTTTATGTGGTGTACATGCTCAAATTGCTCTCGAAACTTATCATTTCCTAATGGATAGTTATGACACAAATATTCTCTCAATTCCTCAATTATGTTGGGACTGATTGGCTGTTGGAAGAGTAACCGATAACTTTCACAACGCTCTGTCAGAGTGCGGCCAAGTTGCATATATATATCGTGTGGTGTCACACAAAAAATGTCTCTCCCTTGTCCATTGGATTGATAAATTGACCAACGATATTCTACTGGATGATTTACCATACCCGCACGGACTGGGTTTAACTCGATATAACGTTGGCAAATTAACAAGTAATGGTCACTATCAATCAGGCTGGCTTTATGCGCCCTTCCCATAGTGTACCTGTTCGCCTATAAACTGAGTTGATATATCTTACATAACGCCTGCGCGCACTTTGCATTACTTTAGAAAGCCCTATCTCATCCGCTGGTGTCATTAGTAAATGAACGTGATTTGTCATTAAAATATAGGCATGTAGGCTTACGTGAAATTCAACAAGAGCATCTGTTAACACATGAATGTAATATCCAAAGTCATCATCACAGAAAAAGCAGGCTTGCCGATTATTTCCCCTTTGAACAATATAACTAGGGATATTGGGTAAATAAAAACGGGGTTTTCTAGGCATGGCAACTCGTCCTTAAGTGTCATTTTTCTTCCTAGAGTATAGACATGATTCCCCCAAAGTTTTGTGTAAATCAACATCATGTTGACTCTCTACATTTTTAAGAAATACGACCCCTTTATTTGAATTACCTGAATGAACAGTTTGTTCGATCTGCTACAGCAAATTACAAGGACATCCAAAATAACGCCAAAGTGATGTCCTACTTTTTATTTATGTAAAATAATAACTATGATAGATGTATACGTAATTATGGTTGCACTAAACGAAGTCACTCTTTTGAGTCTTATTATCCAACGACCTCAGCTGCTTTGCGTAAAATATTGAGTGGTGCTAACTCGGGCAACTGGGCATTTTTCAGTGGCACTAGAGCTGTCTGTACAAATACATACTGACCAGACAAACATGCATGGCTTACACCATCTGTGTATACCATCCAAGCCGATAATGGGGGAAAGTTATACTCTTCATAGTTGTTGCGATCCTTTTGAAAATCCGGGGTGTCTTTCATATAGTTATGAAACTTACGCATTACGCGGTCATAGGGAGAGGAGTCTATTATCTTTAATGATGGTATTCCCAGAGAAAGAAGCCTGACCAACCCTGTTCTCAAATGATCGAGGAAACTCTTTGATAGATAACGCGGCCCTGCATTCGTATAACCCAGATCTGCCTTATCACCATGTCTTTTAAAAACATCAAGAAAACTTCCTTGACTTGCCCATACGCGATCTTCATGGGGATTCACGTTGATGAAAAAACGTAAAATACGGTCGCCATTTGTGGCTCCATAGGCTCCCGCATCTATATGCACAAGCTCATTGCTGGCATGGGGTTTTAAGCTTCTCTCTTTTTCTTCTAGAGGCCTAAAACTGCAAGTGCCAATGGTCCAGTTTTCAGTCAGTTGAGGGATGTTCTCTTGCAAAAACTTTGCTATGTCGCCATTAACCTTGATTAGGATGCGGTTAACCCGTTCCACTACGTCAACTTCAGCACCTTTAAGCCCTCTAAGCTTGCCAGTTTCTGGGTAATAACTAATATTTTTACGCTTTAATAGTTTTGGTAACTCCGTTCTCATAAATATCAAGTCGTCTTCAGATGGCAAAGCCACAGGAGACTTTGGAAAAACAACAATTGAGCCTCTCTCCAACTCACTTGCTAATTCTTTGGAGTCAATTCCCAACGCCTCATTAAAAAAACACAACGCTTTTTTCATTTCATATTCCATTGTAATTACAAGATAAAAAAAACCTATGATAGCCTTCTAAATATAAGAGTAGTACCTGTTTTTAAATGTAGTTAATGTACCACCAGCTTTTATGCGCTGTTTCGCTTCCTCATTGCAACAGCGATATTAACAGGGACATATATGGACGCTCCCGATATGTCAACGCACTACCTATCTCTTCGTGCTGATTTCAGTACAAGTTATGTTGTTAATTTTTTACTACCGCTATTCTGTTGTGCTGAAGGCAGGCTAAAAGTGGCTTAGATCTGACATATATTCAGGCTCTTTATTAAAATGGCTCTATCATTTCAGGCCTCTGATGAACTCCGTTCCGGGTACCACGTACCACATCGCCTTTAAAATACACCCACACGGATTATTATCCTTGTCTTGTCCGGTGACCGCGTCATGGCTTTGATGAGGTAGGGTAGACCGCGTTCTTCATCATGTTGCGACTAACCGGGTTATTAAAAAGGTGTTATCCCGAGTTTTGCATTCCAAAACACCCACACAGGCTTGGTGCCTTTGTCACTGACGGAATTGAGCAAAACCGGGATAACGTAAACTCTTTTATGTTAGGGCCGAC
>Ga0115005_10004892_pt1 | contig 10584 bp, 10 predicted proteins | sample ArcOceMetagenome_FD_87163 | JGI IMG/M metagenome (GOLD analysis project Ga0115005, IMG submission 87163) | Marine eukaryotic phytoplankton communities from Arctic Ocean - Arctic Ocean - Greenland ARC118M Metagenome | ecosystem: Environmental > Aquatic > Marine > Oceanic | place: Arctic Ocean...
CATCGGACAATCAACAGTGAAATGACTTCGCAGACTAACTGAAAAGACATCCACCAGCAGGGAGGAAAAGTATAAAAGAACAAAATCACAGATCATTATAATACCGGTGGTGAGATCGATCCATTTCACATCACAACATCTTGGTGTGTTCTATCTTTCAATACCACAGGTACAGTACACGTAGTACACGCATTTAAAATTACCCCTTCGCAATTGAAAATGGCAAGAATATCATCAGTAATAAGATTAGAATACATTATTATTCTTCTCTTCGGCATAGCAATCGGCGCCTCCCTCAACGCAATGAACAACTCCCTAACCACAAATCTCAGCAACACGGGACCGGCAAAAGGGAGCATAAAAAGCCTCACCACAACCCCAGTCAAGGATACGGTCCACATCGACGAACAAGGACGGCCCATTACCAAACAACAACTGTTGGAACCATTCGTGATTCCCAATCTAGTGGGTTTCAGTGTGGCAACATTTTTGCCAGGGCAGGTCATGATGCCGCCTCATGTGCATGAGACAATGCATGAGCTTTTTTATGTGATTGAAGGACGAGGGTGGTTCAAGATAGGCGAGGAAGAGGTTGAGGTTGGGCCTGGGTCGTTTTTGCATATGGCTCCACAGGAAAAGCATGGTATTTGGGTACCGAGTGATTATGATTCACCATTGAAAATGGTTGTCACGGGGGTTGCTGTTGGTGAGAAGAAGGGATGAATGAGAAAAGAGAAATAAAAATCAGAGGAGGCACTCGTTTATTTTAATATTTTCCGCGTAAAGTTTGCCGTTGTGTTCATACATACAAGAGTCAGTCATACAAGTAAGGTTTTGAATCCATCTGTATGGATATTTCGATCAGTACGTGCACTCGTACCGTACTCGTAGTCGCGACAAGCATTGAATAAACCAGATACATTAAAATAATATTGATACAGATGTCAAAGTATTGTCGCAAAGTTATGTTTTGTGTAAAAAGTAAGTGTAAATTGAATATGTTCAAACTAGGAGAGAGGGGTTCTGATCGATGAAATTTGCTTAGGAAGGGAACATACTTGCACAAGTTCAAAAAGAGCTCTACGACTCTTCCTTATAAACTCTGATACATGCCAACCCCTCTTTCAAGATCATTTCCATTCAATCCACCAATATCCATTCCGAAGTACATGTTCCAACATGTTCCACTTTACTCCTTCATGTCTGCATCCCCTTCACAATTATCATCCTCATCTCCGTCTCCATCCTGCTGCTGTTGTTCCTGCTCGGCAGTCTCCCTCTGAGCACTCTTCAAAACACAATCCAAAAACGCCTGAATAGGATTCCCAGCCGCCATAGCAATCGCCCCATCCTCCGGTCTCAATTGAAAATTCGCCAGGATGGAATTAACCCCCGCCTCATCATCCAACAAAGCCGCTTGTAGACTCTTGAGACACTGCTGTACTTGCGGACTTGAAAGGTTTTCCATGAGTTTTTCTTCGGTGCGTTGATTTTCGGGGAGGAGGGATATGAGTTTTTGTTTTGTGGTTGGATTGTCGAGGATACCGGATTGGATGATGTTGGAGGGGGATACTACTTCATGTAAGGGTGGGCCGGGGGGTTGGAGGGTGCTGGATGGTGGACTTGTGGTGGCGAGTCCCGCCATGGCGCCCTGTAGGTCTGAGAGGGTGAGGCCTCCGGTTGTGGATGTGGTGGCACTGGGTGTGACAGAGGGAGCGGGTGTCGCAGTGTTCGTAGCAGGTGCGTCAGAAGCAGTAGATGTGTTGGTAGATGCGGATGCGTTATTCTGGGGCATACCGAGGTTTTCAAGAATGTTGCTGAGTGCGTCTACCTGCACTTGTGGGGCAGCAGCAGTTCCAGAGGCATTATCTTCGCCGGCATTGAGTCCCTGCATGATGGACATGAGTGCATTGCTATCTAGTGCTCCACTGGTGTTGGCATTGCTACTTCCACTGCCATCTTTTTTTCCACCATTGCCACTGCCCTTTTTCTCTCCTTCACCACTCGCATCGGCATCGGCATCTTCACCGTTCGCAACAGCAGCAGCCCGTTCGGGTTCAGCCATGAATGTATTAATCTTGACACAGTGATCCTCGTCCTCATTCCCCTCTTCCTTCTCCTGCATCCAGAAGAAGAATCGCCTATCACTCGCATTACCGTACTGCAACAAGTACACCCGATCGCCGTCTCTTCCGGAACCCGTGTCCACTTTGGTGTACGTACAGTCATCCTCGGGAAAGATCGTTAAGGAATCCACCACTTGGCGGGTACGACGATCCTTCCATTCCAATTTCAAAACTCCCGCTGATCCAGATGACGAAGAGCTGGAGGAAGAAGCGGTCCAGTTGACTTCTAGAGTTCCCCGGCGAGGATCGGATTTGACCATGTATTTCCCGTTGGGCTGGACCTCGGCAATCATTTTACCGGCTTTGAAGGAGAGGAGCGTTTTGGGTTCGTTCTCGCGGCGGGTTGATGCGCCTACTCCAGGGACTTGGCCCAGCATTGCTAAGAGATCTGCATTCATTTTAATAGTAAAGTGATGTGTGTGGTGCGAGGTGTGTGTACTGTAATAGTTGATTGATTACCGTATGATGTTTGGCGTTCTCTGTACGATGTATCATGGATGTTGTCTGTTTGTTGTCTGTTCTCTGTCTGTTCGTCTCTTCAGTTTGGGTTTTCGAGGAGGTTCGTTGAAGATCCGAAAAATGATCCCGTTCGTGAATGAATTGGGCGACATAGAAAGTGTTGACGAACATTGGACAGACTGTCTAAAGTTTGGAATACAGTAGAAATCGCTTTTTGGCGCGCACCACCTGCGAGCGCGCATAGGAGGGGCAAAATTAGAACTGTTCGGAAACGAAAAGAAGATCCGAAACCAATGCTCACTTTTCTCGAAAATAGCAACAAATTATTCAACCAAGCGAATTCAACACAGTTGTTTACACTATCAGGATCATGGGAAAGAAAAGCAAAAGAAAAAGAAAAAGAGCCGTCTCAAAGAAACAAAAGGGCACAAGGCGAGTAGAAGGTGGAGTTTCCGTAACCAGTGCTGCTAGTGACGTTGAAGGTGAGATTGAAACCACGCACGCTACTGCTACTATTAGTAGTAGTAGCAGCAACAGAGATACCGCGGCATCCATTTTGAACCTGATATAGATAAAGGATTTGTCAAACTTGAGTCGGATGCGATCCGCCAAGCTAAAGAATTGAAGGAACAGAACCGGAACAGACTTGTTACATTTACATCAGCATTGCGAAAGCACTTGTTGAAACAGGATTATCGAGCACGATAGCGCGTGGTGAGAAAGTGATTCGTTATCTGGAACGAGCTTTGGCATTGTACGAAAAGATGAGCGAAAGAGATAATTTTGGCATGCATTGTTTGGTGAATGAATCTGCTTGTGCCTGTTTACCTCCGGGAAAAGCGCAACGATGAAGCTTTTGCTACCATAAAGAGGCTCACTTCCAGCATTCCGCATGAACTCGTACACCCAATCTTGATTCTTGACTTGGCACAGGAATTTTCCAAAGATGCACAATTTCAGGAAGTAATTGACATTTTCACCATGTTCTTGGGCAATATCAATAGATTCTGGGACAAAGATAAACAAGTGCTTGCATACAGAATGTATGGAATGGGATACATCAATTTGACTGAATACGAAAAGGCTACCACTTTCCCTCACAAGGCCCTATCTATCACTGAGGATCCATCGACCAAGGTTGATGTTTTAGGTGACTTAGCATTTATGCAAAAGACCAAATGCAACTACGGTGATGCTCTTGCCATCCTGAACCAAGCCCTTGACATTATTTCAGCAGAATCTGGCGAAAGGAACAAGTCCAAGGATTGGTCGGAACAAACTGCGTCAATCCACGGTCGACTTGGTGACGTACTGTCAGACTGGGGAGAGTGCGATCTTGAAGCTTTGGATTGCTATGAATGTGCTCTAGGTATTACCAAAGAACACGATCATGGAGATGCTAGAAATCTGGCATCGTTTTACCTAGGGCTTGGTCTTGTGCATGCACGACTTGGAAATTGGGACGAAGCCATGAAAGCTCTCAAGCTCGCAATTAGAAACAATGAAGCTGAACATGATGGATGGAATGCGACTAAAGCCACGAGAATTTACCCGACCTTTTGTGATCAAATTTGGAGAGTACTCCTTGATCAGTATTGTAGTGATGATCGGTTGCTTCACGACACACAGGAACGGGAGAAAATCTTGAAAGAAGTTGAATTATTTTCCAAGAGATCAATAGAGAATTGTCCTTCATGTGAAGCTTATCTCAATTATGCTCAGGCGAACTATTTCCTTGGCAAAATCGAAGACGCAAATTTTCTTCTTTACATGTGCTTTGAATTTGAAATGCAGAAGGAGGGAGTACAATGCCGATCTTGTTTCCGACAAGCAGTGACGGGCGCAAAGATGAAGACGTGCAAAATCTGCGAAGTTGTGGATTATTGTAGTAAAGCTCACCAGAGGCTAGCATGGAGAAGGGGACGACTCAGTCACAAGGTCATGTGTCCATTCTTCAAACGTTACCGAATGGTTGCAAAGGCGGCGAATCCCATAGACACTGAACCTTTTGAGGATTTTTGTAAGGAATTTTTCGAGACCGTTTGTGTTTTGAAATATGAAGTGTAGTAGTAGGGGACTCTGATCCTGGAAGGGGAATAGCATAGAATCAGAAAACAATATTGTAGAAAAATGAATGAACATGAAGTTGCCATTTGATGAAAAAGCTGAAAGAAAAAGTTCTATTGCTATAAATTCAAAAACTAACAACTTGGCAGTTCAAATTCTTCATTTTTTGTAATACTTTACTTTTACCATGGTCTATTACTATCATACCGAAATCTGAGCTTGTAGAACCATTGAAGCCGCCACTAAAACCCTGCGATGTAGTAGCAGTATTAATGTCATGCGAAAACTTGCAGTTAGCTCCAAATCTGCATTTTCCTTCAGCAAAGAATTTACAGAGTTGATTATTATACGCTCTGGCAAGGCTCTGGCAGTATTATTATTATTTGCAGAGGCATTGTTCCAACCGCCTCCTTCAAATGGCGATGCCATCTGAAGGTTGTTACCTTTTCCCTGACCTGGCATAACATGAGAGTATTTATAGTTATCACCTTTGTAGCATCGTCCTTGGGCGAAAAATCTGCACGGTTGCTACTTCGAGTTTTAATTCGCATTATTGGTTGCCGAAAGGAGATTGAACGGGGCAATTGCACCAGTATCCCGATCTTGCTGGCCTCATTATCAATGAAATGCGCTCTTCCTTCGGATAAATTGGAAATGGGCATGTACGAACGATAATGAGACTCTAGCTTTTGAGAACGACACGTATTTGGAAAATGCCATGGGACTCTCGCTCAATGGTGACATGGCGGGTACATTGCCCTCACTAAAGAGCTCGGCTTCCTCGAGATCTCAGAAGACTTTGCTGCCGATATTATCAGCCTCGAAGAGCAGTTCAAGCATACATGGTATAAGTTGGCAACAGGAGACTCGTCACCATGCGGTGTCTTGGTGGCACCGCTTCCAGACGTCAAGACACCTTGCCTGATTTTATCCCCGAACTCGAAAATGTATAAAAGCTCATTGTAGATTGAAGATAACAAGGGAGCTTTCATTGAATAGCTCATTGTTGTTCTCAAAATACACGGTCGGCGGCGTGCGTTTTATAGTGGTTAAGGAAGTGGTATAAGCAACAATGATTTGATCAATAAGGAGTATTATTCCTTCATCTTTCTCCGTGCAACTGCAGTAGGGCTATCAGTAGCTGAAATTGGGCACAGCCAAAACCTTATATTGGAATGTTACCAAGTAACGTAGTTGTTAGGAATGAATGATCAAGATGATGAGAAATATAATTTAGTGAACTCACTGTGACGCATACATCTTGTTAGGTTTCAGAAGATAATCATCGTACACACAAGGGGTCCATCCAGCGTCGCCTCCTATACCCATTTGATGCGAATCAACATTGCAGTATATGGGATACTCCCCCTCTTTTCTTTCTTCCAATTGGTGAGTATGTGTAGCGCGATGAAGTTCGCATTGGCTATGAAGTAGAGCACTGAAATGGAAGCCTTCAGCATTATTAATGTCTTCGTCTTCGTCTCCGGCTATAATCATGAAGCCATCGTTTGGACTTATCTTAGTCTCTTCCCTTGTAAACATGGCCCAGGAGCAGTTAGATCTGTTGCCATTTTCGCATGGAAAAATGTAGTCATAATACATTGACTTTGGACTAGTGGACCAAATGCCCATCTCGCTATTGGACTTTCTGTCACAGTAGTTCTCGTGAGGGCCTCGACCGAGATAGGTGATGTGTTTGAGATTCTTTCTGATCGCTAACGAATACCCTATCCGAGGGATGGATGGAAGTCTTGAACGTGCAAGGGACTTTTCTGGTAATGTCATTGCACAAACTTTGACACTTCCATCGCAGCAGAATCTGTAAGTGATGGATGTTTGGAACAATTTTTTCTCTTGGTGTGCTATTGATATTTGTGCGTTGATTATGATTTGTTTGCTGTTCGAGACAACGACCTCAATCGCATCGCACTCTGATCGAAGAGGAGCTTCTGGATCAAAACCAAGTTTCTGCCAACAATGCCAGTAGCTGTACTTGAAGAATATTCGTTCTACGAAACCCATAGACCATGCTACCCAAACAGGCATAAGCTCTGTAGAACAGGTAAAATTGTTATTCAAAAAAGAACAACGATAAGTGGAAATGAAGGGTAAATAAATATTGTCTGAAATAGAAATGACCGCGCACGCACCTTTTATTCTCTCTATCCCACCCCTATCGTTATCGGTAGCTGCTCTAGAGAAGTTCGGGCGCATAGGTTCTGAGAGTATTTCTTCGCCGTGGAGATCACAAAACGAAACAAGCCCCCCAGTTAGTTTGTCAAGAACGGCACATTTTGTCATGAACCTGTCATCTTTCTTGCGAGACCAAATTTCAACAGAATCGAGAGTCTCCTGAAGTTTTATGGACGTGTCTTGTTCGTCATCTTCTACACCATTTATTTCATCTTCGTGTAGTCCACCTTTTACACGTATTTCAACCTTTTCTGTTGCCACCGGAATGATGTCTTCTTCCCACGGCATTTTATTACGATGAGACCAACGAAAATTGATCCAGAATTTCCTACTCACTTGTGTTATTCCTTGACTAAAAGGGATGGAAACAACACAATTATTATTCCTCGTGATGGAGTGATTTTCTGAAATTTCATGGTCGTCCTCGTGTCCAAAATCTCCTTCAAGGTTATTTGCAGAATGGTTTGTGTGATGCATGCCATCCCACGAGAAGAAATATGTCAACTGCACTTCAGACCATTGAATTGAATGCGATCTATTCTCAAATTGGAATTCAAGATACTCAGAATCATGGTCAACGACCTTTTCTTTCGAATCACTCTCAAGTATGAGATGAATCGGTTGCTGTAGGAATTTGATTTCATACAACGAAGGATGAGGGTCCCGATCGGGCGAAAATATACCTAAATGCACAAAGTACAAGATTAAAATAAAAAATGTTAGCTCGAACAAAACATGATGGACTTTCAAAATGCTTAAGAATATAAGTATACACACCGTTGATACAAAATTGCTTGTCGCTAAACTTCGCATAACGAGCGGCCTCAAAATCCCCACCGTAACCGAAGTATTCTTTCCCATCCTGAAGGTAATGGATTCAATGAGAATAAATCATGAGTATTTGATTCTAGGTCATTTCTTCGATGAGAATCATTCGTACTTACTTTATTCACCGTTCTGATTCCTTGATCTACCATGTCCCAAATGAAGCCTCCTTGCAAGCGGGGGAGATCTTTGTTCCAGAACTCTTCCCAATATTTGTGAATATTACCATTGCTATTACCCATCGCGTGACTTCGAAAGTGACATAAAATGTGGTGTTAGAAGCATGAGGGAAATAATCATGATCAATATTCATGTGCAAATCTATTGAACTTCAAGATTTCAGCCCATGGACTTATCAATCACATACCTGTATTCACACAATATAACAGGACGGTCTTTGAATCTCTTTGTAAGTTCAACTGTGCGGCCTACACTTGGGTACATAGTGCAAATGATGTCTGTCAGTTCGCTTGCCCCCGTTCCCTCAAATAAGTGCCCCCCACCCTCATACATAATTGGTCTCGACGTATCCAATTCCCGAAGAGCTTCACGTGCCAATGTCAGATTACGTCCACGCCCAGCCTCATTCCCCAGGGACCAAAAGGCTATGCATGGATGATTCCTATCCCGGTCAACCATGCGCGTAACCCTCTCCACGAAAGCTTTTGCCCAAGAGAAATCATCGGCTAGTTTCCCCATCGGCATCATACCATGTGTCTCGATGTTGGCTTCGTCGCAGACATAAATTCCATAATAATCACAGAGACGATAAAAAGCTATCGCGTTGGGATAATGACTCGTCCTGATTGAATTGAAGTTGTTCCTCTTGGCAAGTACAATATCCTTTGCCATGCTATCCAAAGATACAACCTTTCCATGATCCGGATCGTGTTCATGCCTATTGATGCCACATATAGTGAGGGGCTTTCCATTAAAATATAGTGTACCCTCAGAAATATCGACAGACCGAAACCCAACACGGCACGACTCCACTTGGTATGTTTTCCCGGTCTTACCATCAATAAGACTTATAGTAAGAGTGTAAAGGTGCGGTTTCTCTGCGCTCCACAGCTTTGGATTTGAAATAACCGTGGATGTTTTGTAAAGGCAATCGAAGTCCTCTTCCCCATTTGGGGATCGGATCTCATCCGTATACCTCCACACCTCCTCGCCCTTTCTGCATCCTCCACGGATGCCGCTCTGCTCGTCACTAAATAAAGCAACTGAGATCGACTTTGTCCTCCGAAATTTCATCCCCTCTCTCAAATCTACACATACAGCAAGATGCCCATCCATATCAGCCTGCACTCTAAAATCCATAATATCCATATCACATTGTCGTCTCATAATCTCCACGGACCTATGAATCCCTGCCATCCACCAATGATCCTGATCCTCGAGATAGGATCCATCTGACCACCGGCAAACAACGACATACATGGTATTACCTGTTGATTTCAAGTGCGGCGTCAGATCAAAGGTAGCTGGCAGCCTCGAATCTTGGGAGTAACCCACGTACTCGCTGTTCACAAAGAGGAAGAACGCTGACTCTACACCGTGAAAAGTAATGCTGTATTCATCTGATAGGATAGAAGCTGGTATGTACCCTTGATTTTGTTGCCATTTGGAGGGTAGATCGAATTGGAGTTTGTAGATCCCCGTTGGATTTGCCTCTGGAACAAATGGTGGTATGCAAGGAAAGGGATATTTAATGTTGGTGTAGATTGGATGATCTGGAACATTCTTGAGCATCGTCCAGTTACTCGGTACAGGCGTTGATTGCCAATATCTCACTTCATCATCGGATGCCTCTCGATTCGACTCTGATTCAGACTCGGACATGCTACAGCTGCTATTCTCATGGTCCATTCCCTCAGTGACGAAATCAAGAGCACTCTGCACATTATTTCTCAACTGAAATGACCATTTCTCTCCATCCATATTCCACACATTTGGAGCCAGGTCCAAGGCAGAATTCTTCATGTCCGTTTTCAACCCCCCAGCATTAGTCGCCATTGAAGCCGTGGCAACTAGCTCTGGTCGACATGCCACCTCTCTCGAACAATCTTCATCCACAAGCAACCTCAAATTAGATGTAGTAACAGGCAACCGATTATCCTCTGTAAAATTGGGATCCATCCAGGGTCTACCACCAAATCTCCGAAACACCCTCCTCCACGCAATGAATAACACCAACGAAATCAAAGACGACACAGCATAGAATTTGTTCCAAAGATGAGATATGAGCCCAGGAGGACACTCGTGTGCGTAGCAATCGAGTGTACCAAGGTGTTCCCACTCTTGATGAGAGAGAGCCAAGAGTTCCAACGCATTAGGGATCCAAAATGAAACCAGCAGAGTCCCAATCGCCACCCCAAAGAATAGAGCATGCGTCACGTGATTGCACGGCATGATCCACATGGATAAATAGCGATTGATGTATACATCAAAGGGGACGAGGAGGGGTAATCCAACGGCCATCGATGTTGAATGGAGGATGGAGGGTGGGACGCTGTAGGCGTGTGCACCTGGGAAATGATGGTTCATGGCTTTTGTTTTTTGTTCTTTACGGTACGTGTAGGGCACGTCTGTCATGATGGATTCCATTTCTTTGCATGCGTCGATAATGGAAGCACCGATCTTGTAGCATCAAGTCTCCTTTCTCGGGAGGGATCAAGATTTTGCGGTTTGTTTCTGTGCTTCATTCAGAAGATATCAACCATGAGTTCATTTTGACATCATCAGGATGGATGATGCCTTCATTCAGTTCTCCACCTGAATCCGCGACCGCGACGCGACCTGACGGCTTCAAACGTTAAAATCTAACCGTATGTTTTGAAAACAAATCTGTTTCTTTTAGTTTTCTTTCCTTATAAAAATCAATACCACACGAACTTCGATGATAGATGATGCG
>Ga0115005_10004893_pt1 | contig 10580 bp, 16 predicted proteins | sample ArcOceMetagenome_FD_87163 | JGI IMG/M metagenome (GOLD analysis project Ga0115005, IMG submission 87163) | Marine eukaryotic phytoplankton communities from Arctic Ocean - Arctic Ocean - Greenland ARC118M Metagenome | ecosystem: Environmental > Aquatic > Marine > Oceanic | place: Arctic Ocean...
GGCTAAGTAAGGATATGAAGATAGAGCTTGACAAGCTTAAGTAACACATAAACACACAAGCTATGATAAATAATACGTTGACGGCAGAAAGATTACTTGAATTATCAAATGATTTATCGCACGATAACTTAAAGAGCTTAGGCTTTATTCAAGACATACACTCTAAAGATTATGAGCTTTGCTGTCAGTACAAGCACTATAAGTATGCTAGTAAAAGAGTTGCTTTAGTTGTTTCTTCAGAGTTAGACTTGGTTTACGCTACAATATCGGTGAATGAGTTTGATGCCGAGGGCTTGAGAATATCAAAAACTGACACCACTCTTCATTTTATGCTTGACACAATAAATGAGTTAATAATGTTGTCTAGAATGTTGCAAAAGAAAAATATAAACTTTCAAAAGTAAATAATATGAGTTTAAAAGAAACTATACAAAGTATAAATTCAGAAAAAGGAGAGGCTGCTATATCTTCGCCTAAAGAACTAGCAAAGACCGTAGAGCTAAAGAAAAAAAGAAGGGGAAGACCCTCGGTGAGCCATAAAAAAACAAAGCTAAATAATATACTAGAGACTAGAGGGATGACTAGAAAAACTCTGTATGATGAAATAGCTAAAAAGTATCCCGAAGAACCTATTAGCCCCGATGCTTTGAGTAGGATTATAAGCGGTAGTCGTACTTATTACTCAACTACGACTTTATTTCGCATTTGTGGCGCTTTAGGAATTACTCCAAATATGTGTTTGGATTGGGAGGAAGAAATATACGGTAAATCAAAATAAATATGAACAAGGAACTTCAAGAGCTTTACAAGAAAAGCGCTAAAGAGTTTGGTGTTTGGTCTTACTTATGGATATTTTCGTACAAGAATGAGGTGTCATTTACTTATACTGATTTATCTTCTAGGTTCAAAATCCCCGTGAGTACATTACACCGAATAATTACTAAAAATATTTACGCTTGGTCTAGTGTAGGAGTAGATGTTTCAATTTATAAAAGTGAATATAAAAATCACGTTATATGTTTTAAGAAAAAGAAAATAGCTAATAAATCAAATTCTTTATTTGAATCTAGAAATGAAGAACTGTATAGTTTTTTAGAGGAATTTTATAATTCTATAGATTATGACTACCCCGATATGCCTAGTCATAAGAGGTATATTGAGACTATTATTAAGAAGCTAACAAAAGCTATGATTGCCAAAGGCACGGTTATTACTGACGAAAAAATTAAAGAAACTTTTAAAGTGTTTATTTCTAATATTGACAGTTGGTGGAAGGAAAGCGGAAACATCAGCTTACCCTTAATCAGCAAACACTTTACTAAATTATTGAATCAAGTTAAAAATAATTCAAATGGAAAAAAGCGAGATAATTATTCAATCGCAGCAAAACAAGCTGACGAAATTGACTTCGTTAAACTTACTAGAAAAGAATAAAAAGTATTTGCAGCTTTGGTACGGCACAAAAAAAGTAGCTAAATACGAGTCAGAAGAGTTGAAAAATCTATTTAAGTTTGTATTAGCGCTTTGTAAGTTAATTGGTGTAACTGAGCCGCCCGAAAAAGAAATTATTGTCTTGCTCATTGACCACTTGCAAGAGCATCACAAAGACTTTTCGACTGAAGAGATACGTAGGGCTTTTAGTATGGCGACTGCGGGAAAATTAAACTTTGAATTTAATCATTATAATAGATTGACCCCGCAATTGATTAGCCGAACTTTAAATGCGTATAAGTCCATACGCTCTAAAGAAATTCTAAGCTATGAGCATAAGCTTTCTGAAGAGGAAGAGGAAGCCGATAGAAAGCTAAACAAGCCATCGGAAGAACGTATTATGCTAAAGAATATCGAAGTCACTCTTGACCTCTATAAAAGGTTTTCAAAAAACATTGAATTAGTAAAAGACGTAAGTAAATTAAGTGAGTCGGTAATTGATTTTGGAAATTTAACTTTCGATTTCTTAAAGTCAATTAATGTAATTGTACTAGTGAACGACACCAAAGAAGGCATTCTTGCTAGGGCAAAAGCTGTATTAATCAAAGAACTCCGTAAAAGCAAAACAGCTAAAAAGATAGTTACTATAATAAGCGATGATTCTAGCTTTGAAGTTCAGCGTATGTGTAGAAGAATAGCCTTAATGGACTATTTTAATCACGTTTATTGTTCCAAATTAGACCTAGAAGAGTTAATTATGGAGAAGTTATCGGATAATCAGATTTACAAAAATGCCACGCAAACATAAAATGAAGTTAAAGCTTATTGAGACAAAAATTGAGGAAAAGATAATATACTACTCAGGATATCGCATAAGGCTATGTCTGATAAGATTTGAGATTAATAAATCCTTTTCTGAACAACAAGTAGCTTTTATCTCTAAACACGAAGAAGGCACGACTTTTTGCGAGATTTGCTTTAATTAGTTCGTACTTTCAGAAATATATAATATATTTGTTAAATAAACACACAAGCACGATATGATAAAAAATTCAGAATTAAGGGAGGATAGCGTAGAAAAGCTTTTTTGCATTCCATTCTCAAATCAAGAGCAAGAGGAATTAACAAAAGAAGATTTTCAGATATTTCTTAAGCTCTCTCTTGCCGAGCGCAACAACCCTAAAGAATCACTAGACCCAAAAGCGCTCCCCTCTCAAAACTATGAGGTTTTAGCCTCAAGCCTACGTAACGGTAGGTTTAAGTTTGAAATAACAGAGGAAGCGGCAATTATGGTGTCTATGATGTGTAGGGTTATCGGAGATGTAATTATGTATATGGCGTACCTTCAGTATCACTATGCTATTGAAGAGCGTGATGAAAATAAGAAAATTACAATGTCTAGGCTTGCAAATATATTTCCAATGGGCTTTCCTTCATCTACTTCTTTAGACCGTATGTGGGAATCACAAAAAACGGAAAGAGCAGAAGATTTTTGTGATAATTTGTTAGACCATAAAGAATGCTATAAGTCTATATCTTAATAGGGTGTCGGTAAAAGCGTAAGTGCTTAACAATAAATAAAACAGAATTAATATAAACTTTTAAAAGTATAAATATGATTTCTATAGAATGCTTAAACGAAAACTATCCCGACAATGAGTTAGTTTATCCTACGGGATTTGAAGACTGCATAATTGGGGTTTGTGAGGATAAAATGATTTTGATTATGGATTCCGACAAGATAATCGAAAAGCTGATTAAGGAAGACGGGATGACTGATATAGATGCTTTAGAGCATTACACTTACAACATCGAGGGCAGCAAGGGGGAGGGTTTTCCTATATACATACGAACTAAATTATAAATATGCAAGTAGTCACACAGTCGTTTATAAAGCAGTTATTTGAGTATAAGATGGGCGGTAGTTGCGGTCTTAAGTTTGAAGCTAGTTATGTCAATAATATAGAGTTTCCTTCTACGGCAGCTATGAACTTAGGCTCGTGGTTTGAGTTCACGTGTACGGGTCAAACTACAAAATTTGGTCACATTCCCGAACCCGTGAGACTCAAGGCTAAGAAGCTTACTAAAAAGCAGATAGATGAAGGGTTGAGTCAAGATGAGCAAGTTGGGGAGTTAAGCAAGAAATATAGCGATGCTTTAATTCACGTAGAAAGGTTTAAGGAAATGATAATCGAGAATGATTATGAAATTATTGATACGGGAACTAGGCTAGAAGATAAGGTTTTAGCTATTAAAGGTGATATAGATATTGTCGTTAAAAAGAGAGGTGAAGATAAGGTTAGGTTTATAGACACAAAGTTTTCGGGGCTTCTTGATAATAAGTGGGACGATTTAGGGTGGGCTGACGAGAGTTTGGAGTATAAAGATAAGCTGATGATACAAGCGGTGCATTATAAAATGCTAGGCAAGGCTACTTACGGATATGAACCCGAATTTTATTTTTGGGTTTTTTCTTCTACAAATACTACTGACTGTAAAAACATAAAAGTTGTAGTTAACGAGGATAGATTTAATGAGCATAAGATAATTATTAAAAATGCTCGCGATGAGTTTGAGAAGTCAAGGCGAGCGGGATGGATTGCGAGACCAAACCCTAAAAGGTGTGGCTCGTGTATCTTGTCTGATACTTGCCAACATAAGGTAGAGCTACCCGCCGAGCAAATTGTATACTACTAAATAAAAAACCTATGAAGTTAAATTTAACATTACAGAGATTAATATATAACATTCTTGTTACTCATAAAGAATCAAGAGAAAGTTGGCTATTAACTATTAAAATAGTTCATCAAACAGAAATGACAATTAAAGGAATTTCTATTCAAAATTATTTTTATTCTGTTTTTGACGAAGAGCTAAGTAATCTTAACTCAATAAAAAGAATTTGGTCTAAAATTCAAGAGGACGTACCTCAATTAAGAGGTGATAACTATGAGGATAGACTAAAACAAGGAGGGCAGTATAAAGCAAATGAAACAATTGATTATAACCAAATTTCATTATTTGACAAAGAACAGCTTACAACTATATCACTAAAATAAAAACAGATGACCATATTTGAAGTAATAGGAGAAGAGGTTGCGGAAGTGTTGGGACACAACTACGAATTATACGGCTCTAGCGTTACAGAAATAGAAGAGGAAACCAAGTTGATAGGAGACTTAAACTTGCCTAAAAATAAAATAGAAGAGCTTATATTAAGCATAGAGTTTCGACTAGATGTACACTTGCATCTTTATGAACACGCAAATATGTTTGATAAAGAAGATTCCACCGTAGGTACTATACTAGACGCGGTACTAAAATCTATGGGGAGAGAAGATGTTTAATACTTTTAAAAGTAAATAATAACATACTTTTAGAAGTATAAATAAAAACAGTTAAATCATCATATATATTTGCGTATAACAAAGGCATTACATATATTTGAAGTATAAACACACAAGTAATAATGGCATCAATTAAAGAGCGTACTGAGATAGCAAAGGCTAATCCTAGAGATGTTAAAGCCGTCTTAAATGAGGTGGAAAACCTATCTACTATTTCTGAGGAAATTGCTTTGTCTTGTTTTTACGTAATTATAAAAGACAAAAAGCCATTCGTAGGAATTTCTGTAAGGCTTGCCGAGCTTGTGGCTAGTTCTTGGGGTAATATACATTCGGGAGCTAGGATTATAAATAAAAATGACAAAGAGGTAACGGTACAAGGCTTTGTTCACGATTTCCAAAAAAACTCAGTTTTTACGGTAGAAATTCAGCGACCAATATTCGGAATGACCGCTGAACAATCAATAAATAACACGAGCGCCGCATCATCTATTGCATTTAGAAATGCTGTTTTTAAAGCTATACCCGCATCTTTGATATCCTCAATAGTAGATAACATTAAGCATTATGTGTTAAGTAGTAGAGGAAACACAAAAAAAACGAGTCGGGTAAATAATACGATAGAATACTTCAAGAGCAAAGGTGTAACGTCTAGTCATATTAGTTTTATTTTAGGCAAGAACATCGTTTTTGATGCTGAAAATACTATTTTGTTAAATGAAGACTTGTTTTTATTGATAGGCATTAAAAACGCAATAGAAGAAGGAGACACCACCATAGACGAGGTGTTTAAAATAAAAGGAGATAAAATAAAAAAGCCAAGCAGATTTAATTTTTCAACGGAAGATGACGATTTTAAAAATGAAGACGGTAGTGAAATAATGCAGCCCGAAGATTTAATGCACAAGATTTTAGAGGTAAAAGAATCTGTAGATTTAAAGAGTAGTATTTCTAGCCTTAAGCAGAGTGATGTAAGCAAAAATAAGCTTGCTAATTTAAAAAATATCGAGCCTAAAGATGAGCCTATATTAAAGAAAAGAAAAAGAGGCAGACCCCCAAAGGAATTAGAAGAGTAAGAGTGAATCTATTTAATGATGCTTTCTAGGTGAAAGCGCCTACCTATCGCCAATAGGGGAGTCTCGCAGAAATGCGGGGCTTTTTTTATGAAATAACCCCGACAAGGAAAACTGTTAAGAAACCTTATCGGGGAGCTATTCTCGTTAGCGCCAACCAAAAACACTAACGAAAGGTTTGACAATGTACTACAAAAAATATAACTAATAAAAAAGAAACCCCGCCAAACTTTAGTAAAGTTTTTGGCGGGGTTATATTGCTCGTAGACCTTTAGAAGTTAACACACAAGCTATGAAGCTACGAACAAGTATTTTATAAATTTATTATCTTACACTAAAATACCCATCTTTAGGGACTCTTGTGTTTGAAATAGTGAATGCAATTTGTCTTCTACTATATTCAAGTATTTTCACATCTTTGTGATTTTCCTCTACAAATGCAATAAGACGTTCTTTCCTCCAAGTCTTACCGTACACCGCTTTGGTAAGTTCACTAAAATCTTTTTGTGCCTCTTTTAAATGTTCTGATGTTTGTTCTACCGCTTTATCTGCCGCTATGGACTCTGCCTTTTCTTTTTTTGCCTTAGCTAGAGCTGCTTTATTAGCTTTTTCCGCCTTTTTTATTTCAGCAGATTTAGTAACTTTTATTGCCACCGCCTTTTTATTTGTAGTAGATGATTTTGAATTTGACATAGTTTTATTATTAGTTGTAAATAACAAAGTTAGTGAAAAATAGAAAAATACCCTTATTTTTGTTTAAATTAAAGAAATTAATATATTTAAAAATAATGAATCATTTAGTTAAATTGGCGATTTATGGTGGGGCAGCGTACCTAGCATATAACTATTACACAAAATCAAAGGCTAACAAAAGGCTATTAGCGGCAGAATTATCCGCGCCTATTGACAGCGAGGAAGACAACCTTATGTTAGATGCGGAAATGCAAGAAGAAGGTGAAGAAGGTATAGCTATAAAATACCCTACTATGGGTGCGAAACCTTGGACTCCATTATTAAGTCCTCCAATTGTGTATTCGAATACATCTCCGCGAGATGGTCAGTTTTCTGAAGCTGACGGTTGGGACTCTGACAATCTTACCCACGGCATTTAAAAAATGACCCCGCCCAATAAAAAAGGGCTTTTTATAGGCGACTCGCACGACAACGGCGGGATACCCTCAAAAGTCAAAGAGACGGGTCAGCTTATAGAGATAGAAGGTGACGAATATTATATTTGTCGAGAAGCTTATAACTCTAGTGATGTTTATAGTTTTGAAAACAAAACAAATAAGCAAATACTTGAGTCCGTATATAAGAAACATTCTTGCAAGCTGAATCAATCGCTTATGGCGGCGGGGGATTTTATTGTCTGTAAATTAGTAGTTTTAGACAAATCAAAACATTCTAGAGAGGGTACGGTAAAACAAATTTTGAACGAAATGCAAGGTGAAAAGTCTTGTAAAGTTGAAAATGGAGGCAGCTCCTTTAAGTTAGGAGGAAGGTTTCGTACAATAAGAAAAAAAGACGGAACTAAGTACGATGTAAAAGTTTACTCTGAAGAAGAGCTTGCGCAGCGTGCTAACAAGAAAAAAGAGTCGTTAAAAAATATTGCTAAAAACATTAAATCATTAAGGAGTAAAGTAAATTCTGATTTAAAGTCTAGTGATGAAAAAACATTTTTAACGGCTTTAGCTGTATATACAATGCTAGAAACAAGTGAGAGAGTTGGAAACAGCGACTCGGCTTCTAACGGTCACTTTGGCATTACGGGGTTGAAAAACAACCACATATCTATAAACGGTAATACCGTAACTTTTAAGTATAAAGGTAAATCGGGGGTAGACCACGATAAAAAAGTATCCAATAGTAAGTTGGCATCTGCTTTATCTAAAGCTAAATCTAACTCTTCGTCAGAAAATATATTTGAAACTAGCGATGGTTTTAGTGTGAAAAATGACGGGGTAAATAGGTATCTTAAGTCTCTAGACGTAAGCGCTAAAGATATTAGGGGATATTCGGCTAATAAGTGGATAATAAGTAAGTTGAATAGACTTACTCCCGAAGAGACGGATACTAAAAGAAAGAGACAGTTTAATGAAGTCTGTAAAGAAGTTGCTGCAAAAGTTGGACACGGAGCGGCAACTCTAAAAAAACATTATTTACTTCCCGAAATACAAATTAATTGGATTGAGAAAGGAAAGGTTATTGACCTTGCTAATTTCAAGCCCGAAGAAATGAAGTTTGGTGGAGCGGTTAAAACTGAAAAAGAAAAAGCGAAAATTACTAAAGTAATGGGGGAGTTTAAGGATGAAAAACTAAAAACCTCACACGGCAAAAAAGTAACTAACCGAAAACAAGCTGTTGCTATTGCCCTTAGTGAAGCAGACAGAATGAAAAAAGGCGGCACTATAAAATCAAGTTGGTTTAATGGAGAACTATCGTTTTTAAATTGGTAAAATGAAATTCTGTAAAAAATAACCAAAAATGGAAGAAAACAAAATATTTATAAGCTTAGGAGTTTTAGCTGCTGTAGGTTACGGCTACTATGCTTGGAATAAGAGTCGAAAAAACGACCTCGCACTAAGGGCTGTCGAAAACGATTGCAGAAGAAATATATCTATGCAGAAGGCTTATAGGACTCCTGAGCAATTTAAGAAAGCAGTATCGGACTGTATAGAAGCCTCCAATAGCACACCTAAAGGCACTCTAACAAGAATTTCGTCTTGGGCTTCTTCTCAAAAAGACTGCCCCGAAGGAAAAACTTTTACTTCAATTCAATGCGTAAACCCACCTTGCAACGGAGGGTTTTGTATATAAACAACAGTAGATGAAAATAATAATATCTATATTTTTATTTTGTTTTTTACTTGATTCATCAAATCAAGTCGTGATGGAATATGAGAATAGTTTGGCTTATTATTGGGGAGACAATTACACGATACACCGTATAGACAGTATTCAAAATTATCAAACTGTAAATTCTCAATACTTTACTGATGTTTTTGTTCTTAATAGCTTTATTTCTCATTTTGGACAAGATACAACTAGCTTCACGGATTCGTTTAGAGATACGGTAACGGTAAACAATTTAGCTAACTACTTAGGGGGTTGGGGTTCTAACCATCAGATAGGCTTAGATACTATATATAAGGACTTTTGGAACAGTCACGGCACTATTTGTGCATCTCCTAACATCGGATTTATAGATGCCAATAGCACGAAGTGGGATGAGCTTGAAGGAGTCTCGTCTAATCCATTGCCTCACAAATCGTTTACAATAATGATTCCGTTGAGTGGTGGAGGAAATCAAATAGTTTATCACCTAATCAATAAAACCAACCCACCCGCGTATTAACTAAATTATATATGATTTAGTTATTGTAAATTAAAATCAAAACCAAAAAAAATAAATAATATGGTACTACACATTGCGCTTATAGTTATTGTCTTTCTTTTAGTTGTAAATATTAAAATAGCAATAAAAATTTGGGAGACGATTGTTTTTATTGGGAAAGAGATTGAAGAAATCATAAGCCGTAAAAATTAAGATATGAATATAGATAAACCATACAATTATATAGGTAACGACCCAAAACTAAGAGCTAAAGCTGAGGAATTAGCCAAGCAAGTTTATAACGAAGGAATTGAAAATACCGATTTTGGAACTTTATTTGACCAATTTGACCAAAAAGAATCAGAAGACATTAATCTTGCAAAATTACAAGACCTAGACGATATTACTGTTGGAGAAAAAGAGGGGTTTGTGTTTTCTAATGATGTTGATGCCAAAGAAATTATTATTGAGTTTTATGATGGGGAAATGAAGTCTTACTCTTATGACGAGCTAAATAAGTTAATCAATAAAAGCTCTACACCTTCTGCTGAACTAGGTAGTTATACCCCTATGGATAACCGAAATGACTATTATAGGGTAATAAAAGAGGGGGATAAATATTATGGTTTAGTTGGAAAAGACATTTCCATAACTGATTATGGATTCATTGTAGAAGATTGGCATATTTATACTTTAGATTTTGGATATGGACAAACAGCTCCTACATATGGTAGATATTATCTAGAAACTTCTGACTATCTTGAGTTTAAGGACTCTCTTAGAGGACTTGTAAATCCCAATGATGCCCGACTAGAAGATGGGGAGAGAAGCCCTCTCGAATTTGATGATAAGGGAGAAATTATATTTAAGCCGAACACATCTGAAGCAGAAAAGAAAAGAATAAAAGCGGAGTTTGAAAAAGACCTAAAGGATATGGGTAAAATGCGCTATGATAATGGTGGAGCGCTAGACAAAGAATTTAAGTTTGACAAAAACTTTATTGTCTATGTACCTAGCACCACCAATGTAGGAAGCAAAATTCACCCTACTGAAATGGACGTTAGGGTAAACTCCGTAGGCGAGTTTGTAGCTGACAAATTTGGTGGATTTACAAAGACAGAAACAGACGGGGGGTACAAGTCTATTGACGGTGACATTATAGAGGAAGACATTGTAAAGGTGTCTGTCTTCGCTAAAGGCTTTGATTGGAGCAAGCACGAACAAGAGGTCATAGACAAAGTAAAAGAGTGGGCTAAAAAATGGGGACAAGAGGCTATTGGCTTTGAGTATGAAGGCAATCTTTATTACATAGACGAAGAAGGTAAGTATGTGGACGGTGGAGAAATCGCAGAAAGCCTACCTTATACAGCTACTTTTGCAAATGGCGGTAAAATAAAA
>Ga0115005_10004895_pt1 | contig 10576 bp, 10 predicted proteins | sample ArcOceMetagenome_FD_87163 | JGI IMG/M metagenome (GOLD analysis project Ga0115005, IMG submission 87163) | Marine eukaryotic phytoplankton communities from Arctic Ocean - Arctic Ocean - Greenland ARC118M Metagenome | ecosystem: Environmental > Aquatic > Marine > Oceanic | place: Arctic Ocean...
ATTAATAGTACGCATGATAATTTTTCAGAAATATATCAAGATAAGTTTGGTTCAGAAAATTATGAAAAAGTAAAAGGGCTTCGAGAATGGTTATATCAACAACCCAATAAAGCAGACCTGAGAGCCTATATTCTTGCTGAAGATCCATACTCAGCTGAAAAATAACAAATGATATAAGGAAAAATTATGAAAGGAGCAGGCGGAACATCAGGCGGTTTAAGTCACTTTTTCATTGGTATTATTATGATGTGTGGTGGCTTTTATATGCTACTAAACGCAATCACCGTAACATCTAATTTTGGTATGGGAGTCCGCTTATATGGTTTTTCTGCCATGGGCGGAAACTATAATGTAACCAGTGGCATGATAATGATCCCTTTCATGTTTGGTGTTGGGCTTATTTTTTATAACAGTAAAAACATCCTCGGTTGGGTATTATCTATTGGCTCCATAACAGGGTTAATATTTGGCGTTATTTCCTCTATCAGATTTACGTTTAAGACAATGAGTTCTTTTGATTTAATCGTCATACTTGTGCTTGCCATGGGTGGCTTAGGTTTATTTTTGCGTTCTTTAAGGACATTAGATAATGCCTTACCTGAAGAATAGAGTGATGCGCAGTAATTTAAAGAGAAGTGAAAATAAAGTGAACAATATTGGTTTAGGCTATACAGATTACACTATCGCTGTTAGTAAACAAAGCCGCCTTAAAATGTAAAAGTCGTCCATTAAGCCAATCAATCCCTATCCACAGCCCACAATAATGGTGTCACATTAGCTAGCCATGAGTATATCGCTTTTTTAGATGATGAAAGCCAGTGGTTACCGTTATTTTTGGATGAATTTTCACGCTTCATGACAAAGTTTCCACAAGCTATAATATTGTTGTCGGATCCTTGTTATAAATTAAAGTCCAACCATTTAATAGGCCTTTACGGACTTAAATGGATAAAGCAAACAGAGCATTGGTTAGTAAAAACATTTCGTTATGAACATCTATAAATATTCATAATCTAAGCAATGCTGATTCAGCTGAGACTATTCAAGCTTCTCCTGGGTTTATGTAACTTATTTTTTCAAATAATTTACTTAACTTTCTTTTTACTTTGGTAAAAAAAGAAGTCTTTAAATCACATAAAAGTTCCTTGTTCTTATCTATATCTGCGATGAATTGGGCAACCCATTCAGTGTTTCTTTGATTGCTCTGTTTTTTTGTGATTTGCTCCTTAGGTATCTTAGTTTTATCTATCTTACAGCCGACAAAACTTGCAATGCTTTCTAATGAATCAGCTAGATTATTACAAATATTATCGAAGTCCATTTCGATATAATTGCAGCCATTAGCCGCTAATGTATATCTCCATGAAGCATTATCAAGAATGATATTACGAAGAGATTCATCAATGTGGTTAAAATCATATTTAGGGTCATTACACACCCGCTTTTGACCAGAAATCCACCCGCCTGTCTGACTTGCTATCGATAATGATACTGCCTGTTTCAATACATTTTCTCTAGATAACAAAATATAATATGCGTCGGGAAAACACTCTAGTACTTTTTCGAAGCCGCCAAACTGCTTAATATGAGAATAATGTATTTTTATTCCAAACACACCATTAGTCGATGTTCTCCGCTTTTTAAGCTCCGCTATAGTTTCTTGTAAATTATCCGTTTTTAGTTTCTTTTTCCATTCATTGAGGTTTGCAAGGTTTGCGTATTCCAAAGGATACCCAAAGGCTTCCGTTTTATGCAATGCATGTCCTAGCATATGACTCCCACATCTTCCGGTAGATGCGATTATCAAAATTTTGGAGGGGGTTTCTACGATTGGAAAATCATATTCCTGTGAAAACTGATCTTCATATAAATTCATTTGATTACCTTTAATAGACTTATATCTAAAGACTGACATCAAACAAGGTAAGTCCAAAATATTGGTGTATCAATAATATAAGGTGGCGACTAGCATGAAAAACAATATTATTTTATTGACTTACATACCCATAAATATTCACTGATGTTACATAAAGTAAAGACTAAAAAAGAATAAAATCAATTAATTAATTAAGACAAAAGTTTGATCGTATTACTTGAAAAATATAATGGAGTACGTTTATCGTACTATGCTTTTAGTTAACGGTTGACTCGATATTATTTGATATAAATATAACCAAATAAAAGGTGACAAAGGCTAAAGGATTTTCCTGTTCACTATCATTTTAATGTTGGCCGTTTTACTTACCTCAATTATAATTTTACAATCAGATACATCTTTATCATCAGGTAAATTAATTGAATACTATTGGCTTAGGTTGTACAGATTTCACTATCGCTGTTTATATAGCAAATAAACCTAACATGCTTGAATATCAGCAGCTAACCCATATTTCCCCCTTAACATTGGGTGAAATAAATGCGATTAATCAAGCTTGTGGTAATGGTTGGCGTAAAATATTTAATGTGTATGCTAAGTTACTTTATGCGCTTGATAAGCATAATTTTTTATATTCAGAATTTGCACCAACTTGGCAAAAATATCGAGACAGTTTTTTACTACAGCCTCGCTCTCAAACAGCTTTATTATTTTCACCTCCACTCATATCGACAACTACAAAATCCTTGCATATTATTGGTGGAAAAACCTACGCAAAACAATTATTAGCTACCGGCCAGCTCATTGCTAACTTTGTATGGCTAGATGATGAATTTGCTATTGATAAAGCGCAAAACTTAGTTGTCTGCCCCTACTTTGATTATCGACAATTATCAAACAGTAAAATTGAAAAATTATCGTATTTACTAAAAGAGATTAAATCTCAATGAATGCTTTTGATACATTCATAAGATGTTAAATTGATGTATACTGAAATTATTAAAGGAAAAAATAATAAGCCTCATGATTAGGCAACACAATAAAAATCACTTTAATATTGGAACAATTCATTGCTACAATTTAATAAAAAAATACTTATCGTTATTTCAATAATTTTAACTTTATTTCCTTATTCAACGATTACAAGTTCCCTAACGTCTTCATCATTTTTTGGGTTACAAAGTTCTGCGATTACTTTACAAGCGATAGCTGTCTTTTTTGTTGTTTATAGCTATTTAGAGACAAAATCACGTTCATTAAAACTATTCTGGCAGTTTTTTTCACTCGCCATTATTGTTGATCTTATTTCAGGTATTATTTTTTCGGGTGAATACGTAACATCCTCACCGATACTTAAAGATTTTTTCTCATTATTTAGTTACTTTTTCATTTTGCTGGCTATAGAGACGAATCCGCACCTAAGTGAAACTCCACTCAATAAATATATTGCAGGTAGAGTGCCCGCGATATTTTTTACTGTAACTTGTTTTTGTTATTTTGTGTTGCTTCCCGAAGAATTTTCAAACGTTTTGGAGCATCGACTTTTACCCTCCGCATTGTTTCATATCACAATTACAGGGCTTATTTCTATACGACTGATGGTCTGTGTTCTTTTTTACCGTGAAAAATTCTGGCTCTCTATCTATATACCATTATCTATTGCTTCATTAATATTGTTCATTGATAATGTGAGTGATTACCTCATCATTCAAGAGAAAATACTCTATACCAATAATTACATAAAAAGTTTACTACAGCTCATTCCTTATTCTGCCCTCATCATTTCAGCAAATGCATCACTCAATAATATAAAATCAACGAAACCTATTGCAAAAGACACCTATCCCGAACTATATATTCTCTTATTGGTCAGCGTTATTTTTACCATTCATATTGTTGGTCTAGAAATAGAGTCACCCTACATAACGAATTCTTACTGGCAGTCGCTTGTCATTGAGATTTGGGGTGCTATTGCTTTTATTTTAGTTATTTTGATTTCTTACAATAAAAGAAAACATACCCTAGGTTTTAAAGAAAAGGTTTTTACTCAACAACAAGAACAACAAGCGTTAACGCATAAAAATAATAAACTCATCAGTTCCATTATTAATAGCGAAGATAAAGCCATTGTACGAGCATCTAATAACGCCATTTTAACCACGTCAATTAATGGAAAAATATTATCGTCAAATCCAGCCGCTGTACAAATGTTCCAAAATTTAGAACAAGAGTTGAAAGACAAAAATATCAGTACGTTATTTTCACCTGACGATACTATGCATTACTTTTTTGGTTTTAAAAGTAATGTTTATGCACTACAACGTAAAGATATAGGGATTTCAGTCGAATGTGTCGCTCGTCGTACAGATGGTACTGAATTCCCAGTACAGGCTGAGTTACAATGGGCAGACCGCGAAGAAATACCACTTATTGTCATTACATTTATTAATTTAACTGCCCGAAAATTAGCTGAAAAACAAACGTTAGATTTAAAAGATAAATTTATCGCTAATATTTCTCATGAATTTAGGACGCCACTGACTATTATTAATGGCATCCTAGACCAATACCTCATAAAAGAGCACAGTGAAGAAGAAGGGAAAGAACTTACCACAGCTAAACGAAATGGCTTACGGCTGGTACGCATGGTTGAACAACTGTTGGAACTTTCGCGTCTGACTGACAATCCTAAGCTTTCATTGTCTACTTATCGACTTAGCCAGTTAATGGCTATGCCTATTGATTCATTTTCACGCTTAGCCAAGCAAAATGATTTAAGCTTCGATGCAGAAATCCCTAAAGATCTTTGGATAGAATGTGACGCTCAAGGGTTCGAAAAAATCATTTTCAACTTACTTGCTAACGCCATTAAGTACACCCCTGCTGGTGGCAGCATAAAAGTAAGTGCTTATTCTGATCAAGATAATATAATTTTAGATATAACAGATACCGGCATAGGAATTAACCAAGAGTCACAAGTTAAAATATTTGAACGTTTTCAACGCGCAGATGACGAAAAAAATCATGCAGTATTTGGCGTGGGTATTGGTTTATCATTAGTAAATGAGTTGGTCAAAGCACATAACTGGCGAATAAATTTAGTCAGTGAATATAATAAAGGCAGTAAGTTTTCATTATCTATGCCTTTAGCAACACCCGTTGCCATCGAAGTTCAAGTACCCTTGAGTATTTCAGAAAGTGAGGTATCTTCATTATTATTAGAACAAAATAATAATAAGACCAAGACTAAAAATCATCTCTCCAATGTTGTATTAGTTATTGAAGATAACTTAGACATGCAAAATCATATAAAACGAGTAGTTGAAGAACAACACCACTGTTTATTAGCAACAAGTGGCGAGCAAGGCCTTATAATTGCAGAAGAGTATATTCCAGATCTTATTGTTTGCGATATTATGCTAACGGGCATTGATGGCTTTGAAGTTCTTAAACAATTAAAAGAAAATGACCTCACAGCACATATTCCTGTTATTTTACTTACAGCTCGTTCAGATTTAGACAGTCGCCTTCATGGACTGAATTTACAAGCTGATGAGTATTTGAGTAAACCTTTCAATCAGCAAGAATTGCTCATTAGAATTGAAAATCTGATTGAAAACCGTAAGTTGCTTCAGCAAAACTATTTAGATAAGTTTCGTGACAACCAAAAAATAGAACGAAAAGAAAGTAGTGTGAAAAAAGTGTCACAGTTAACTCCAAGTGAAAGCAACGTTTTATCGGTGGATGAGAAGTTTATAGAAAAATTAGAAACACTTGTGGCAAAAATGTACTTGGAAACTGATTTAGGTATTCAGGAGTTAGCCAGTAATATGGCGATGAGTGAACGCCAACTACAACGAAAAATGAAAGTTATACTGGGTACAACACCTAATAATTTCATTAAAGAATTTCGTTTAGCGAAAGCGCAAATGCTGCTTCAAAATGGTTCTAAGATTGGAAGAATTGCGTTAGATGTAGGTTTTTCATCGCAGACCTATTTTGGGCGTTGCTTTAAAGAGTCATTTGATTGCACACCAAAACAATACCAACAACAATTTACTAAAAGTGATACCCATAAGTAATGATAAAAGAAATATCTACGGTGCTAATATTTAGAACCGTAGATATTATGAGTAGTCACATATGCGCCTATTTGAAAATTTGGCCTCTACATGAGAATACCCTATTATTTTTTTGCTGATAAATTACCTTTGACTGCGTTTAAAATACTAACGGTTTTCCATAGAGCAGGCGTTAACTTAATCATTTTAAACTCATCATTGCATACTTTATCATTGCCTTAATTCGACCAATGTATGTGAGTTATTTTCCAACCAGAATCTGTGTTTTTTAGCGTGATTGATTCCATACCAATAAAGTTTATTTCTTTGCCTTTATAGTTGCCCTGAGTTTTACTTCTAGAGACCGAGTAGGCCATATCTCCCTGCATAAAAACTTGATGCTCCAGCAGCTTGTTTTCAACAGACTCAAGAAACTTCATATCTGCAAGCATGTGGTGATTGGCATATTCATCGGCAGAGCGCTCAATGCCGCCGCCTTCAAAAATAATGACATTATCAGCCAGTAATGTACGAGCTGCTTTTTTATCTCCCGACTTAAGTGCAGTATGAAATGAACTCACCACTTTTGCAGCGGAACTTTGGGTGCCCACAAAAAAAGTATTTTTTGTGGGGTGTTTTTCATCGCCATGAGCGCTTACCGAGAAAGGGCTTGCTGTTGAAATCAATAAAGTTGAAATAAATACAAAGGTAGAGTGTTTTATTAACATGTTTTTCTCTTATTTTAGGAGTGAATAATTAATACGATGGGCCAACGAGTGTTGTAAAGATACTCGTTATTATGAGTACAAAAAGTGCGATTAACATTTCAACTGAAATAGATTTTTTTAATGTATCAACATTCTGTTGCTGTATAATGTCTGGTACTAAAAAAAGTTTATGCCAAGCCCCCAGTAACAACATGGCGCTAACAAAAAACAGTTTTACCAAAATTAGCTGACCATAATTTGAAGTAAATAATTCATCAAAGGTATTAAAATACCTTACTAACAAGGTTATGCCAGAAATAATCAGTACGAATACTATGACAATAGCCGCCTGACCAAAGTACTCCGTTAGCTTTTTAATCAGTGTTATAGGGAGTAATTTACAACTTTTATACAATGGCCATAATGAACCGACCCAGCTAGCGATTGCCATAATATGCAAGGTTAAAATACTTTGAACCCACACACCTTTATCAGCACTATGACCAGTGAAGGTAAAGCTATAAGTAATAGCACCAAACATTAAAAATGTAATTGAAAAATTTAGAAAATGGCTTGAATCTGTTTTCATTTTCCAAGTACAGACGGCAATCAAGGTCACAATGAAAGCTAGTACTCTAAAAACAGCTTGATCACCAATAACTGATCGCCAAACAATTTCAAGCATAAAAGGGTCTATCATGCCCAAAAAACCAGACTCAGCCATTGCGCCAGCTTCAATAGGAACTTGTAATATTGAAGCTGTTAAGCCGATTGCAACACAAGTGATTTGCCAACGTTTTAAGTATCGGTAGAATAACGTTAAGCTAGGCTCCTCCACATTACTGCTATCATTGAGTAAGCGCATTAGTAAAGTACCGGCAAGCGCCAATACCGCTAAATAGTTTGCTAATTTTAGCAGGAGTAATAATACTGACCAATCACTTATTTGCACGGTATTATTGCCTAATGCTCATGTTTACTCTCTACACCAGAATTTTTTTCTGTCAATTGAGAAGGCAAATCCTTGCCATGTAGCATAAAATTAAAAGTACCAGACATTTTGTGACCATCACCACCGAGTGCTATCCACTTGACCGTGTAACTACCTTCAGATAGGTTTGGTAACGACCAGTTAAAATTTTTGTTGGGTGTTGCGCTGGGTTTAAAGCTAAAATCTACCCGCTGGTTTTCTGAATCACTCACCAGTACTTTTGCAAGCCTTACTTCGCCACTAAAAGTTAAAGTAAGCTGTTTAGGGCTTTGCATCAGCATAGCATTACTTTCGGGCGTTGATTGTTTGAGTGAAATATGTGCCGACGCTGAAAAAGTCAATGCTAAACCTAAAACAGCTGTGGCGATATTAAAAAACTTCATAATTACCTCTTATTTACTAAACGTTAAAACCTAAATTTGATACCAGCAACAAAGGTTGTGTCGCTGTTACTTTATCCCTTTATCTTTGCATAGTCCGCTGTACCAGCAAGTTTTTTTGTCCACTTTTCACCAAGGGTAAGAAGCAAATTGGCGAGGAAATTGATGATAAACACCTTCACCCAGTGCACTATTAGCGCATGTTCACTCTTAGGTTGCAATTTTTTACTTTCCATTACAGGCACTTATTTTACGCAAAAGTATGTACGCCAATTAAAGGTAAGCAAAAAAAAATACATTAATGAGGCTTTAGCAATATTAATGTATTCATGAACCGACACCTCTCTTAACATACTTATTTTCATATAAAATAATAATTGACAATGCCACGTCCATTGGCAATTTTTTCAAAAAACAATACCTGGGTCGTCCAGATTTTTTATTGGTCTATCAATACATATATCCACTGATGCCCCATACTCTATTTTTACAGACACACATGAGTGCTGGTAGACCAAGAGGATTTATTTGCATACCCTGTTTGATGGGGTCCACTGGCATTCACCGTGTTAAAGGTTCACCTTCTTCATATTTTACTTGGCTCTATGATCACCGCTAGCAGGCATTTTACCTATCATGTCACCCATCGTTAAGTATTCAAACGGGTCTAACGTGGGTGTTGCTGCATCTATAACTCGCGCTAAAGATAACATGCCTTTTGCATAACCCATGCGGTTCGTACTCTGAGCGAAAATGTTATAAGCAGAATGGTGCATAAAGGGTGGATTGCGCGTCAGACATTCTTAAACGCTATGATGTCTTAGGTTGTTGTGAAGATATGCCTAATTGACCTGTATTTATACTTGTTGATTTCTCAGTTATGTTGCTCTTGGAAAATTTCGATAACGTATTATCATAAGATTATTGTGTTTATTTTGATAAACCAAAATAAATGACCGTTTGTTAGTTTTTTTCAATCATAATGCCTTATATTCAGTCAACAACCTGAATGATCACTTTGCACGCATTGCTGACATAAAATATAACACGTCCAAAACATACCGCTTTTTTTAAATATCGCAGGTACTCCTCAGCTCATAGACGAATACTCAGGGCTTGCTGTCAATACATCCACTTTTTAATTATCTACCCCCTCAAAAACCTATTTAAAAAATAAATAATAAAATCAATATTTTAGGGTGAGTTGATACTGAGGTGATTTTTTGTGAATATTTTGTGGGGATTTGTCAACAACCACCACCTTTAATACGTCTTAAATATGTTGAAGCATTCTGTTAGAATAATAGCCTATTGATTAACGACCCCCGAGCCAGCATGTCAGAATTTAAAGCATTTTCACTTTTAGAGTCAATTATTGACCGCATTAGTCTTAAAGGCTATAAACAGCCCACACCGATCCAAAAAGAATGTATCCCAGCGCTTATTAATGGGAATGACCTTCTGGGTATAGCGCAAACGGGAACAGGAAAAACTGCGGCCTTTTCATTGCCTATTATCAATAATTTTGGGCGAAATAAAATTGATATCAAAGCTAAGAGCACTCGCTCGCTCATACTAACGCCTACAAGAGAGCTTGCCTCGCAAATAATGCAAAACATTGATGACTACTCTGATGGTTTAGATCTTAAGACTAAGGTTGTTTATGGCGGTGTAGGAAGACAAGCTCAGGTTGACGCTATCGCACTTGGACTTGACATTTTAGTGGCCACCCCAGGAAGGTTATTAGACTTAATTGATACGGGCGATATAAATTTCAAAGCGTTAGAAGTATTTGTGTTAGATGAAGCAGATACAATGCTTGATATGGGTTTTTTTAACGATGTTCAAAGCATTATATCGAAACTACCAAAGAGCCGACAAACACTCTTGTTTTCAGCGACTATGCCTGCTGAAATAGAAATACTTGCAGAAGCGATATTAACAGATCCAACAAAAATTCAAATTATTGCTGAAACGGTTACTATCGACTTGGTTAATCAAAGCGTATACCACCTTGATAAATCAAATAAAGTACCTTTGCTATTTAATATTCTGAATAAACCTGACCATGAAAAAGTGCTCATCTTTTGTAAAACAAAGTATGGCGCTGACATCATTGTTAAAGCACTAGAAAAAGCATCAATAACTGCCGCTAGCCTTCACAGTGGTAAGACACAAGCAGTTAGGGAGGAAGCGTTACAAAACTTTAAAGATTCTAATTTAAGAGTATTAGTTGCAACAGATGTAGCTGCTCGTGGAATTGATGTTGATAATATTACCTTAGTTATTAACTATAACCTTCCTGAAGATCCAAGAAACTACATTCATCGTATAGGAAGAACTGCTCGTGCTGGGAAAAGTGGTATGGCCATTTCATTTGCTGTGGAAAATGATATAAGGCAATTAACGAATATTGAAATTAGCATAGGGCAAGTAATTCCTGTTGTTACAGAGCAACCTTTCCATAAAGCGTTTGCAAAAGCGCCTATAAAAGTCAAGAAAAAGAAAGAGGTAAAAAAAACAAATAGAACAAGAAGAAATAAGAAATAAGAAATAAGAAA
>Ga0115005_10004897_pt1 | contig 10573 bp, 8 predicted proteins | sample ArcOceMetagenome_FD_87163 | JGI IMG/M metagenome (GOLD analysis project Ga0115005, IMG submission 87163) | Marine eukaryotic phytoplankton communities from Arctic Ocean - Arctic Ocean - Greenland ARC118M Metagenome | ecosystem: Environmental > Aquatic > Marine > Oceanic | place: Arctic Ocean...
CGTCTAAATGCAATAATATCTTTATCATTGTTAGTCAAAAAAGCAGCACTAAGCATATTGTAGATAAAGTTTCTGTGAGAAATATTTGAATAGTTATTTGTGAATTTAAATGAAATTGCTTCAAGTAAATAGTAGATCTTGTCTTGCCTTGATAATATGTCAAACTCTGGTGATATCATATAGCCAATATCAGGAGTCCATTCGATGACGGCATTATGTTGACATGATGCTGATCGGTCAATGAGAAGATCATTAATATGAACATCTCTTAACTTTAACCTTATGTTTGATTTAATTACTAATTCAAGCTCACTAAGTGAAACAGACCAGTCTTGAAATTGTCTTTCTTCAGAAAATTTGTTTTTTAGGTATTTACGTAAATCACTAATTGAGTTTATATTTGAACTTAATCTAAATTGTGACTCATTTGCAAAATCTCCATCTAATATAAAAAGTGGAGAAGCTATATCTTTGCAATTTACTTTTATAGAAATAGGAGTGGCATATAAATTTTTTGCTGAAATAATTGCTAGGCACAATAGAAATATCATGTGAATTTTCATTTATATCTTGCCTTTATTGAACGAGATAATCTCTCCTTTTTCATCGAAGGTAATTTCTGATTTTGCTTCCAAAAGATATTTTCCTGAAGTTGTTTTTATTTGTGTTTCAAACTGATTAAAGGCTTTTAGAATATTTCCATTCGTTACTGTGACAGGGCCTATGAGTCTAATGGAGTTGGGTCCGATATTAACTAATTGAGGTTTTGATAAGTATGAATTGATAGTCTTTTCATCTTTAGAGAAAAATATAGGCTTTTTCCCCCCAATTTTTACTATTGGATTATATTTTTTTAACTCTAATGTTGAGTTAGTGATTTTTTTAAATGAAGTATGAGGGTAGAACTCTACTCTTGCTGCTATATGGAAGTTCATATCAAGCATTGATAGATATATTTTAAAAGTATCTGTTTCAAACGTATTATTTAAGACTGAAAATGTCTGGATGTCACCATTATTAAAAAGTTTGATGGGAGAGTATTCCCCCCATGAATCATTGCAATGTCCATTAATTTTTTGGTTATTTTTATAAATTGTATAATGATCAAATAAACAAAATTCTTTTGGAATTCCATTCTTATAAAAATGAATATCATGATAACTCAATTTGTATTCTTTATTTTTAAAATAAAATATTGAACCCTCAATAGGAGCCGCTTTTTTTATTAATAACTGATCACTTTCATAAGATTGAATCTTTTTTGTTATATCAACCTCTACGCCTAGATAGGTGACAGAATTGAAATTTAAAAGGTTTTGAAGATTAAAATATGAAGTAGAGTTATTGTTTATTATTTTTTCTGAAAATAAGAGGATATTATAAAATCTTATATTCTCTGAGGTTATTGATTTAGAGTCAAGATAGATTAGTTCATGCATGATAAGCATCGACTTATTTATTGTATCTAAGCTATCCCAAAGATCTTTTCTTATAATATATTTTTTAGTGCCTGATAGAAGCTGTTTATTTTGATTAATAATTTGAAGTAACTCACAACCTATCGGTAGGCTTACTTCTCCCGCATCATTAATATCTGCTAGTGGAGAATTTATCCACTTTGTATCACGATAAAATGTTCCAAGAAGTGATTTCATTCTTAGATAGCGATGTAAGTCTTTTTCTTTAATTAACTCTAGTTTATCTTCGACAATCTGGATTTCATTTAGGCTTTTGTAGTTGGGAATTTGTAATTGATGAATATAAATGAGTTCATAATAATCAAGTGAGATATTATGAAAAAGGATTTGAGAATCATTGCATGATAAAATATCCCCGCCATTACCTTTGGTGTCACCAGAGAATGCAGTGCTTATAGATAATAATAATGATAATGTAATGATGATTTTGTTCACGTTAATCCTTTTCCACTCGAGTTAATGGAAAAATCTGTAGCCCCACTTGATAGACTTCTTCTTTTGGGCCTTTTTCAAAAATACTGACTAGTTTGTTTAAATATTCAAAACTTGCTTTTTTCGCTTTAGCTATTGATTGAGAATTAGTTTTAACGGTTGCAGAATAAAAACCTCTCTCTTCTACTGGTGTGTTTAAAAGTGCATGTTTTGCAAGTTCTAATTCTTTTAAGTGACTTTGTTTTAGAGATTCAGATTTAATATTATTTGTCGTTGTAATGCTTTTATATGTTCTTACCCATCTCTTATGGTCACAAGGCCTCAAGAGATCTGTCTCAAGGAGTGTTTCAATTTTCATTTCTACGCTTCTGAGATCTATTCCAAGCCTCATTGAAATATGCTCAAATGTAGGTCTAAAATTATCTAGTTCAATAATATTTAAAATAGCGTAGTATTCCCAATTCGCTATGACTTCAAAATAAAGTTCTTCAGGAATGATATGTGCAGGGATGGTAACTTTCTCTTCTTTAGAAAGAGAGTCTTTATGGCTTTTAGAAATAGAGTTTATAAATAACTTTTCTTCATTTGGAGCAAGATCTAATTTTGATAAGACCTTTTCGATACTTGCTGCTGGAAGATTTCTTTTACGATTAAGAACTTTAGATAAAGTAGATGCATCAATATCTAAGCTATTAGAAAAAGCTCTCAAAGAGTATTGAGGGTTTTTTGTACGCAGTATTTCCATTTTTTCTTTAAGAACTTCAACATAATAGTAGTCATTTTCCATATGAGTTTATCTCTTAAAAAGTGTGGCAGTTTGTCCTTAGAAAACTAGCTTAGAATTTGTGTAATTTCAAGTAAGCAATTAGGATTACAGATGGATCATTGTTATCCGAATTGTCCATGGAGGGTAAGTGTTGGTAAAGTCTAATTCAAATTCATTTTCAGCAATTAGTATTGAGAAGTTGGAAGAGATTATTTTTGCTATGCGCGCTGCGCCTACAGGGGATAATGGACAGCATTGGCACTATCGAATTGTTGGAAATTCAATAGAAATTATTCATGAGCCAAAAAGGGCGAAACATATTCTTAATCAAGATTTTTATGCAAGTTTATTATCCTTAGGAACAATTATTGAATCCGCTCAAATTTACTCTGATGCTAAGAGTTTTTCAATGGATATTAACTACTGTTTAAAAGATTTAAAAAGACCACATTTTGCGACCCTAAGCTTCGAGCATGCTAATGATTTTGAAAAAAATGTTTTAAACTTATTAGAGTATTTACCCTTAAGGGAGACTAATAGGAATCATTTTAAAAAAGATCCATTAGAAATAGATCATATAAAAAATCTACAATCTCAATTGGACTCATTAAATTTAAAAATTAACTTTATTTCTAGACCATCCAAAAATTTTCTAGAATATTTAATTCACTGTGAAAAATATATTTGGAACAATAGAGATGTTTTTCTTGATACAGTGAAATGGATAAGATTTAATCAGAAAGAAGTAGAAAAGCATCGAGATGGATTTAATCTTAAAAACATTAGGTTAAAGAAAATTGACGGATTCTTTATTAAAATTTTTGAAAAATCGAATTTTTTATATCGTTTATTTTGGAAAATTGGGCTTAAGATAAAAATACATTTAGAAGTAAAATCTACTCTAAGAAACACAGGATCATTTTATTCATTTTCCTCAGCTGATAATTCAATGGAGGGAGTTGTTAATATTGGTAGAGCTTCTCTTAGGTCATGGGTCTACTTAAACTCTATAGGCCATGGCGTACAGCCTCTTACCATAGCATCATTTTTACCATTTATCTTAGAAGAGAAGGGGAGTTTATTAAATTGTTCAGATAGATATCTATCAATTTTTCAAGGTGCAACGACTATTTTAAATAAAGAGTTTTCATTAAATGATAATGAAAGAATAAAGTGGTTGTTTAGAACAGGACCTGCAAAAAGACTAAGTAGTGATGCAAGGACTTTACGGAAAGATTTATCTTTCTATTTGAAAGAATAGTTACCAAGATCCTCCGCCTCCTCCGCCGGATCCACCGCCAGAGACTCCTCCAGATCCACTGCCTCCAGTACTTCTAGGACTACTTTGTATAGAATTCTCTAAAGAGCTTAAACTACTCCCAAAATCTTCCATAAAATGATTTGATGAAAAATGACTATGATTAAAGCTTGATTTTCCACTATACCAATTTGGGTTCTTTATGTTCAAATTTTTAAATTTATCGGCCCATTCATCAGCTAATCCCATAGAAATCGCATAGGGAAGGTTTCTTTCAAAAAGAGAGGGATCTTTAAGACTCATTTTTTTTATATCATCTGCTTCAACTCTTTCAACAAACTCTTTATATCCTAAAATCCATGCATAATTTTTGAATCCAATTCTTGTCTTTCGAGGCATATACTCTGCAAATTTTTTCACAATAAAAAAACCAATAAGGCTTGCGATATAAAGATAGATTGAGTCGTCAACTTGACTTACGATTTCAAGCTTTAAAAGGGATAAAATACTTAAAATCGCAAAAACTGCATAAAATAAGATAAATGGATTTTGAATATTTTTCGGACTTTTAGAATAAAACTTATGTTTCATAAGGGTGTCATATAAGGAGTCTTCAATATTAGGAATCCCCTTATAAAAATTATTTTTAAGTTCAGAGACTTTAACAAATTTTTTTTTATTTATATATTTTGCCACAGTTTTAAGTTCTTTCAACAGTACCTTTTCAAAGTATTTCAACTCATTCTTTGGTTTATCACAAAAATGAATAATATAATCCTTTGAGTTAAATAAAGTGAAAGTTTCTAGCTCTGTCTCTTCTATTTTTAGATGACCTCTTACGGCAAGATCAATAATAATAGAGGTAATATCATGTAGATTAACTTTATCATCCATTAGTGCGCCAACTTCTGCTGGAGTTAGTCCTGGTGGGGGCTCGTATTTTACGACAATTGATTTTATACGATATAATTCTTTTCCATATTTTTTATGAAGAACATACATAGTAAGAAACGAAAATAATGGAATAAGTATCATTGAAAACAAACCAATATTGGATTTTAAATAAATGAGCCAATGCTCAATCAGTGTGAGTTTTTTAAAGAAGCCTTTTTGAAAACTGGCGGAAATTGTCATACCCTCTTTTGGAGAAAGAGACTTTGCTGTCTTTGCAAATATTTCACTATGATCTGATTCAACATCAACTAATTCCTTACTCCCATATCTTCCAATATAGACTTTGTGCTCATTAGAATTATGGGTAAGATGACTATTTGGAATTTTTATATTAACAGATGCCGATCTGATTGGAATTTTCCAAAAATTTCCCGTCACATTCCAATAGATTTCATCTTGGTGATCAAAGAATCTTAATGCACCTTTAACATAATATGTAATATAGTATTTTTTAATTCCTGATATATTTTTATTCGGATTACCTATCTTTACTCGTAATCCATTTTTTATGTTTGAAATTTTGTACATATAGCTATTATCAAACTGATCTGTAACATTTTTAATTTCAATATTTATATTATAATTTAAATCAAACTTATAATCTTCATATGAAAATTCTCTTTTTTCATTTGTGATAATATCTCTAAAGATTCCTCTGCGCCTTTGATTCGATGGAAACTGATACTCAATTTTTTCTGTAATTTGAAAACCTGATTTGTCGGGTATTATTTCTACATCAAAGTTTTTAATTTCTTCGCTGGCAGCAAAGACAATATTAGGTAAAAGAAGTGTTAGGATAAAAAGGTAGGAATAAAATTTCTTCATTAAAGATCTACCTCGAGTCTTTCTCTTGCTTGGGAACTTGCTTGAAAATAAACTCCCGTTTTAAATCTAAAAAGAATAGCAATGAATTTTTGGGGAAAAATCTCAACAAGATTATTATTATCTCTTATGACTGCATTATAATATCTTCTTGAATTGGCAATATCATTTTCAACAGCAGTTAATTGCTCATGTAGTTTAAGGAAATTAGTATTTGCTTTAATCTCTGGATAATTCTCACTTAAGAGAAATAAGTTACCCAGTTGGCCCGAAATTTTATTTTCAATGGGAATTTGTTTTTGATTATCAGCTTCTCCCACTGCTTTGTTTCTAGCGCTGATAATGTCCACTAAAGTCTCTTTCTCATGAACCATGTATTCTTTAACAATCTCCACTAAATTTGGAATGAGCTCGTGCCTTTTTGTTAAATAGACATCAATATCTGACCATGCTGATTGGGCCATGTTTTTGAATTGAATAAATTGGTTGTAAGTGTATACACTCCAAGTTAAAGCAGAGAAGAATATTAATCCAAATACAATAAGCATAATTATCTTATTTTCGGACATTTATATTTAAAACTTTATTTATTATTCTGATTCAAAATAATTTTGTAGAACTTCTTCCCTCATTTTTGGCGATTCAGGAGATATTACGATCAAAGGATCTAGATCAGTAAAGTAATCAAAGTTAATCAAAATATTATTAGCTTTACACTCTATCCACGTAACAGAGTCTCTGGCCAAAGGTGTGATTTTTTGATGGTACTCTTTACACATAGAGTACCACTCATCCTTCTTACCAACAGTTTTAGTTTCACTTGGCACATATCCTTTAGTCGAACCTCCATAGCTTGCAGTACAACTGACATCTCTTTTTCCTCTTAAAATACTTTTTCCATCATATTTGACTTCCCCATTGAAAAATTTTTCAATTAATCCTACATAGGATTTTTCTTGAAACTCAGGTTTTATACAATCATCTTCACTAGTTGCATAAAATTTTAAGATTGGGTTTAGAGAAGTCTCATAGTTATAATGTTCACAAAGTTTTTTGTTCTCTTCTCCTGAAATCTTATAAAAATTTTGTGTTCTTGAGCTTACTACCATCTCAAGTATGTTTGGCGCTAATTCGCATTTTAATTCACTATGTTTTTTATCTTCAAGGGATCTCATATGTCCCTCACAAAAATTATTGCAATTACCTCCTAACGAGAGATTTGATTCACGTGTTTGAATTCTTCTATTCATATCACGATAACTAAATTTGCAAACCGGTCTTGATGGACGAGGATTTCGATATTTGACCTTACTTGAAGATCTCTCACTAAGTACGGAGCCTAAAAAATAGGAGATATCATGATAACGTGAAGGATCTAGTTTAGACTTAAGTTTCATTTTCTCATAATCACATTGTTTTTGTGAAATATTTTTGAAGTCAAATAAGTCGATGATTCTATCATTCGATTTATCCACATACCAATTTAAATCTTTAGCAAGTTCATCTTTTGGTGGCATAAATATATAACCGTAACAATTTCCTTTCATTGATTTCCGATATGGCCCTAGGTATTCTTTTCTTGGATCAGATACTGTGATTGTGTAACCACTTGGAGGATTTCCTAAGCTCGCTAATTTTTCATTAAATTTATCGATTAAAGGTTTCATTTTGACTTCACAATCACTAAGATTTCGACCTGTCACTCCTCCTTCTGGCGAGATGAATAAAGAGTTTTTACTATCTTGCTCAAAGTTAGGTAATCTAGAAGGTATGAACATACAGTAAAGGCCATGAGGTACATTTCCGCTAGGAATACTTTTGGAAAGCTCATACCCAGCGCCTGGCACTATGTTTTTGGTCCCATTTGGGCCATTAACAACAGTGTATGAAAAGTAATTGGTAATATGATGAATCGTGTCCATTTGTGATAAATATTTCTCACAAATATCTTTTATAAGTGCATTTGTACAATTTAGTGATTCTTGAAAAGCTTTATTTTTCTTAGCTAAATTCAGTTCTTCTTTTTTGTAAATTATTTCTGGGTTTGATCGAAAATAATTAATCATTTCTTCAGAGTATGGTCCTTCTTTTTTATAAATATTTATAACTTCTTCAGGAATATTATCTAGATGTCTATTAGTTGATTTATCAGTTTTACTATTATTTTCGCTTTGAATATTTGTTAAAATCGTGTCTGATAAATCCTTATTGATTTCTTCAAAGTTATTTTCAATAGTTTTTACGCAATCAAGTGTTTTGCAATTTTCTAAGTATTTTTCTTTAGCTAATTTAAGTGTTTTTGTTTGAATATTACTTTTTATATCTTTAGAATTTAAATGCTTTATTGTATCTAATTTTTTCAAATTGTGATTAATTTTTTTTTCTGTATTTTCAGTAATCTCAGGATTTGACCTTTTGGTAACTTTAATCGGATTAATCTTGTTTGATATAAGTTTAACTCCTGAGCTATAGCGCTTAGATTCTATGAAAGTCTTAATTTTATCTAGGGTTACGCTCTTACATTTTATTTCAGTTGCACAATTTTTAAATTTATCTTCCCAGTATGAATAGCATTTATCTGAATAACATACTGATTTTAACTCTTTAAATACGGCAGAATCTATATTTTTAATTTCTGTTTTAGAAAGGGAACTTGCTAAAGATAATGAACCATTGAGAATGATGAGAAATAAGAATAGAAAGCGAATTAGATTCATTGATTTCCTTAATAAATTAATGTTGTTAGGTTAAGCCAAAATGAAAATTATGTCTTGAAGTTTAGTGGTTGGGGGTAAAAATTTATTTAAAATTAATATATTACAATGAATGGTTGCTTCACCGTATGCCTTCGAGAGTTGGCATAAATTAATAATCTTATTCCTTTGTTTTATTTTTATAGACTTTCAAACCATCGGATTTTAATTGTAGAAAAAATTAGATAATGATGGTTATAAAGATATTTAGTAATGGTGCCCCTTGATCTTGAGATACTGATGTCTCTTAATCGGGGATAGTGTTGTAATCTCGATAAACTTGCAAAATGGACCAATGCATTCCAATAACCATGAGGTTAATACTAAAATGATAGGCCGATGATAATGAGAGGAAAAAATAGAAAGTGTATTAAGTCTTATCGCGCCTATTATTTTCGTGACCAACGATAACGTAGTTTATGAAAATATTCATCAAAATTAGAATTGAATCCATTACAAAAGTCAATCAAGGTCTGGGCTCGCTATCAAGCTTTACGAAAAAATTAACTACCAACGAGCTTTCAATGCGTTGGTTGCAATAAACTTGTAAGCAGTACTAATCATAAAAATTTGATTCTTATTTAAAGTAATTCAAGGAATTAAATCTTTATTTTTGACTTTAAATTCTTCACTCATTAAACCTAGTTTTTTGAGCAATATTACAATTTTATATTTCAAGTCTGAGCTTTTATACTCAGACTATTTATAGAAAACTAGTTATTTACATTCAATGCTTTCAATAATCTCTACTTCAACATCTGTAAATTTCATTGATGCTCTTCTTGTTTTTGCAGAATAATAACCCTTCTCTGAACTATTTATTCTGAAAACACTGTATTCTTTAGAGAAATTACCAATAGACTGATCTGGTTGTTCACAGCCTTGTTGATCATTACACATTGGATCTATAGCGTTATATATCCTCGAAAGGCCTCTATCTAAATAATCTCCCAAACTCCCATCCCTTGCAATTCTTTCGACGATACAGCTATGAGAAACAGCATAAGAGTTTTTATTCTTAATATCCATACAAACTGCATCTAAATCAGATTGACACAAAATGTTCAGTTCAGAAATATTTTGCGTATCTTGATTAGCGAAAGATGACATTGAAGCTAAAAGCGTTAATCCAATTAATAGTTTTTTCATAATAATTCCCTTGTTCTTTTAAGTAATGGTTTTTAAAAACCGTTTATATTTTAATTCTTTGTCTTTATATTTCTTGCTCAAAAAACTAGGTTTAATGAGCAAGATTAATTTTTATTTTATAAGTCTGAACTTTCTCGCCCAAGCTATCTATCGAAATCTAGTGTTTTTGATAAACACATGTTTTTGAGTCGACGTCCATATTATTACCCACGTAAACACCAATCGGGGACTTTTGACTTACTTTCTTAACTGCTTGGTTTAAACCTTCCTCATCACTCAACTCAATATATTTAAACATTGATCTTGAAGTTTTAAAGGTAGAAGAGGTGTCAAAAGCCAGTGTGCTTACTTTCAAGGTTTCAGCTGAGACATTAAACTCTAGTTCACCAACTAAAGACCTGTAATATGTTTGATGAACATCATCAAGACTGTTTATAATATAATCAACAATATCATTGCCTGGCTTTACTTGCGCTTTATTTTGGTACTTTATTTTTAAAGTATCTTTTTGTTTTACTGTTTCAACTTTTGTTAGACTGGTAGTTCTACTCCCACCAGGTCCCATATCCATCATTCTTCCATGGGAGTATTGACTTCTTTTTTCGAATTGATTTAACTTAAATTCAGAAGGTAGAGGATAGAAATCTAATGACCTAATTTTTTGCCCATCTATGGTTATGTTTAGTACCTCTTCACACTCATCAGGACCTGATAAGTATAGGTACTTACCTGACACATCCTCACTTGCTAATGTCGATATAGAACTAAAAAGCGCTAAGCCTAGTAATAATTTTTTCATAATAATTCCCTTGTTCTTTTAAGTAATGGTTTTTAAAAACCGTTTATATTTTAATTCTTTGTCTTTATATTTCTTGCTCGTTAAACATAGTTTTTCGAGTATATTTTCTAATTTATATTTCATCTCTTAGCTTTGATGACCAAGAGATGATTATTTTTCTAG
>Ga0115005_10004899_pt1 | contig 10571 bp, 11 predicted proteins | sample ArcOceMetagenome_FD_87163 | JGI IMG/M metagenome (GOLD analysis project Ga0115005, IMG submission 87163) | Marine eukaryotic phytoplankton communities from Arctic Ocean - Arctic Ocean - Greenland ARC118M Metagenome | ecosystem: Environmental > Aquatic > Marine > Oceanic | place: Arctic Ocean...
CCCAAGACAAGGGGTTTCGCCTGGGGGCCGAAGATCTTTTGATTCCTGGCAGGTTGGGGAATACGGCAGGTTATTTTAGCAAGGTAAAATAGCTAACGAACCTTACAGAATTAGTCAAATTGTACATAAATCGTATCCGTTAAGTTTTTGTGAGCAAACTGTGCGATGGTCGGTTGATGGTTGATGGTCGATGGTATGAAATACGGTCAAGATAGAAACTAGCATAGTTTCAAGATCCAACTTGAATCTGCCATTTTTCGAACAATAGCTCGCCTGCCTCGATTTGTGCGCAACCTGGGACTATGGAATACACACCTAATTCCACTTCAACGTCGGAAACAAGTGTCAAGAAAAGATCTAGGACACAGAGATATATATCACAATCATCAATGGAAACCTCGTTTGTCAGGGCCAGCTTGTTATGGATTATCATATTAATTGGCATGAACACATTTCTCCTTCATGTCGTGGACAAGCAAACCCCTGAAATTGACAGGAATTTTTTTACAGCGGTCGTCGATTCATCCAAAGATTCCAGAGGAGGAGCTCCCAATGCGAAACAAATAGCTAATGCTAAAACTACTGGTGCCGAAGCTGAAGCTTCCTTGCCGATCAAGCATGCTGATATTGTTCAACAATCTACTCCTCGAGAAAACATCAACACAAGCCCATCGTCACCATATGCATATTTTTGGATCATTGGTGCCATTCACGAAGACAGGCCATCCTACAAAGGCTTCATATGGGATGTCCTAATTTCAGCAAGCTTGCTTCGTAAAACAGGCTCCACTGCTGACTTTTGGCTGTATGTACGGCTCTCTCCTGATTCCAAGCTTGATACAATGCCTACTGAGGATCTGCGGCTTTTGGATGCTCTCGGTGTAAAAGTTAAACATCTTGACAAGCCCGAGCATGAATCGTTCAGTCAGCTCATGTATGATAAGTTTTATATCCTCAACATGACAGATTACAAAAGAGTCATGTATCTGGATGCCGATACTATCCCGTTGACCAATTTGGATTATTTATTTTATCTATCGGATCCAGAGAACAAAGACCTCCCGACTCTCCTCAAGCCATTTTTCCTTTTTGCTACGAGAAAAGAACCGACGAATGGAGGATTGTTTATTGTGGAACCGTCTACTCGAATATATGAGCAATACAAGGAAACAGTGCGTGTACAACACGAGAAAGCCAAGATGTTGCCCTATCCACATTTCAATAAATTGCAAGGTTGGGGATACACCTTTAAGAGATATAATGACAAGTGGGAAGCAATAAATTCGGACGGGAATCGATGGTCTTGGTACGGAGCCCATGTCGACCAAGGTCTCATGTACTATATTGCAAAGTTTCTTTCTAAAGAGACCAGTATTGCAATTGGGCAACGCCTGCAGAATTGGAAAGGAGTACCCGGACAAGACAAACCCGAGAAGGAATCTGAAACTTTGGGAACATTGGAAAAGTATCAACCAAAGCTCCTGGCCTATCAATTTGAATGTGATAAGTATGCATTGAACGAAAAAGTAGGTGCATGGGACTTCCAATGGTCATGCAACCCTCCATATAATTCAATAGCCCACTTCTACGGAGCAAAGAAACCGTGGCAGAAAAAATTTAAGAAGGAATGGTTAAAAGGTGGTCATTTTCTTGAAGACACTTCCGTGAAGAAAGCACCCGCAATGCTATGGTTCAAAGAATTGGATGAACTGAATGATAAGCATAAAATGGGAATTGATCTGGAACATTGGAATGATAAGCATCTGCCAGCGATGAAAGAATCGGCGCTAGGTTACATTCCTCTAAACAAAGATCAAGCCGACATTATTGAACATATTAGCAAGGAAGGAGCCTTTGCTAGCAAGAAATAATGGTTCTAGAAAGGAGGTCGATACAAGTTTTACGCATAAGCTCCGGAGTCGTTTGATCATTGCATTCTCTATCATCAAGATGAGAGATAATGCCATACTCTTAATTATCCTTTTAACAATACCTAGCTGCGGGTGCAGTACACTGTACGTGTACACGAAATAAATATTTTAGTAGTTACATGATTCCAGATGACCTTTATCGTAAAATTTCTCTACGTAATTGACAATCCCAAACTCTGCCTTGTCGAATTTATGCCCCCATGCTTTTTCACCAATCATTGAACTCATAGTCCTATGAGATCCTAGTCTTCTCACAGAATCTGCTCCTTTAACCACTGGAGCATGTTTTGGAACTTTGTAGAAGCTATCATGGCTGTATTCAGGAGTATACGGCGTAATATTCGTTCTTCCAATATCGTAAAGAAATTTTGGTTCTGTCAAGTTTTCCCCAAATTTGTCCTTTGGTGGTTTCCTTGTTGGCGCTTTTGCTTTGGCTTGTTCAATCGATTTCGTCTCGCCATTCTCTCTTCGGTGACGATCAAGAAGCTTCGTTTCTTTTCTCACACAATCTCGGTACCTTTCTGTTGCTTTGGAACTTGTGAATTCTCCCGACTTGAAGGCATCATGACTTCCAAATCCTAGTTTCCTCTTGTCAAGTGGCTGAGTCTTTCTGTATTGTTCGGCAATTTCGGTATATTCTTCATTGTGATAATGGAGCCTTGAGAAATAACCGTTTCTCAAGGGATGCGTTTGCGTTACGAACTGTTTTTCTTTCCATCTTTGAGGGAGCGCTTCCACTGACGTTTTGTAAGGGTCTCCTATGGAAGTGTATGTTTGTCCAATATTTTTGTGGATTGTTTTCGTCGAATACATTTCGAGAAATATAAGTTAAAAAGTCTTTGCCGGAGTCGAGGTTTGTTCATGTGTGAGTGTGAGAGATGATGCCAATCCTTTCCGATTCTCTTTTCGTATTAACAACGACTCTGTTCCCGAACGGTGACACCAAACACTCACAGAATGAAAAACGCCAAGACGGGACCCCCCAATCTCATGTACATTTGAGAAAAGGGAACCAATGCTCCTCACGCTACGAACCGCTTACTTGGTGCCAACATAATTCAAAACTTGTGACGTTGAATATATGATCTAGTTTAGGGTGAAAGCTTGGTGAAAGGCTGTCCAACAATGTCACCATTTCAGCATGTATTATTTTCCAGTTCTTCGCCCTTATGATTTACTGAATTTGTTGAAAGATGGCAGGCTGGCATGCCAAGGAACCATTTCAGCACGAACTTTGTCCGGTTCCTCATCCATTGGGCAGTGGCCGGCCCTTTCTAATACGATCAGCATACTTGGTATCCTGCTTCCGTTAATAGGGGGAAGGTTTTACGAAAGTGGTTCACATTTGCTTTCATTGGGTAAAGGAAAACAGGTCATGCTGTTTTGAGTGCATGTGCCCTGTTACATTATTTGTTTCATTTTTAACAGCCTGTATATACCAGTATACGTGCGTATCATTGATGATCTTACCGCAGAATCAATCCATGGACAAGTAATATTGGAGGAGCTGTTGGTTTTCCTTCAACGCGATAATTGATATTGAAGGTTTGATTGGAGTCGGGATTGGGATTGGGATTGGTCCATCGATATGTTTCGTAGTACCTCTGCACTTTGGGTAGAATCTTTACAGAATCTGCGCCGTCTTTATCCGTGGTTCTTCCGGCACTCTTCGTATTGTTATTGGCTAGTAGTACTTGTACATTTGCTGTACATACTGTAAGAACAACAAGTGAAGAAGTAATGAGAGGAATATCAACGCGGCAATAAATCTGAATTGAGCGAGAGCGGCCCAAATTATGATTCTAATGAGCAGGCGCAGGATTCAGGATAGTAAGAAGATCTTTGGCACCTCCTCTTAATTAATGGCTTTGTTACTTTGCAAATGAAAAGGGCGAAATAAAAGATAAAAGAGTAAAAAAGAAAGGACATCAAACTTTGGATTTTTGCGGGAATGGATAATTTTAAATTTGTCCACGAAGAACGGAGAAGAGACAAAAGATGGAAGCAGCAAACAACGGAATAACAACAACAGCAAAAAGCAACACAACAGAACCTCATCATAGCGACGCACAAGTAGTTTGAAGTTGAGCCATTATCACATTTCAATTCCATCCATCTAGATTCATTCGATTCAAATAGAGACATTTAAAATGATTGATCAATGCCCTCCATACATTGTTGAAGACCGACTCATGCTATCACGAGTCGCGGGCGATAGAAGTACGTAGGAAGCACGAATGAAATGGAAACAACGCTTTCACTTTGTTCGATTGAATTGAATTGAATTGAATTGAATTGAATTGAATTGAATTGATCTTCACTACAGTAGTATCCAATCTCCAAGTATGATACATCACTTACAAATCATCTCACTTTGATTTCCAATTCCTACTCAAATGCCACGTCCCTCTCATTCAACATTCAACATTCAACAGTACGATTAATCCACGTGATTCAACCAGGAACAAGACGACCAGGATGCCTCGTCTGCTGCCACGCACCAGACTCCTGCCCCTGCCTCTCCCACTCCTGCTGCATCGACTACCCCGTCTACATTGTCAACAAAATGAACAGCTCCCGCTATATATATGTCAGAGAGAATAGTCTCGAGTTCAATAATCCTACTATGCAGGCGGCGAGGGCGAGGGGTCCTTGGTGCGGAGCTTCGTGCTGTGAATTGTCCGTCAAGGATAATGTCACAGTCTTGTATTTCGATGATGAACATTTTGACCAAGTTCGGGATGCTACTCGGAGATGCAACAACTTTAAAACATTTTGTTGCGGCGGAAGAGGTGAACAAGTTCTGATTGACTCGAGATTCTGTTTCGGAATGTGTAAACGAGGTAGAGGACCAATGACTTGCGTCCCGTCGTGCTGTCCCGAAATTTGCTGTCCTTGTTTGGTTGAGGTGAGTTTTCTAAAGCTTGTACAATTACTCGAATGTATTGCTCTTGGAACCATTGCATTTATTCCATACTGATGCATTCATCTTTCCCTACGCGTGTGTGTACTGTTTGACTTTCATTGGAAAGGCCGAGTTGTGGGTGGATGATGCACAACAAGCTGTGGAAACAATTGTCATGCAACGAGATGATGCAAGACAGAGGATGAAAATTGAGAGATGACTTGATTTTGAACAAAAGCTGCAGGGAAGGGGCCGAAGCAATAAGTTACGGAGATGTTTTCATATTGTCACCATGCTACTGTATGCTCCAGGAGAGTCCAGAGCGACGATGTAAGAGGGGACACCACTTGCATAATCACGGCGACTTTGCATAAGAGTTGCAGACAGTATTGAAGGAAGTATGTGTCGGCTTATAACTAACATTCCCTTCTAGGTATGCTGAGTGAACCATATCATCATTTAGTATGGCTTTAGCCCTCTCAAATGAAACCATGAAAGAAGAGTGATCGGACGAGAAGCAGTTACATCATTTATGCCGCTGATTGCAATTTTTGGTCAGGTTTGAATACAGTAGATCTAATAGTACGAAGATGGCTGGGAGGTTTCAAGCAAGACTAAATTTCACTTTCATACATTATTATCAACTAAGTACGTGGTGTAGCTCGTTCCTGCTTATGGATTTTCAGCAAAAGATCGGCAGTATCGTCTAACTCCGCAACTGTCACATATTTCTCAAGATTATAAAAAAACTACACGTACACTGTATACATGCCGGCCTCGATTAGCGGCAGTGAGTAAGGAGGAAGATTCATGTTTTAGACACCTGCACAGGAGTGTCTTTAGTCTTTTGCACGAACTTTTTATTATTTTTAAACGTGCATTTTCTTCAACATATATTTGTATTTTAGTTTTAGTTTTCTTCAATGTACTTGTACTCACATTGGAGTATACCGTTATCACCAGCATCACGATGCGTTCTTATCAATTCGATTGAAACCAACGTAGGCCTCTTGGTTGAACAGGACAACGACTTGCCTCGCTCTAAGCAGAAATTTCCCTAACTACAAATTGCTTCTGACCCAATCCAAGCTCTTCAGCATGATCAGCCAAGAATGCGAGTTCCGCAGGATGGAACATATCTTCATAAGTGATGTCCTTTACCTTTTGGCATTTCAATTTGCAGTTTGAATCATATTCAGGATCAAATGAGATATGAGGGCAGTGTTTCTCGTTCCTTCTAGCAAGTTGTGCGTGGACCACACGGCATCCAAAACTCTTGCCGATAACTCCACCATCTTCATCAGTTGCTGGCAACGAAAGGATATCAGCCATGCATTCATCAAGTTCTCCTTCTCTGTAGCAGTTGTTACTAAATGTTGAAGGACAAGTGTTCTGCATAGTCTCGCAAACGATCCTAGCAAAATTATTTCCATATGATGTTGGCGCCAAAATCTTTTCAAAATCGTTTTTCAAATACCCTTTTGGGGTATACTACGTGTAGTATGATAACATGAGGATGCGATGGAATGAACCAACATAATTTCAAATTCTTCTGTGGGATTAAAATGCGCATGACAACAAAGACGAGGAACAACGATTCAAACCTCCCGCCTTTTCATAAAAAAATCAACAAGCTTTGAATGGACTTACATTATCAACCCGATTCATGAGTAATGTCTGACCGTCATCAAGAATGGTGAACGTCAAACGGTTGCCAATAAGAGCATCAACTAGAGAACTCAATTGATAGGTGGCAAAAGTTACTTTCTGAGAAATCAAAAAGATGCATTCATTTCCTTCTGCTGTAATGGGCAACATCGTAGTTGTTTCTGGGTTCAGAATAGGGGGTTTGGAAATATAACCATAACCTTCATGTCCTTCTGGGGGATATGCTAATTGCATATATTCTAGGATGTCTTGCGTACCAACAAATACTCCAATATCTGCAAGCACGAAGATGCTGCTCTCATCAAACCAGTCATTGTAGTTGGTGGTGTTCTGCAAATCAAATCCAGACAACTGTAAAGCAATGAGGCAGCGATTGATGTCAGCTTCTGATGTGGCGGTTGGAGGAACTAAGGTGTCTGGGAGGCCGTTATATACACCATCAACTTCCCATTTACAGGATGTGGGTGTTTTTGCTTTGGTATGCCTTTTACACTTCTTCTTCCCTGCTTTCTTCCCAAGCCGGCGCTGTTTGGGGGATTTTCCCAAGGCAGGGGTCACCAAGAATGCAGAGCTCATGATGAGGAATACTGACGCTAGCAGAAGGAGCTGAGAATATTTCTGAGACACAATCATGCTGGTAATTTTAAACGATGTGACAAGGGTGTATGATGTACGGTACTATTCTTTCTTGCCCTCGTCTCAGATACGTCGAGGACTTTCACTTGCTTCTGGACCGACCCTCGAACAACCTTTTTCTGGTGCTGTATTGTTAGCAGATGTCAGTCCAATCTCAATCTTGGAAATTTTAATAAGGAAACAGCTGAAGTTGAACCAAAAATGGATCTAATAAAATGAAGAAATGATGATAATGATTTTCACAGACAAGATAACTTTCTATTTGTATGTCTGTTAGTCGCATGGGACGCCTGCTCATGGAGTGAATTTTTTGTTTGTTCCAACAAGGATAGAGAAGAGAAGAAGTCAACAAGGAAGCGAAGAAGCCCGGCCGTTCATTTCCATAATGTCCGATTTCAAGATTGGGGTTGACGGGCAGACCTAAACTTTCCCTGTTCTTTCTCTTTCATTTCGCGGCTATGCAAATGTACTCCGCGACAATCAAAATCTTCAAAGATATTCACATTTCAACGCACATCGATCCATCATCCATCATCATCACCCATCACAATACTTTCATACTTCCATATTTGAAAGAGGATCTGGCACTTGGCACCTATTTCACCTTTCATACGTACACGTACTCATAGGATACCTTGAACGTCATCTTATCTATCAATACAGTCAGTACAGTTCAGAGAAAAGTTTGCAAAGAAAAAAGAAATACAACCACACATCACAACCATGAAACACACAGCAATTCTTTTCGCCATCCATTTAGCACAATGCGGAGCCTTCTCAAACCTCCCACTCCAAAATCCAACCACCACTCATCCACACAACACCAAACTCTTTTCAGCCTTTGAAAACGTCGAACAGCCCAAACCAATCTCATCCGTCGCAAGCTCCAAACAAAAGAAGAAAAATCTCAAAACCTTTAATCGCTATCTCGAAATCGAAAGCTGGAAACGAGGCCCATCCGCCCGAGATCTAGAACCGGTCCTACAAGCCATTGGCGAAGCATGCAAGCAAATCAACCGGATCGTTCAAAGGGCCCAAACGGATGATTTGTATGGAGTGGCCACAGATGAAAATGGGAATCCGTTGGAAGACAATATCCAGGGGGAGGTGCAGCAGAAATTGGATTTGGTTTGTAATGCTATTATGTTGAAACAGTTTTGTGGGAGTAGTAAAGGTGTTATTGCTGCTGTTGCTAGTGAAGAGGAGGATACTACGAGAAGTTGTTCAAGTGTCATGGTGAGTTGAGTGCTGATCTGATTGATTCAAGGATATTTTTGTGGAAGCTACACGTACACCACGTACTGTATATACATATTTGTGCACTTGTTTGTCAACATCATGCTGATTCTTTGATTGATTCTTTTTCAAAGGGTGATAATGCATTCGCGGCGGGAGAATATGTTGCAGTATTTGACCCTATTGACGGGTCGAAGAACATTGATTCATCTCTTCCAGTCGGGACAGTTTTTGGCATCTATAAATGCACGCCTGGAACGTCGCCCACTGATGAGACGTTTTTGCAAAAGGGTGATGAGATGGTTGCAGCTGGATACTGCCTCTATTCGTAAGTTATCACTTTTTTCATTCAACATATTTGCATTCACTGGTATGGTATTCAACGTGTAGTAATCTAATTGTTTCTTATTCGGATGATATTATTACAGTGCGACAACCGTTTTAGTATTGACAATGGGATCAGGAGTGGATGGATTCACATTGGATCCTGACACATTGAAATTTCTTCATACACATCCAGACATTCGAATTCCAGCAAGTGGCCCTATATATAGCTTTAATGAAGCCAACTTTCATGATTTCGCAACACCTGTTCAAAGATATTTGGATGCTCTCAAGGAAGGTTCCAGTGCAACTGGTGGCAGGTGAGTTCGATTTTGTTCATGTCATGTCATCTATCCATTTGATTTTCTCTGCTAAACCTTGTTTCATGATTGTTTGGTTACGTACGTGTAGGGTGAGCGCTCGTTATGTTGGGGCACTAGTTGCAGACGTCCACAACGTTTTGATAAACGGCGGAATTTACGGATATCCAGGAACCAGACCTAACCCAGATGGAAAACTAAGGGTTTTGTACGAAAGTAATCCAATGGCAATGATTATGGAGCAAGCTGGGGGAGCAGGATCTACTGGATTCGGTAGACTTCTTGATGTGAATCCTACTGAAATTCACCAGCGTGTTCCTACCTTCCTTGGAAGTATTGACAATGTGTTCGAGTTAGACCAGTTCCATAAGTATTATGATGATGATGATGAAACTTTGCTATAAAGTAGAATTGGATTATTAATTGAAAAAATCGCATAAATTACATATGTAAATGTCAAGTCTGTCAAAATATTCGTTGTAGATACGCATGCTCCTCCCGCCTCATGGCAAACCAAAGAATTATCCTAAGAAGGTCATCTCGTACATTGAACAAAATGTTCAATGTTTGAAAAACCCCGAACTTGAAAATTAAAAATGTGAAAGCTTTCTTGGAATAATTTAGTCTCGCGCCCAGCCACACAGCGACTAACAGCATTGGTTTAGATAAGCCCCCATGTTCCCCAGCGAAAAAAGTTTAGCCCTCGCAGAAAAGAAAGAAAACAACACGAACGAACGACGCAACAAACAACACGAACGACCCAATGCATGCAGGCAACCAACAAGAAACAGAATCCACACTCCTAGTTCCAACCAACAGTCTCAACAACGAAGCAACATGGTCTCATCTAATCTAATAACACTGATACAATTCATACTGACACTGACTCTGTTCTTATCGTCAAATGTATCATACAGCCACGGACTAGATGCTTACATGTACTACGAAGACGCCATGTGCACTGGCGATAACTTCATCTCGGGCACCCTCATATACGAATACGGAGAGGAGAACGCCCTGTACAACCTCAAAGGCTTCAAAGTAGAAAAATACGACGGACCCTGCCACTACTTCAGCGGCGGATTCTATGATTTCGAATATGGCGAGCCGTCGAGCGGATACTACATGTCACAGGGTTACTGCATGATATGCGACGGTGTCGTGGGATGCTCGCCGGAGATAGATTCGTGCCATGAGTTTGCATCGATACAGCCGACGTATACCGATGATGATGCAAATGATGGTAACGATGCGAATGATACGTATTACAATGGTTTCGCTGTGAGCGAGGCTGCAAATGCGAGAAAGATAATAAAAAAACAAGTGAAAGAATCCAATAGCAAACGTCCTCTTTCGTACCTTGTGATGGGGGCTATCTCCATGTTGGTTATGTTATCGATATTTTCTGGATCTCTGCAGGCGGTGAAGAAATTGAGGGATTCGAATATGGAGTTTTGTAAAGATAGAAGCAAAGCAATTGATGAAGACAAAGACACGTTTGAATATGATCCTACCCTGCCCTACCCTACTACGGTGGTTTAAGCGGATGCG
>Ga0115005_10004901_pt1 | contig 10571 bp, 10 predicted proteins | sample ArcOceMetagenome_FD_87163 | JGI IMG/M metagenome (GOLD analysis project Ga0115005, IMG submission 87163) | Marine eukaryotic phytoplankton communities from Arctic Ocean - Arctic Ocean - Greenland ARC118M Metagenome | ecosystem: Environmental > Aquatic > Marine > Oceanic | place: Arctic Ocean...
CAATAAAATACCGATACGTGGGGTTGAATGGGCCCTATAGTGGTCGTGCTAAACGCATGGTTTAGGTGAAAGTAAGTGGGTAGTCGCTATTTGAAGACATCTTGTAATCATATTAAAAACTTGAGTAATGAAGTCAGCATGATCAAAAATGAAGTAAGAAAACTCTAGTCTCTAGTATATAGAACAACGTTATATGTAATTGCACAATAAGATGAAACTAGATAAGAACAGAACGGTCCTTGAAAGTGATGTTTCGGTAAGAGGTGGAATAGGCGGAGAAATTTATCGGAATGATGAATTGGTGCTTAAACCGTCTAGAGATGACACTGAGAAAACAAAAGCGATAACGGTTTTAATGAAAAAAACAGTAAAACTTTAAATCATTTTTTTTCAGTACTTCTTCTTTCTTTAAGATAATTTACAAATTCTATCCCATATTTTGAGTTTCTCACTTCGGGAGTCATCTTAACGGCTATAGAGTCTAAGAGGGATAAATTAGCGTCATACACTTCAGTTAAAGCAAGATATGGCGCTATATTTTGATCAGTGTTTTGCGCAGCAAAATTGATAGTATATAAATATCTCCTTCTTAATAAATTATCAATTTTTTGTTGTAATGAATCACTTTTTTTTGAGTTTTTCTTCAATTGAGCTTTATAAAACCCTTCAATCAATTCTAAATTTTGTTCATTAAATTTCTTGTTAAATGAAAGGTATTCTTGGAGTAATTCTTGATTTTTTGAACCTTTAATTTCCGCACTACTGTCAAAAGTCTTCAGGAGTGTATTAATTTCAATTGTTCCTTTTTCACCAAAAAATAAAATACGATCATTCAGACTGTCTCCATCTTCCTTATCTAAATAGAGATAAAAAATTTCAGCTGTTTTAATAGGTGTTTCAAAACTAAAGTTTGGCGTTCCTTTGACTAAAGTCGAATCAATATTAACTAAGAGAGTATCTTCCATTTTTTGAAGGTATAATTTCCCTTTTCGAAGCCCTTCAATTCTACCTTTGACAATCATGTTGTCAATATTACTTTTAGGTTTTGGTTCACACCCCGTTATTAAAATTAAAGCAAAAAGGGATATTGAAAAACGAATATGTATTCTCAGCATAATTATATATTTAACCAATAAGTAAGTTTAAGGTTAAAACTACGATATCTTGGCGAGAAATTATCAGTACTGATATAATTATCATTATAAACAATATATAAATCAGATAACGGTGCAAAGCGCCATTGTAATCTTGAATTTACACCAAGATTTTCTCCTTGTGAATTGTATTGTACAAAGGTGGTCCAGAATAAAGTTTTTGTAAACGTAAAATCAAGTTTAGGACTAATTAGCCAAATATCTTTTGAGCTATAAGGTTCGGGGAGTTTGATAGCATTGAAATTTACAATCATACTTGCATTGAAAATAGGTTGTTTTCGCCACTTAAATTCATTTTCTACAGCAAATTTGGTTCCGTTGTAAAACGAACCATATGATATTTTGGAGTCAAAATTGAATTTTTTTCTTTGGTCAGAACGATAGCCCAATTCTATATCTGTAAAGTTATAACTTGAATTTGATGGAAGATCGATTCCATCACTACTTCGTGTAGGATCAAAACCATCTGTCAAAAATTCATAACGATTTATAATTCTTAAATCTAAACTAGTGTTGTTTAAATAGCGTTTTCTAAATGTAGAAATAAACCAGCGATCGGTTAGCTTATAATCTATTGTTGGATTGAACACAAAAAATGTTCGTTCGCTAAATTCATAACTAGTCACGTTGGGATTTTTTGGATAAATACGATAGGTGTATTCTGGAGAAAGTTTTAAAAACCCAGTTCTCCTAAAGAAACCTAGGTTAGACCTGAAGTCTTCCCCTCCGTGAATTACTTCCATTCCTACTCTGTTTCTGAGCGTATTTCTTTGCAGTCTAACACCAGAAATGATATCGTCATCATCTAAACCTTCTGTAAATGATTTATGGAAGAAAGCACGCCCTGTCCATTTACTATCCGGAGAGGCTAAATTGTATTCAATTCCAGTAACGCTATTCTTTTTTTCTTCTTCTGAAATAAAATCATACTCTTTTGTTGTTCTTCTGTCTATGAAAAAGAAACTAACATTTGAACGAGTAAAGACTTTTTGTCGAAGTGTAAAAACAGTATTTAAATTGGAAGGAATTTCATTAGCAATATCAGCATCAGTGAGTATGTTTAGAAATCCTAATCTAAGGTTAGAGTTTAATTTTCCACTAAGACGTGCCCCAGCAATAATTTTGTTTTCAATGGTATTTCCATCTAAATCTTCTGCAACACCAATTCTTCTTGAAAAGAAAGGCGCAACATCATTATTCGCTCCAAAATCTTTAAATAAGTCATCGTTTTGTGTAAAAAACTGTCTTTTCTCTGGGAGTGAAATTGCAAATCGAGTGAGGTTTACGACTTGATCATCTACCTCTACTTGAGAAAAATCTGGATTAAGGGTAAGGTCTAAATTGAGAGCGTTTCCTATTGGAATCTTTGCATCACCACCTACTGATAAGTTAAAATCACTTGTGTTATTTTCAAAATCTTCAAATTTTGCTGCACTTATATAGGGTATGATGGATATGGGATTTTGAGCTTTTTTTAAAGGTTCTTCAAAAATCATTTTCCCCATAAAGGCAAGATTCCCAATGGTTTGGTTTTGAGGTGTTTGAGCCCATGAGCTTGTTTCATTTCCTTCAAAGTTTCTTCTAAAAAGATTAAATCGCCAAGAAGTTTGGGTGTTGTCATAAAAGAAAGCACTAAAGGGAATTTTAAATTCAGCGGTGTACTTTCCCTCTTCAATTGTAGTTTCTACAGTCCATTTTGTATCCCATGCATAGTTTCTGTCGGTTCGATAGTTTTGATTTCCTCCTGATATTAATCCATCTGATTTTAACCCTAAGGGGTTCGTTGCAAATGAAAAAGCATTGGTTGCATCATTAAAAGTGTCAAAGAGTAAAGTGACAGAATCGGATTCATACCATTCAAAGTCTCGCTTTAAACTAGGTGTCGTAAAAGTGTTTCCATTGGTCGTTAATTCAATTAAAATATAGAGGTTTTGATCATCGCGAAGCATTTTGAATTGAGTTTGTTTATTTGCTTGAAGCGTATCAGTGGGTCGCCACATCCAAAAGCTACTACTCCATTTTGCTTTCTCCCATTGAATTTCTTTAGAAAGACCATCAATTTTAATACCTCCTTTTATGGAATTCACAAATAATTCCTTTTCTTCTTGACCTATTACAAAAGATGTAATAAGAGTCGAAAAAATCAAAAGTAAATTCAGGAGTATTTTTCTCAAATTGTTAGATTTTATTTTCAGAATAGCAAAAATAGTATACTACATTTGACAATTCATCTTCAATAAGGTTTAATTTTAAAAAAACAAACGTTTATAAAAATTTATGAAATTAAAAACATACACTAATAAAGTTTTCATAATGATTTTTTCATTATTACCAATCATAGCTTATTCAAGTGAATTTAATATTTTTGAAACCTGGGGAGCCACAGGCCACCGTGTTATTGGTGAAGTTGCCAACCTACATATATCTAAACGAACAGCGAAAGCATTAAATGAATTATTGGAAGGTGAATCCCTAGCATATGTTTCTAACTTTGGAGATGACATAAAGTCTGACAAAAAATATAACAAATACTATTCATGGCATTACGCAAATTTGGATCTAGATCAAACTTATGCTGAAAGTGACAAAAATCCCAAAGGAGATATCATTATTGCTATTCAAAATTGTATTAATATTTTAAAGAATAGTAATGAGTCAAAAGGGCGAAAACAATTTTTCCTAAAATTATTAATACATTTTATAGGAGATTTACACCAGCCATTACATTTAGGACAATTAAAAAATAAGGGTGGGAATGATATAAAAGTTAAATGGTTTGGAAAAAATTCTAATCTTCATAGAGTTTGGGATAGTGGAATCATTGACAGTCATGGTATGAGTTATTCGGAAATTACAGCAAATCTTCCTGTTTTAACCGCTTTTGAAGTTAAATCTCTCAAAAACAATTCATTAAATGATTGGTTAGTAGAAATCCACGCTTTAACAAATAGAATTTATATCACCTTACCTGAAAAAACTAATTTAGGATATAAATATCGATATGAATATATAAATATTGTTCGCAAGCAATTATTAAATGGGGGTATTCATTTGGCGACAGTTCTCAATGATATTTTCGAATAAGCAATATTTTTTTATACTTATATAATTTTGCGAAACGTTAAATTAATTCGCGGTGAAACAGTCCTTGTTGTTTTGGGTATTTGATGAATCCAGTGATGTTGTAATTCTCCGCTCATAATTAAAAGACTTCCATGCGCTAATTTCAATTTTATTCGTTGATCTTTTAATTTTTTATGTTTTAAATGAAAATATCTTTCTTCTCCTAAACTCAGTGATGCAATGGAAGGATTTATTCCTAAGGCTGATTCATTGTCTGCATGCCATCCATTGCTGTCTTTTCCATTACGATATAAATTAAGTAATACTGAATTATATGAATTTGGTTTTATATGTTCAATTTCAGCAAGAATTTGAAGTAGTTCATTTGTCATTGCTCTAGGTTGCATAGTAATATTAGAGTAGGTGTACGGTTTTTGTTGAATTGAATGAAGTGAGGTTAATCTAGGCTGGTCATATATTTTCCCATACACTGTTATCTTATCTTGTCTCCAGGGAATTGTATCTTCTAATTTTTTTAATAACAGGTCGGCTGCATTTTTTTCTTTAAAATTTGGTATATAAAGTATTTCACCATCTTTGATTTTTGGTGAAAAGTCATCATTTTTTTTTAGAAATAATTCCATCACTTGATTCTTTGTCAATGTAATATTCATAGATCAAAAAAATGGGAAATTTAAATTTCCCATTTTTTAATTATTTAATTAAATCAACGCTTCGCTGAATAAATTGGGTCAATGCTTCTCCTTTTAATAAGTTTTGAGATAGTTTTGCAAGATCCAATGCTTGTTGAATTAAGCGAACTCGTTTCTTTTCTGTTTTAGTAGTTAATATTTCATTTGTGAGCTCATGATTAGTGTTCACTACTAAATTATACATGTCAGGCATATTACCCATCATCATTCCACCGCCACCAGTTTGTTGCATTTCCTTCATTCGTCTCATGAATTCAGGTTGCGTAAGAACAAAAGGTAATGCTTGACTATCCATTGCTTCAAGTTGAACAGTATATCCACCTTCTTTTACAACAGCTTCAATGATTGGCTTAAGATCCTCTTGCTCTTTTTCAGAAAGTTTTGAAAGTGTGGCTTCTTCTTTTTTAATTAGATTTTCAGCAGTATCCCCATCTACACGAACAAAAGAAACATTTTCTTTACTTCCTTCTAATTTTTGAATTAAATGACCAATTATGGGAGAATCCAATAATAACACTTTATACCCTTTGTTTTTTGCCTGAGTAATATAGCTATGTTGATCCTCTGCATTTGAGGCATAAAGAATTATCAGCTTGTCATCCTTGTCAGTTTGAGTATCTTTTATTGTTTCTTGTAATTCTTTAAAAGTGAAAAATTCTCCATCGGTAGTTGGAAAAAGCGCAAAGCTTTCTGCCTTATCAAAAAACTTATCTTCACTTAACATTCCGTATTCGATAACAACTTTTATATCATTCCATTTTTCTTCAAAACCTTTACGGTCTTTTTTAAATAGACTGCTTAACTTGTCAGCTACCTTTTTAGTTATGTAATTACTTATTTTTTTAACAGCTCCATCGGCTTGAAGGTAACTTCTAGATACATTAAGCGGAATATCAGGAGAGTCAATTACACCTCTAAGAAGTGTTAAGAATTCAGGAACAATTCCTTCAACATTATCAGTAACAAATACTTGATTTTGATAGAGTTGAATTCTATCTTTTTGAACATTAAGATCATTATTTAGCTTCGGAAAATATAATATACCTGTCAAGTTAAATGGGTAATCTACATTTAAATGAATGTTAAATAAAGGTTCTTCAAATTGCATGGGATATAATTCCCGATAGAAGCTTTTATAATCATCTTCTTTTAAATCAGCTGGTTTTTTAGTCCAAGCAGGATCAGGATTATTTATGAAATTATCAACAGTAATCGTTTCTGCTTTTGCATCCTTAGCTGCATCTTTAGGTAAGGGGAGTGTTTCTTCACGTGTTCCAAACTTAATTGGAATGGGCATGAATTTATTGTATTTATTTAATAATTCATTGATTCTAGCTTCTTCTAAAAACTCTTTAGAATCCTTATCTATATGAAGAATAATTTCCGTTCCTCGAGTAGTTTTGTCCGCTAACTCTAAAGTATATTCTGGTGATCCGTCGCATACCCATCGAGAAGCAGGACCATCTTTATGTGATTTTGTGATGATTTCCACTTTTTCAGAAACCATAAATGCAGAATAAAAACCAAGTCCAAAATGACCAATAATTCCACTGTCTTTAGCGCTGTCTTTATACTGTTCTAAGAATTCTTCAGCACCTGAAAAGGCAACTTCATTAATATATTTTTGAACTTCCTCTTCTGTCATTCCAATTCCTTGGTCAATAACATGAAGTTTTTTTCCTTTTTTATCAATTTTTATTTCAATGTGCTGTGCTCCTAAATCGCCTTTTATTTCTCCTAAACTACTTAAGTGTTGAAGTTTGGTAGTAGCATCTGTGGCATTAGAAATTAATTCTCTTAAAAAAATCTCGTGATCACTGTAAAGAAATTTTTTAATTAGTGGGAAGATGTTTTCAACAGCAACATTAATTTTTCCTGTACTCATGTTTTTATTTTTTAATTTATAAATTATTTGCAAAAAAAATACCATTCTTTAAAGTGTGACAAGATGGCATTTTTTCGAAATTAAAGATGTTTAAGTTATAGAAAGAAATGATAAACACTTTATATTTGCAATCACATTAACCATTAGGTAAATAACTATGGATTTGAAACAGAAAATTTACGATGCATATAGCACCCAGGTATTAGAACATGAAAAGGAGCCAAAATCTGTTTATTTGTTTTGTAAAAAAAATAAAATAGAAGAAACAGACTTTTACAAGTACTTTGCATCATTAGAGGATATTAAAGTAAGTATTTTTAGTAAATTTTTTGATAATGCTTATACGCTAATTAGTAAAGAAAAAGGTTTTGATGCCCAAGTGCCAAAGGAGAAATTACTTTCTTTTTATTTTACTTTTTTTGAGGTATTGCTTCTAAATAGAAGTTATGTTTTGTTCATTCTTTCAAATTCAGGTGAGAAAATGCAAAAGCTTTCTTCACTGAGAAGATTGCGTAATTCTTTTAAACAATTTGCCTCAGGTTTGATCGAACAAGGCAATACTTCAAAACAATCCATATTAACAAAGCATCCCGAATTAATTTTTTCTGAGGGCGCTTGGTTACAATTATTATTTCTTTTAAAATTTTGGATGGAAGACAGCTCTCCTAGTTTTGAAAAAACAGATATAGCTATTGAGAAGTCGGTACAAACTGTTTTTGAGTTATTTGATAATACCCCATTAGATAGTGTTATTGATTTCGGAAAATTTCTTTGGAATGAAAAATTTAAAATTTCTTGATTGAAAACTTTAGATTCAATTCCAACAAATAAAATTGAACGTGCTTCTAAATTGGTTTCAACTGGAATAAAGGTTGGAGGGAACTATATTCGATATTATGGAGAAAAAATTATCAGTGGAGATGACAATAAAACTAAACTAAATGAAAATAATGCGAAAGATATCTATGACGGCCTAAAGCAACTCAAAGGAAGTGCTTTGAAAGTAGCACAAATGTTGAGCATGGAAAAAAATTTATTGCCTAAAGCGTATGTTGAGCAATTTGGTTTGGCTCAATTTTCTGTGCCCCCCTTGTCTGCTGCATTAGTAAAAAAAACCATACGTAAATACTTGGGAGCAGATCCAGAAACAGTTTTTGATACGTTTGAAGCTCACTCTAAGAATGCAGCCAGTATCGGCCAGGTTCACCGAGCTTCAAAAGAAGGAAAAAAACTTGCTGTCAAAATTCAATATCCTGGAGTGGCAAATAGTATTAGCTCTGATTTGGCTTTGGTAAAGCCTATTGCTTTAAAAATGTTTAACCTTAAAGGAAAAGATACACAGAAATATTTCAAAGAAGTAGAAGATAAACTCTTAGAAGAAACAGATTATTTACAAGAGTTAAGAAATAGTCAATTTATTTCTGAAAAAGCTGCTAAGATTTCTAATCTTAAATTCCCAAATTACTATTCAAAATGGACTACTGCTAAAATTTTAACAATGGACTGGATGGATGGTATTCATCTGGCACAATACACTTCATTAGATAATGAGAAACAAGAGGTTAAAAATAAAATAGGACAAACCCTTTGGGATTTTTATATGTTTCAAATTCATGGATTGAGAAAAGTACAAGCTGACCCACATCCAGGAAACTTTATGGTTGATGAGGAGCGAAATTTAATCGCAATTGATTTTGGCTGCATGAAATCGATACCCAAAGATTTTTATCACCCCTACTTTGAGCTATCTAAGAAGGAAAATATTGATGATATTATTTCTTTTAATCGATTATTACGTGAGTTAGAAATTCTTCTTCCATCAGACTCAGAAGATGAAATAATTTATTTTACTGAGCTATTCCAACGTATGATGAATCTTTTCACTCTTCCTTTTCATAAATCAAGTTTTGATTTTTCAAGTATTAAATTTTGGGAAGGAATCACCAACCTTTCGAAAGACCTTGCCGGGGACTCACAACTCAGAAAAATGAATGGAAATAGAGGTTCAAAACACTTCATATACATCAATAGAACTTTTTTTGGACTATATCATTTACTCCATGATTTGAAGGCTGAAATTCAAACTGAAGAATTTAAAAAATATCTTTAAAACTTTCCCTGTGACATCAAGTTGGTGAAGCCATTTAAATTGATTATTTTCCATAAATTTTAAAATAAGCATATGTTTAATTCTAAGATCATTGGTGTCGGAAAGTACCTGCCCAAAAATGTAGTTTCTAATGCTGATTTAGAAAAAACTATGGACACTTCAAATGAATGGATTGTTGAAAGAACTGGAATTCAAGAACGAAGACATATAAAAAAAGGTGATAATGATGGTGTAGCAACCATGGGAGTAAAAGCTTCTAAAATTGCACTAGAACGAGCTAATATCAATGCTCAAGATATCGATTTGATTCTTTTGGCAACTCTGAGTCCAGATTATTATTTCCCTGGATCTGGAGTATTGGTTCAAGATGCATTAGAAATTCCTGACTGTCCTGCAATGGATATTCGCATGCAATGTTCAGGTTTTGTTTATGCATTAGCTACTGCAGATCAATTTATAAAAACCGGAATGTATAAAAATGTATTAGTAATTGGTTCAGAATATCATTCTGGTGGTTTGGACATGACTTCACGGGGTAGAAATGTTTCTGTTATTTTTGGTGATGGAGCTGGTGCTGTAGTTATGACCCGTACCGAAAACAATAAGGAAGGTATTCTTTCTTCACATTTACACTCTGAAGGAAAACATGCAAAAGAACTCTCTTTAATTGGTCCAAATACTGGAAGATGGGTTCCTGAGATTATTACAGAAAACGACCCAGAGGATATTTCTTATTACCCTTATATGAATGGACAATTTGTTTTTAAAAATGCTATCGTTCGTTTTACTGAGGTAATTAATGAGGGATTGAAAAAAACAGGATGGTCTGCTAATGAAATTGGAATGTTGATTCCGCATCAAGCAAACCTCAGGATTGCACAATTTGTTCAAAAGAAATTTGGATTAAGTGATGACCAAGTTTATAATAATATTCAACGTTACGGAAACACAACAGCAGCTTCTATTCCAATTGCTTTAACGGAAGCTTGGGAAGAAGGTAAGATTGTACCGGGTACTAAAGTCGTTTTAGCAGCTTTTGGAAGTGGATTTACATGGGGTAGTGTCATGATTCAATGGTAAAATTCAAAACTCTTGTAATAGGAGCTAGTATAAATCCTGAGCGCTATGCTTACAAAGCTATTCACTTACTTGTTAAACATGAAATTGAGGTAGTTCCCATGGCTGTAAAGCCCGGATTTGTTGCGAACTTATTAATAGTATCACCTCTTATTGTTCAAATTGACATTCATACCATTACATTATACATAAGCGCTTCCAAACAAGAATCTTATTATGATTTTATTTTAAAAATTAACCCTAAGCGGGTGCTTTTTAATCCAGGGACTGAGAATCCTAAGTTAGCTAAGTTGTTAAATGAAAAAGGTATTTTGTGGGAAAATGCCTGTACATTAGTTTTACTTTCTACGAATCAGTACAAGACCTAAGAATGTAAAAAATCCATTTAAAGGGAGTAATTCATATCCTAATTCATAACCGCCAAGACTTGCAGCATCTAAATTTCCTAAAATACTAATTAGCGTTAAGGAGCCTAAAATCACCCACCAGACTTTTTTATCATTAATCTCATAAGAAGTAAATATTCCAAACGCGAATAAACCCAGTAGTGGCCCATAGGTATATCCAGC
>Ga0115005_10004908_pt1 | contig 10567 bp, 8 predicted proteins | sample ArcOceMetagenome_FD_87163 | JGI IMG/M metagenome (GOLD analysis project Ga0115005, IMG submission 87163) | Marine eukaryotic phytoplankton communities from Arctic Ocean - Arctic Ocean - Greenland ARC118M Metagenome | ecosystem: Environmental > Aquatic > Marine > Oceanic | place: Arctic Ocean...
GTTGGTTAATGCATCCCAAGCAGGAAAACTAAAGTTAGATGTGGTAAGTTATGTAGATTATTTATTTGTAGATAAGTACATGAATTCTAAATGGAATAGTAGGTCTTACGACAATCATTATCGTATTGGAGGTATGAAATTAACCCTAGACGGTTCTCCTCAGGGTAGAACTGCATGGAGAACACAACCTTATTTATTACCACCTGATGGTGCTAAAGAAGGATATCTTGGGTATCCAGCAATTCCAAATGATAGTTCAGTAATTGCCATTTATGATAAAGGGTTTAAAAATAATTGGCAAATTCAAACACATGCCAATGGAGATGCTGCCATGGATCAAATGATTAGAACCATGAAGCCTATAGCTGCTAAATATGGAAACACGAATAGAAGAAATGTTTTAATTCACGGTCAATATGTACGTGATGATCAATTAGATTCATTTAAAGACTTAGATGTAATCGCCTCTTTATTTCCTTTACATACATTTTATTGGGGAGATTGGCACAAAGAAATTATTGGAGATAGTTTAGGTAATAATATAAGCCCTACAAGAACAGCTTTAAATAAAGGATTAAAAATCACTATTCACACAGATGCTCCTGTTGCATTACCAAACCTGATGCGTATGGTTGGGATCACTGTAGATAGAACATCACGTTCTGGAAAAGTAATTGGAGAACATGAAAAATTAACTCCTTATGAAGCACTTCAATCCATAACTAGTTGGTCTGCATATCAACACTTTGAAGAAGACCAGAAAGGAACTTTGGAAGAAGGAAAGTTAGCAGATATCGTTATTTTAGACAAAAACCCATTAAAAGTACCGCCAATTGAAATTAAAGAAATTGTAGTTTTAGAAACCATCAAAGAAGGTGTTTCGGTATACAAAAAGAAATAAAAAAAGATTATGAAAAAAATAAAATTTATTTACCTCTGTACAATGTTATCGTGTTCGATAAGCTTTGCTCAAGAAAAGCCTACACAAGAAATTGATCCTTCTAAACCAACGAACCTTTACACACAATTTAATACTTTGTCTGAAATTAACAAGTATGATGAATTTAGCACTTATGGTACAAGACTAAATTTTGAATATGCCTTTAATCCAGATAATTTATTATTAGTAGAAGTCCCTTTTTTATACAACGATTTAACTAAGAAAACTGGTTTATCTGATACTAGAATACGCTATTTTAATGCAGTAAAACGCAATATTTCTAAAACCATTATTGCTATAGCTCCATTCGTAGATATTTCAATACCAACAGGTAATTCTAATTATGGATTAGGAGAAGGAACATGGTCATTAGCAGCCGGAGCTGTTGTTGGAATGGTTATTTCTGAAAAAGTAGCCCTATTCCCAGGAGTAAATTATGTTTATTTAACAAAACTTAGTGAGAGTGGTTTTGGCTTGCAAACAAACATGAGTGTGAGTTTTAGTAAGAAGTCTTTTTTATTCGTAAACCCAATTGTTACTTTTTTTAGTTTTGATACAATAATGCAAGCTGAGTTAAATTATAATTATATTCTGAAGCCTAATAAATTTAAAGTAAATTTAGGTTGGTTACCTAATTTTACAAACAATATCAACACAATTAGACTAGGAGCAACTTTTTTTCTATAATTATATTCTCGACTTTTTGTTTATCTAATGAACTATTTTTTATAGTTTAATAGATATCTAGCTTAATAATTAAGTTTATTTTTTTTCATAGCCCTGCGGTAATTCATAGCTACTGTGTCAAATTTTAAATGAAGTTCTTCAGATAAATCAAAAGGAACTTGAATGGGTCTTTGAGATTCAACAATTCGTTTGTCTTGGTCAAAAATAACTTGTTCGAATTCTTGTAAAATAGTATCTGGTTCTTCTAGGTTATAATTTCTGCCAATGATACAAAATCCACGACATGAATTTTTTGATATCGGTTGAGATGTAAAAAAATAGACCATTCCTTTTTTGCCTCCCCAGCCCAAACGAAGAACAATGGTATATGGAAGATGAAGTTCATACACACTTTTTCTTTCTGGTTTTACAACATCATCATTAGCAAAAATAGGAAAGTCATCACTGTTTTTTGCCTCAGGCCTTACAACCGAATAATGCAAAACTGTATCTTTTATGATTACTTGGCAATCTGGAACCTCAGGTCTTTTTGGATCTCCTAATAAACCAGGATGTACCCATGGGAAATGACCAAAGTCCGTAAAATTTTCAACTTGCCTAGAACTATCACATTTCCAATTAAATGGACCTGTATTTACGAGTTTCCAATTATTTTGCTCAAATTCAGGGATGGTTGGTAAGTCAAAATGAGATTTTTTTAACGCTACCCAAACAAGTCCAAATTTTTCTTGACAATGGTATTTTGGTGTTTTAGCTTTTAAAGGTATTTCTATTTCTTTTGCTTGCGGAATTAACACACAAGCACCATTTTTGTCATATTGCCATGCATGATATGGGCATACCAAACAGTCATCTTTTATCCAACCTAATGACAAGGCTGTTCCTCTATGTATACACAAATCTCGCATGGCATGTGGAGTGCCATCTGATGTTCTCCATACGACCACTGGTTCATCTAATAGAATAGTTCCAAAAGGTTTGTCTGCTTTAATTTCATCACTATAGCCAATAGGGTGCCAACAGGAAAGTAATTTTTCTGGAAATATGTGTGTGTGTTGATTCATATGTAAATATAATTAATAGAAGGGAATTTTCAATTGCTAGATTAATTCGTTATTTCTTTAATAACTATTTAATAAAAGAGATCAAATAGTTGTCTACAGATTGATTCGTGTTATTTGAGTTCTTTTTTTTATATATTTATGTGGAATTAATTGACTTAAAACTTTTACGATGAAAAAACATTCGATGATACTTTGCATGCTTACCTATTTTTTTGTTGCCAACTTTCATGTTTTGGCTCAAAAATCTAGCAAAAATTTATATGGAGGATTAGAATTTAGAAATATAGGTCCTGCCATGACCTCCGGTAGAATTGCAGATATTGCAATACATCCTGAAAACGAAAATGTTTGGTATGTAGCTGTAGGCTCTGGAGGTGTTTGGAAAACAATGAACTCTGGAACCACTTGGAAGCCAATTTTTGACGATCAAAGAGTATATTCTACGGGATGTATTACTATAGATTCTAAGAAGCCTAGCACTATTTGGCTAGGAACAGGGGAAAATGTAGGAGGACGACATGCAGGTTTTGGTGATGGAGTTTACGTAAGTCATAATGATGGTAAATCTTGGAAAAATATGGGATTGGAAAATTCCGAACATATCTCAAAAATTATTGTTCACCCAGAAAATTCAGACATCGTTTGGGTTGCGTCTCAAGGACCATTATGGAGTAAAGGTGGCGATCGTGGTGTATACAAAACAATAAATGGCGGAAAATCATGGAAACGTACTTTAGGAGATGCTGAATGGATTGGTGCTACAGATATGCTGATAGACCCTACTAATTCAGATGTTTTGTATGCTGCAACATGGCAAAGACATAGAACTGTAGCTGGGTATCTTGGGGGTGGTCCAGGCTCAGGATTACACAAAAGTATTGATGGAGGAGAAACATGGAAACCCCTTAAAAACGGTATTCCTAAATCAAACCTTGGAAAAACAGGATTGGCAATGTCTCCTTTTAATTCGAAGGTTATTTATGCAGCTATAGAGTTAGATAGAACAAAAGGAGGAGTTTATATGACTACGAATGGAGGTGAGTCTTGGGTAAAACAATCTGATGCTGTTGCAGGAGGAACAGGACCTCACTATTATCAAGAAATTATAGCATCTCCTCATCACGAGGGGACTATATATTTTATGAATAATAGTGCATTAGAATCAAAAAATCACGGAAAAACATTTGAAAGAATGCGTCGTTCTAATCAACATAGCGACAGTCATGCACTTGTTTTTAAAAAATCGGATCCAAATTACCTCTTAATAGGAACAGATGGTGGCTTGTACGAGAGTTTTGATGGAACTGAAAGTTGGAAGTATATTCGCAATTTACCGATTACTCAATATTTTAAAATAGCAGTAGATGACGCAAAACCTTTTTATAATGTTTATGGAGGAACACAAGATAATGGTTCTCATGGAGGTCCGTCTAGAACCATTAGTTCAGATGGAATAGCAAGTGCTGACTGGTGGAAAACACTTGGGGCAGATGGGGCTCAAACCGCTACTGAACCAGGAAATCCAGACATTTCATATGGAGAATTTCAACAAGGAGCTTTGTGGAGAATAGATAGTAAAACAAAAGAAACAGTTTTTATTCAACCCCAAGCAAGAGAGGGAGATCCTTATGAAAGATTTAATTGGGATGCCCCAATTTTAGTGAGCTCACACAATCCGAAACGATTGTATTTTGCTTCTCAACGAGTTTGGAAATCAAAAAACAGAGGTGATGGCTGGGAACCTATTTCAGGAGACTTGACATTAAATCAAGAAAGAATGACTTTTCAATATTATGATAAATCACAAAGCTGGGATAATGCATGGGATGTAGGAGCAATGTCTAATTACAATACCATTACCTCATTGGCAGAATCTCCAAAACAAGAAGGTTTATTGTACGCAGGAACTGATGATGGATTAATTCAAGTTACTGAAGACGAAGGTGCAAATTGGAAAAAAATAGATTTAAACTCTATTAAGGGATTGCCAGCTACACCATTTGTGAATGATGTTCGTGCTGATCTTTTTGATGCAAGTGTTGTGTATGCTGCTTTAGATAACCATAAATATGGTGACTATAAACCTTACATTATTAAAAGTTTAGATAAAGGGAAATCTTGGAAACTTATTAACGGTGATTTACCAAACAAACTTTTAATTTGGAGGTTAGTACAAGATCATATTAACAAAGACTTACTATTTGCTGCAACAGAGTTTGGAGTTTACTTTACATCTAACGGAGGTGAAAATTGGGTACAATTAAAAGGAGGAATGCCAACAGTTCCAATCAGAGATATTAAAATTCAAAGACGAGAAAACGATTTGGTTGCTGGTTCATTTGGTAGAGGAATATTTATTTTAGATGACATCACTCCATTACGAACTTTTAATAAAAAAATGATGTCTGCTGAAGCTACTATGTTTCCTGTTAAAACAGCACATTGGTATCGTCAATCTAGTAGAGTAGGAAGTCAAGGTGATGCAGAGTGGATTGCAAAAAACCCTCCATTTGGCGCAAATTTCACCTATTATATGGCAGATAAAATTAAATCTAAGAAAGATCTTAGAAGAGCAAAAGAGAAAAAAGGTGTTGCTCAGTTTCCTGGTTGGGATGCTCTTGAAGATGAAAACAGACAAGATGGCCCCTCTATAGTGTTACTTATAAAAGATGCAAATGGAAATGTAGTAAATACTATTAAAGGATCTAACAAAAAAGGTTTTAATAGAATAAGCTGGAACTTGAGCTATCCAAGTAAAAGTGGAGAGCGTTTGCAACCACCAAGAGGTAGACGTGGGTTTAGAGGAGGCGGAGTAATGGTTACACCTGGAGTTTATTCGGTGACACTAGCGAAAAGAGTTGATGGCATACATACACAATTACAAGACCCTGTCTCATTTTCTGTAGAACCACTATTTGAAGGTGCTTTGCCTAGGAAATCATACAAGGAAATAGATGAGTTTAGAGAAGCTGCCTTTGCTTTTCAGCAAGATTTAACCTCAACAAATATTGCTTTGTCTCGCAGTCAAAAAACGATAGACGCCATGTTAAGAGCACATAACAAAGCAACTTTTCCATCTAATGAGTTGTTTAAGCAATTAAACGATGTTAAAATAGCGTTGTTAGACATAGATAAAGAACTCCATGGTGATGCAGTAAAAGATGAAATTGGGGAAAGATCTAACCCAACTGCAAGTGATGGAAATTCACTAGGCTGGAGAGCTTTAGGGAATACCTACGGCCCAACGGACGAGCACAAAGGACTGTTAAGCCGTGTTCAAAATCAGTTGAAGAAAGTAAAAGAAAAATTAGCACCCATTGTTAACGCTAGGCTTCCAAAACTTGGAAACGATTTAAAGAAAACTGGAGCTCCTTGGATTGAAGGTCAAGGGTTGATCAACAACTAATCAAAATCAAAAAAAAAGGCTCTTTTTAAAGAGCCTTTTTTAGTTTTAAATTTTAAATTCTAAAGAATGTAAATAATCATGAATTCACATTTTCTTATTAGTTTAGGTAAGATCTTTAATTAGTCTACTTAGCAACGGTTTTAATAAGATTATTTTTATAAATTCGTGATAGCTTAATAATACAAAAACTGAAATCATGGAATTACAAATGTATCTCACCATTGGCTTAAAAATAATTATTGGTTTAAGTATCTTAAATGTATGGTTAATTCAACCTAAAAAACATACAAAATGGAGAGGTGGTAATGCAACAACTATTGAAGAAGAGTTTAATGTTTATGGCTTATCAAAGTCATTATATCATATTGTTTACTTCTTAAAAGTAAGTTTAGCAATCTTGCTGTTAGCTTCTATACAATTTGATATATTAACCTTAGTTAGTAGTTTAGGCTTAGCATTCTTATTGTTAGGATCTATATTAATGCATGTAAAAGTAAAAGATGCATGGTATAAATCATTTCCAGCATTCTTGTTTATGGTACTGAATCTTACGATTGCCTTTCTTTCACTTTAAAAAAAATCAGTAAAGGTTTTTATCGCAATAAAAAGATTTAGGGATGCAAAACCAAAAGACGGAGAAGATTTAATAAAATTATCTTTGATTTTCATTCGTACAACAAAACCAGCAATCATTAATAAAAATAAGCCTGTTGAAGCTAATAATAGAATTAACGGACTAAAATACAAACCTACCAACAAACCTACAGCACCAATTAATTGAAGAAAACCAGTGAGTTTTCTAAAATTAGGCAAGTTATATCTGTTAAATTCTGAAATAATAAATTTTGAATAAAAACAGTTGAACCCAAAATACACAAAAGCCACTCCTGAGAACCAAATTACTATTGTAAGTATATCCAATTGTTTATTATAATTTAAGAATTGTTTGTGGGAACAAGATTACAACAAAACCATCATTATTTAAGTTAAGAAAATCATTAAAATCTAACTTCAACTAAACTTTATTTTTATTTCTTGATTATCTTTTTACTAAAGAACTTAAAATATAATACAATTTTCAGAGGATGGTTTTCAGTTTCAACTAATGACATTCATAAATAACTGTTCTTATTAACTTCTATAATTCAACAATAACCGTAGTCTGTATTCTTATCTTCGCAAGATTATTTTTTAGTACAACTAGATTTTATCCACACAAAGATTATATATGCCTAAAAATCAAAACGAAATAGACAGTACTAAAATCATTTCAACACAAGAGATAGACAGCTGTATTGCGATATTAGAGCAGCTAGTCACGGATACAAATCAACTGTTTGATCTTTCAGAAGATAAAAGAACAGCATTACTAAAAGCTTCTGGAATGCTTTCTAGACCTAATAGAGATGAGTTTCAACGAAGAAGGAAAGATGCTAAAAAAGCGGCAAAGCGTAAAATGATTGCAAAAGATACTCACGCAAGAAAAACAACCGGAATAAGATCTGCACGTGATGCAGAATTATTTGTAGCCCCCAAATTACTTACTGCTGCATCAATAACAGACGAAACATTGGAGTTAGAGTCTCCTAGAAACTGTTATGTATGTAAATCAATCTTCACAAAATTACATCACTTTTATGATACCATGTGTACAGCATGTGGCGACTTAAATTATACAAAACGATTTCAAACAACAGACTTAAAAGATCAGGTAGCTGTTATTACTGGCTCTAGGCTTAAAATTGGTTATCATATTACGTTAATGTTATTACGTTCTGGTGCTACTGTGATTGCAACAACTCGATTTCCCGCAGATTCTGCAATTCGGTTTTCTAAAGAAGATGATTACAAACAGTGGAATGACCGATTGCATATTCATGGACTTGATTTACGTCACATTCCTAGTGTAGAAATTTTCTGTAATTATATAGAGCAAACATACGATCGATTAGATATTTTAATCAATAATGCAGCACAAACAGTAAGAAGACCCTCTGGTTTTTATGTACATCTAATGGAGAAAGAGAAATTGCCTATAGACCAGCTTCCCAAAGCTGCACAAATAGTATTAAAAAATCACAAACACTGTTTGCAAGAATTATCAGATATAAGTATTGGTGCTTTAAAAACAAGTAAAAACAATGTCTTACCTGTTAGTTGGCACGGACCTGAACCTGGTATTGGCCTGCGTAATTCTGCAGCATTGTCACAAATTCCTTATAGTTTTGACAATTCATTACAAACTGCTGAAGTTTTCCCTGAAGGAAAATTAGATGCAGATTTACAGCAAGTAGATTTAAGAAAAACCAATAGCTGGCGTTTAAGACTTGGTGAAATTGAAACAACAGAAATGGTAGAAGTTCAATTGGTAAATGCAGTAGCCCCTTTTGTTTTATGCAACCGTTTATCTAATTTAATGATGAAAGAAAATACAGGTAAAAAACACATTATCAATGTATCAGCTATGGAAGGTAAATTTCATCGATTTAAGAAAGTAGACAGACACCCACACACTAACATGGCAAAAGCAGCCTTAAACATGCTCACTCATACTTCCTCTACAACCTTTTCAAAATCAGGTATTTATATGAATGCTGTTGATACTGGATGGGTTACCGATGAAGACCCTGCGGAATTATCTAAAAAGAAGGCGGAGATTCATGATTTTCAACCTCCTTTGGACATTGTAGACGGTGCAGCAAGAGTAATGGATCCTTTAATTGATGGAATTAATACAGGGAAACATTGGTCTGGAAAATTTTTAAAAGATTATTTTCCAATAGACTGGTAGTTTCATTAGCAATTTTTACAAGCACTTATTTTAATTGAATACAGCCAACTGAATTTAATAATCGTATGATTAGGTATGTAATATCTACCTCATGCCATTTGACACCAAAATTAGCACTGCTTGCATTTTTGTGATGGTTGTTGTGATATCCTTCACCCATCATGAGAAAATCAAAAGGGAAAAGGTTTTTGCTAGTGTTTTTCATGGTGTAATTTACATAACCATAAATATGACCAAACCAATTAATAATAACACCATGAATAGGAGCCATTAACAAGATTACTGGTAATAATAACCATTGCCACAAACTTGTCACAAATACGATAAAGAATGTTATATAAACGGCAATCCAAAGCAATCTAGAAAACCTAGAACTTGCCAACTGATCAAAGCTTTTCCATTGCGGAACATTTTTCATAAAACGCTGATCAATAGCTATTCGTTGTAGATTGATATCTTGATAGATTGTTTTTGTTTTCCACATCATTGCAAATAAATTTGCATCATGAGAAGGGGAGTGGGGATCTTTTTCAGTATCTGTATACGCATGGTGCATTCTATGCATAATTCCGTAACCGTAAGCACTTAAATAACTAGAACCTTGAAAAACCCACGTTAAAACAAACGTAATACGTTCCATTGTTTTAGACATGGTAAATACCTGATGAGCGGCATACCGATGTAAAAAGAAAGATTGGAAAAATAATCCACCATACCAGAGCACCAAAACAAAAATAAGAATCAACATGTTTTTTTTAACAAAGATACTTTGATCTTGAAAACCAAACAATGAACCCAAATCAATAAAATTGAGGTATTATAAACGTTTTCTAATTCTGCTCAATGCTTGTGCTGTAACACCAATATAAGAGCTAATATATTTCAAAGGAATAACTTTTAAAAGTTCAGGGCGTTCTTTAAATAATTTAAGATAACGTTCTTCAGCTGATAGGTTTAGTAAATTTTGTTCTCGTCTAGATTTTATTAAAAAAAGACGTTCTGCAGTTAATCTGCCAACTAGATTTCCTATGTGCGTATGTTTATAAACCAACTGTAAATCTTTATATGAAATGCTTAGTATCTTAGTTTCCGTGAGAGCTTGTAGTTGATAAGCAGAAGGAGTTTGTGTTAGAAAAGAATCATAAGCACTCACAAACTGATTTTTAAAACTAAAACCAAAAGTTATTTCTTTCTCTGGATTTTCTTTCGGAATAAATAAGCGTACAACTCCAGACTCTATAAATGAAATATGATTTTCTATTTCTGTAGCTTTTAAAAAAATTGATTTCTTTGAAATGATACGACGTTTTAACTTTGATGTAAAAAAAGTCCAATCTAGTTCAGATATCGACGCTATTTGGTCTAAATATGATTTTATTTGTTGCAAATTTTCAAATAAGAAATTAATATCTTGTAAAGATAATGATTCATATTTGAGAAGAGCGACAACTTTAATATTTACAAAAATTAAGAATTAAATCAATTTTATGCCTCTAAGGTCTCATTTATAAGCTATTATAGTGAACTAACTGAATATAAGTCAATTAATATCTTGTGTGTATAAAAAAAGGAGTCATCTTTGCATTTCAAATATTAAATTATATTACAATGAGTAAAGGAACAGTAAAATTTTTCAATGAGTCTAAAGGATTTGGATTTATCACTGAAGAAGGAGTAGA
>Ga0115005_10004912_pt1 | contig 10564 bp, 5 predicted proteins | sample ArcOceMetagenome_FD_87163 | JGI IMG/M metagenome (GOLD analysis project Ga0115005, IMG submission 87163) | Marine eukaryotic phytoplankton communities from Arctic Ocean - Arctic Ocean - Greenland ARC118M Metagenome | ecosystem: Environmental > Aquatic > Marine > Oceanic | place: Arctic Ocean...
CAGATGGAACATTTGAAGCAGTTACACTGGGAACAAGTGACGCCATCACCGATGGAACGCTTGAAGCGGCGACACTAGGCACAATCGAAGCCATCACTGATGGCCCTACAGAGGCAATCACAGATGGAACATTTGAAGCAGTTACACTTGGGGCACTCGAAGGCGCTGTCGATAATGACACAGATGGGACTCTGGTAGCAGTTGCGCTCGGGACATTTGATGCTGTCACACTTGGGGCACCAGAAGGCGTTTCCAAAGTAAAGGACGAAGATGGCTGGGCAGTTGGAGAAGAGGACGGGGAATTTGAAGGAGCTACAGGAATCGCATCGCTCCCACCGCACACGCAACATGCCTCAGTAACGGATTTCCCGTTGTAGCTAGAATTTACGAAGCTATCGCAGAGATCAATCCCTGACGATTCAATCAAGCCTGCGATTGTCGCACAGCTCAACCCGCCTTCCCAATGTTTCCAATCAGGCTCGTCTGTGCATTCGGATACAGCTGCATTTGTTGTGCGTTCAAGCAAAACAAGCGCGAGCAAGTATTTCAGGACCGTGGATCTGTTCATTCTTATGAAGGAGAATTGCTCTTTTCAACCTTTTGTCAAATTGTGAGTTATCGAAAGTAAACATGTGTGTCGAAACCAGGATACAGAATATGACAGTTTTAAAAAGAAAGAACTCGACTGATACGTTTAAAACAATATGTGAATATTTTTTATAAATATGATGCATTGTGACAGAAGAACATTCTGTCTGAAGCAAGTCTGAAGAGGGACATTTACCTCAGTGATTATATGCATTAGTTGGAGGAGGGTGCCTCTTTCTTCTTTGCTTGATTCGAAGAAATTGTGAATTAAATGAAAATTGTTGAGACATGTTGAATGTGAGCGAACGAGAAAAAATAGAAGACTACAATATTTAATATTCAAAAGAGGTGTGTAGTATAACAAAAGTAACAACAAAGCTGTTTATTAGAGTTTGCAGTTGTTGTTACAGGAATTCTCATTCGACTTCAGGAGTTTGAATTACGTCCTGCCAAAACATGGATGTGGAAGAAATAACAAGTACTGGGGTACTATGCAACAGATATACGGACATCAATAATTAACTGGCAAGCAAGCCTTCTCCAACTCAGCGATGGAATCAAAGTTCCGAATGGCGTAGAATCCTCTCTTGCCGTCGTCACAAGTTGTCAACTGAAAGCTTTTGAGGGATTTGAGCCTTTCGCATTTATTTCTCAATTGCACGAGTTGGCCGTCGTCGACATAAGGACCACCCTTAATCGCAAGAGATAAATGTTCAACAGTGTGTGGTAAGTTTGCAACAAATTTTGGTAACCATGAACCAGTTTTACCCTGTCCCCATCGAAGAGTCAACGAAAACGTCTTTAGTCTGCCAGGCAGGGAATTTGCTAAATCTAATAGTGCACTCGGGCTCCTTTCACTATCGTCCAAATTTGTATTAAGAGCAAATGTATCAAGGCCGCTCCCTGGCATCGCCAAAGACAATGCATTCAAGTGGTCGTTGAAGCGAGGCAGATATGTTCCATTGGGGCTCTTATAACCAGAAACATCGAGGAAAAGATACTCAAGATTTGATGGTATTTTTTCGGCCAAAGTCAACAAACTCTTGTTACTGATGTTGTGTGCTTTGCCGATATCAAGCTTCAGCTTTTTAAGCTGTGCAGGAAACACGATGTCTTTCAGACAAGCATCTGTCAAACCACTACAATTGTTGACGTTCAAACCAAACATTTCAGTTTCGGGACCAAGAGTGTCGATAAGAGAAATGAAAGCCTCATCAGAGACGCAATCTAATTCGAAAAGATCGTAAATGACGACTTTGCGGTCATTGCTGCTTTTGATTGTTTCAAAAAGATTCGAACCAAAGTAATCTCGAATATTCTGACCATCGGTAGTAATTGCGCTCACAATAGCCCTACTTGCAATCTGAGCCCTCAATGACGAATGGACAACGTCCAAATTTTCAATGATATCCTTTGACGAGGAATTCAATACGGATCCATCATCAATGCTGCCTTTACGGCTGCACAGTGTATTCAAAATGCGAATTTTATCAGTCTTCTGCCAACTTTCTGCTTTCAATAAATCGGCCGCAAGAAACTTTTCAGTAAATTTTTTCGTTGGGAACTCCTGTTCCCTTGTCCTATGCTGATATTTTGTTTCGTGAGGAAACTCGTATTCGGTCTTTATTTTCAATTTACCCTCGTCAAATATTGCAATGTCAATTTTTTTTTGTAAGTCAACGGCTTGAATGAGTTCATAATGAATCCAGACACGATTTGCTACAGTGACATTGGGATCTGAAATAAGTAATACTCCTTTTGCCTTTGCGATTGCTTTAGTGAATGCACTCGAACTTAGATTCGATTGAGCACCAAATTCATTCTCGCGGAGAGCAAATGATGCTATCCAATATGTTGCTTCAACAGAGGATAGATTGTTCATCACTGCATGCTGTTCGCAACATTGGATCAGATCAAGCACACTTTGCCCCATACTGTGGCACACATAATACACAGGAGAGCACTCACAGCCCGATCCCAGAATCTCTGTCATTGAGCATTTAGACTTCTTTGTCATTGGCTTGATTACATTTGAATAGAAATCGTCCATGTTAACATCGTCAGGGGCTAGGCCTGTCTTTCCATCCCTACTAGATTTCCATTTCTTCTTATGGCAGTCCGAAACAATAATTGTACGGACAGCCTGCAGTTCCTTCAATGTCATGGCTCGATTCACAGCATTTTCAACCACGGTTTCAATTTTCCTCTTGACTAGAGAATTCACAAATTTGACGCTATGCGCTGGATCTTTTCCAAAGAAATAATCACAAGCTCTAGTACAACATCCTTGCTGGTAAAATGCAAACACATCTTTTCCATCGTCCGACAAGAAAGACTGAAATCCTCGAGCTGGTGGATTCGCATTGAGATGTTCCATCAATTGCTCGCAAGCCACAACTTTCTTTTTGAATTCAGAGGGTAGACGAAATTTCACACCATCCACTGGTGTTGGTTCACCCGCCAGTTGAATATAGGATCTGTTTGCATACCTGGGAATGGGACTATCCGATAGTAGTTCCGCTGGTACCATTCCGTCTGTAAAATAAACCTCCTTTGGTGAACAAGCGCCATGGGTACATTTGATGGAAACGCATGATACACGTGCTTCTTTCCCGAAATCAAAGAGCAAAGAATGTTCATCTCCCGCGGCAATCCAGCCATCATTTGAAGGTAAGACAGGCATGCATTTTTCGTTGTCGACCGTTTCACCATCTACTGCAATGTTCTCGAAGGAATGGATTTGTTGTCCATGTTCTGAGTAGAACGCAATGGACTGAATCCCGATATAAAATGTATCGTACAGTCCTTTGAATGACACCAGAAGGAACCGAGATGGCTCTAGAATGTCGTCAATTCGAATGTCCCCATCAAAGGCTGGAGGAAGGTGCACCTTCTTGGTATGCGTTTCTCCCTTTCGGCTGGTTGTATACTTTGCAGCCACATTGTCAATAATGCCAAAGATTTTGTTCTTTTCCTTGTTGAACATTGTGGGCTTGAAGAGGTTCTGTGGATATGGATATGGATGTGGATGTAGATGTAGAATTAATTCGGGGATGAGGGGTGATTGATGATAGAAACGGCATGTACTGTCTGTTGTATATTGTATGTTGTACGTTGTGCCTTGTGCCATGCTCGCTTGTGCCTTGTGCCTTGTGCCCTAAAACTTCAAACTGTAAGAAGGCGCGATAAATGCGTAGAAATGTAAAAAAGACTGATTTTTCAAAAGTCATAGAAAAACAAGATTCTTCGTAAGACACAGAAAAAGATCCAAAAGACACCTGTCATAGAGAGGCTAAAGCACCACGGATCATAAGCAGGGATAAGCGTTAAAAGTTAAAACCGTTGTACCCTTGTCCTGACTTGATCCGTGCTCCGTGCTCGCAGCCGTTTTGATACTGCACACTACTGCACACTGACTGCACTTTCGAACTTCTTCAGCCTCTCATTTCATCATGACGTTGACAATATCTAGACTTGTTGGCATCGTTGCCATAGTCGCCTCATCTAGCAGTGCTTTCACTGTACCGGGAACTAATGCAGGACTAAGGACTACTACTACTGTACAGCCTCTCTTTGCAGCAGAGCCCGTTGATTCTCAGAAAGCAGAGTATTCGTCTTCTTCTCAGAACAAGGGGAGGAGAGACTTTCTCACTTCTGCTGCAGGAGCAACTTCCTTGCCCTTTTTCTTTCTCCAGCCTGCGTTCGCACAAGACAGTGGAGATTCTTCAGTCAATGGACCCATTTGCGTAATTGGCGCAAACGGTAAAACGGGATCAGAATGCATTGGTGCATGTCTAGCAAGGGGCATCAATGTCGTGGCCACGAGCCGAGGAGGAGAATATACAGGAGTATATAATACGGAGGACAACAAAGAGAAGGGACTTCAAAATAAAGTTTGCGACGTTACCATACCGTCCACTATTTCATCTGCAGTGAAAGGAAGCCGTGCAGTCATTTTCGCTGCTAGTTCTTCCAAGGCTGGTGGAACCCCTGCCGCAGTTGATAACTTGGGATTGGTCAACGTTGCAAAAGCTTGTATTGATTTGAAAATTCCTCATTTGGTGATTGTTTCTTCAGGGGCCGTCACCAAGCCTGATAGTCCCGTCTACAAATTCCTCAACATATTTGGAAAAATCATGCAAGAGAAGATCAAAGGAGAAGATTCAGTTCGTGACATGTACAAGAATATAGATGTATCTGTTGGCACGTACACCGTGATTCGTCCAGGTGGGTTGACAGAGGAACCAGGTAAGGGGGTTGGGGCTCTGGAATTGAATCAGGGAGATAGTAAAAGTGGCAGGATTTCTAGAAGTGACGTTGCTGCCCTTTGCATCGAAGCAACACAGTATTCAAAGATTGCAGGAGAAACAACGTTTGAGTGCTACGACTCTGATACGGGAAAGCCATTGCAAACTGTTGGTTTCAGCAATATTGTGAAGCAAAAGAACACTGCGAGTTCTGATGTATTTGTGAGCGGAAAAGAACGCAGAGGGTCAACTTGGGCTGAGATTTTTACTGGTTTGGAAAAAGACTTTTGAATTTTTCAGAGCTCTTGTTATTTATTAAATTGCATAATATAATAATTTCACATATAATATTTGAATACGAGTATAATGTAGGACCGATTCCTAGTTGTCTGATGGACACCCTTGATCGATAACATATTTGAGCACTTCTGAGTTGCCGCTATATTGAGCACTTGCATATGTACGCTTGTCCCATGGACATCCATTCTCTCTCGCCCATTGGAGGATGTTGAGATGCCCACTTTTGGCAGCAGAAGAACACGTCCGACGATCCCAGTCACACCCGTTCTCTCTCGCCCACTGGAGGATGTTGAGATGCCCACCTCCAGCAGCAGAAGAACACGTATCATCATTCCAGTCACACATGTTCTCTCTCGCCCATTGGAGGATGTTGAGATGCCCACCTCCAGCAGCAGAAGAACACGTACGGTAGTCCCAGTCACACCCGTTCTCTCTCGCCCATTTAAGGATGGAGAGGTGCCCATATTCAGCAGCAGCGCAGCAAATTTCTTCGTCCCAGCCACAGCCGATAGCTATCAAACACCTCAAAGCATCAAGTTGTCCGTACTTTGCTGCTTGTTTGCAAATGTTATGATCATGACATCCTTCAAATTCACCCATAAACAAGTAGTCGGTATTTTCCCAAACTCGCGAGTAACCTTGTTGATGGGCCCACTTCATAACGTCCACACGACCGTATCTTGCAGCACTGTACCAGAAGAATAGAAGCTCTCCACGGTCGTATTCAAGAAATTCAGGGTCATCATCCATATATACTTCCTCTTCTAAATATTGCTGAGCACACGAGATGGAAGAAGTGACACTGTCTCCAGTTGTGATTCCATCACCATTCGCGGCAAGGTAGCATTTGAGGAGCCTTTCGCAAGCTAAAGGACCGTATCTATAGTGTCCAGTGCCGAGGAAGGAAAGGGAGAGACATACGAGATCATCGTCAAGATTATGGAACGTCGTCTTGTGCTTTCTCCCGGCGATGATTGGTAGCGGACTACGAGCTCGCCTCCTTTGTCCCAGATGTGTTTTCTGATCAGATTATTTGGATTTGAAAATACTGTGAGTGAGCGAATATTGCAATATACAGTATCGACGAGAGTGGTGGCAGCACAGCTGTGCTGTTCGTTTGCGGCCGGAGAGCGGAGAGTCTTGTTGTTGTTTTGTTCAGACTGCATAACACTTCTAGTAGTCTTATTCTTTCAATAACTGCATTGACTATATGCAACTACTGTTGCACAGTTTGTTTGACTTACCTTCTTTGCAGATCGGGTGGTGACGGGCATGGTGACAATCCGGATGTACAATTTACAATGTGGTCGGTTGATTTTTTATGCGGCTCACTTCCTTTCACTTCTTGTGTGTGTGCTTCTTGGCTCTTATCGCACATGTCATCATTCGAAGGAAGAAGAAAGAAATTTTCGTTGACGCGCCAAAATCTCAGGAACGCCCAAGAACAAACTTAGAAAAAATGAAACCGCATGGGGTCCAGTAGATTTTGAAACAATATGATATTTACTAATACTGATGATATCCATGTTTATACGCACACATGACTCTAGAGGATGCGGTATCGACGGTACATTATAATACCAATACATAGCATCTTAGGAAAATCCGCTGCATGTAAGGGTCGGTCTCATTATTTATACTACCACCTTCTGGTTTCACAATAGGGAACAACATGAAGATGCCCCGTAAACGTTTCGTTCCTACAACGCACAAAGGGTCATAATTTTCCTGCTCCTGATGACGATCATTGGCGAAGCAATTCTTTACAATGATTTTTAATCTCTTTGACACTATTTTTCAAAGTAGGATCGGCTGCTGCTCGCTAGCTTGCTTTTATCATTATTGCACTGAGTTGAGTAGTCAAGTCGAGACGTGATTATTGTATTTCCTATTATATTCTGGAGTGTTCCGTGCTGTTGAAGTGAGTGGAAGAAATAATTAACTACAAGTTAACTAGTCTACACTACTTATTCACTGTACACAAGTAAAGTACTTTTTTTATAAAATGTTGAGCATTCTATGAGGAGGATTGTAATCTTTCTCTTCTTTACTCCCCCTCCTCTGCCCCCCATTCAACGGTGTGGTATGATAGCACGGTTTCATGTTTGACTTCCTTGGTCACCACTTACCACTCACTCACCTTTCAACCTACTATTTCAACGTTAACGTTCAACGAGGAGATGAAAGGGTGGAAGCTTTCTTTCACAGCTGTGAGTTTGTTCCACGCTCTCTATGTATTTGCATTTTCACCAGTTCCAGTGATTAAATCAAGAGTTATAAAAGAGAAAGAAATAATTTCATCGCGAATTTCCCTCTTCAATGAAGTACGAGAGGATGAGATTACAAGTTTGCCCATTTACAGCATCTTGGATGAAATTCGAGATGCGCTTGGATCAAAACCAAATCTTCTCCTCGAAGCTAGTCCTGGCGCTGGAAAGACCACAATTGTCCCTCTTTTCTTATCTTCGGAATATTCAAATGTGGTAGTGTTGGAACCACGAAGAGTAGCTACACGTTCAGCTGCTCAGCGAATGGCAAGCCTCGTAAATCAGACACCGGGACAGGGAGTCGGTTATGCAATTCGAGGTGAGAGCAGAACATCTTCAAAGACAAGAGTTACAGTTATGACAGACGGTGTGTTGTTGAATAAATTGAGAAAGGATCCAGAGTTGAGTGGTGTGGATGTTGTGATTCTAGATGAATTTCATGAAAGAGGGATTGGCAGTGACACAGCGCTAGCACTGTGTAGAGAAGTTCAAGTGAATTTTAGACCTGATTTAAAGATAGTCGTAATGAGTGCTACTCTACTTGGTGATGTGAATACTGATTCCTCTGCTGTTGATAATAAGGATGAGAGCACTGGATCAAAACTTCTTCGCGTCCTTGGAGGCGCAGAAACTTGTAATTTGCTTCAATCAGAGGGTCGTCAATTTCCCATCACTGTGAAGCATGCAACAAGATCAAGTCCACTGCATGGTGCGCTTCTTGCTGACAATAAATTACTGGTAAGGACCATGGCAGATGCAATTGAAGAAGGCTTGTTAAGAGCACCCTCCAAAGGAGACGTGTTGGCATTTTTACCAGGAGCCAAGGAGATAAAAAGGGTGGTACAAGAGCTTCGTTCGAGAAGATTGAGTGGAAACATAGAAATCTTCCAAATGTACGGAGCGCTTCCAAAAGAAGAACAGGATAGAGCGATTAAAAAGAAAGATCGTAGTGCCCGCCGTATTATTGTTTCTTCTCCTATTGGAGAAGCCTCTTTGACAATTGAAGGAGTTACGTGCGTAGTGGACTCCGGATTTCGGCGCGAGCCCCGGTTTAGCGTGAGCACTGGTCTTCCTCGGCTTGTCACTGTAAAATGTTCACAAGACTCCGCGATCCAAAGGGCTGGAAGAGCAGGTCGTGTCGAGGATGGGGTTTGTATTCGTCTTTTTTCAGAAGGAGAATTTGCCCGAATGCCACAGCATAGTATGCCAGAGATTTTGTCCACTGATCTCGCTCCTACTGCATTGTTACTATCGGACTGGGGTTGCAGTTCTGTGGAAGAAATTCTAAACGATGTGCCATTTGTTGATTCTCCTCCTGAAGATAGTCTCATGAAGGCTTATAACATGCTAATCGACCTTGAAGCAATACAGGAATACAAAGTACCCGATTCAAATCAAATTAGATTCCGGGTCACTTCGCATGGAAAGCGCCTATCACAGCTCAATACGCATCCGAGGTTAGCATCGTCGATTGTTAGATCAGCTGAACTCGGATCTGTACATCTAGTCGCGGCTATCACAGTTGCTGCTATTATTGATGAGGAGTTAGGTAGCAAGAATCAGGAACCAAATCTTCGCGATACAGTGAGATACGTACTTAATAGTGGCATGTCATCTTTTGAAGGGGAGAAAGTTCTTCAATATGCTTCAAGGATTGGTTCGAATGCCAAACATACTGTGGAGGCCGCTATGGCGGGGGATATAAATGTCGGCCAAGTAACAGAGACTCTTGGTGAAGCACTTTTACCAGGATTTATAGATCTAATTGCTCAGAGAAAAGGTGATGCTTCGTATGGCGGATCAACCTATATGTTAAGCCTCGGTCAATCGGCTCGTTTGGACAACAGGCGTGATGAAGGGGAATACATAATTGTTGTTGATACCTCCACTGGTGATGATGATAAGACACGCATCAGATCCTACGCAAATATAGATTTGAAATCTCTCTTGGATGTTGCCGAAGAAACGGACGAAGTGTATACAGTTGCGAGTGCTGGGTATGAAGTGAGAGCTAGAAAGGTTGTCAAGGTTGGTTCTTTGCAAATTTCGTCGTCGCCACTACCTTCCCCTTCTCCTGAAAAGGTAACAGAGGCTCTATTTGGAACGATAGCTCTTTTAGGGGGCGTGGGTACTGCATTGATGCAAAATCAGTCAAAGAAGAATCTAGCAGCAATTTCAGAACTCAGGCATAGGGTTCGCCTTGCACGTCAACTATCGAATGATGAAGAATGGCCTCAGTGTTTCACTGCGCTTGATGCAATAGACACCAAAAGCGGTAAGGAGAAGGACGAAGATGAATTGAAATTATTGGTTGAACCGTGGCTATCGGCTGCCGGTTCAATAAAAGCAATAGATTTTTTGCAAATCTTGCAAGCTTCCTTAGCAGCTGATCAAGAAAGGGTACTAAATCAATGTTTCCCTACCAAAATAAAAGCCCCTGACGAAACCAGTGTCCCTCTGAGCTACGATGCCGGGAAAGCCCCATTAGCATCTGCAAAACTTCAGCAATTTTTTGGTGCAACGGAATCTCCTTGTGTTGGTTATCCACATAATTCCATTCCGATAACTCTTTCTCTCTTGTCTCCTTCTGGGAAACCCCTCGCGCAAACGATAGATCTTCCATTTTTCTGGAAACAAACATATCCTGCAGTCCGTGCAGAAATGCGAGGCCGGTATCCAAAACATCCATGGCCTGAAGATCCCATGAAGGCTGAACCAACACGTCTATTAAAGAAGCAGCAAGAATTGCAATCGACGTTCCAGGATGGAGCAAAAATGGGAGATAAGCGAAAGGAGCGAAGCAAACAAAGAAAGACAAAGAAAAGGTCCTAGTAACTCAAAACCTAGAACTTCCAAAACAGCAAACTTCAGAATTCCATTCATTTTGTATATTATCTTATTTAGGTAGTCTATGGATTCTTCCTCTGGGGAGTGTTGGCATCGATCTTTGATGGCTCTATCTGGTGACTGAAAATAGCCTTTCCGCTAAAAGATGAGAATGCCAATGCAGACAAAAGGGGTGCGCCCCAACCCCCAGGGACCACCAACCACACAGAGATAAAAAACAAGATCCAACTTCGAAGATCTTTGAATCTGGGGTCGAAAAAACTCTACTGATTGTACAGGCTAACACCATCAACCATCAAACATCAAGTTGAGAAC
>Ga0115005_10004916_pt1 | contig 10561 bp, 11 predicted proteins | sample ArcOceMetagenome_FD_87163 | JGI IMG/M metagenome (GOLD analysis project Ga0115005, IMG submission 87163) | Marine eukaryotic phytoplankton communities from Arctic Ocean - Arctic Ocean - Greenland ARC118M Metagenome | ecosystem: Environmental > Aquatic > Marine > Oceanic | place: Arctic Ocean...
ATGTAGGCAGATACAAGCAAATATCTAAAATTTAACACCGGCAAGATTTGAACTTGCGCCAATGAAGACAGGAGCCTAAATCCTGCGCGTTAGACCACTCCGCCACGGTGTCATGTTGCTTTCATTTGTGTCGATGGAAGGAGAAACACAATTATCTAAAATGCATTGAAGATGTAGATAGATTACAAGCGAAACTTCCAAAAATGTAACACCGGCAAGATTTGAACTTGCGCCAATGAAGACAGGAGCCTAAATCCTGCGCGTTAGACCACTCCGCCACGGTGTCATGTTGCTGATCATTCGGTCTCCGTTTTGTTATAGGAACTCAAATTAGTATGTTAGGCATCAATATTGAACCACACCAAGAACAGAAGAGTTTTTCCGGCTTATTATTAGTTATTAGTGGCGATTGGAAAGACAAATAATTATCGCATGCGAGCATGTGCAGGTTAGATAGAACATAAAGTCATTTTCTTCATTTAAAATTAGCTAATGATTCGCCTACTTCCGCTTCCACGTGCGTGCACTTATCATTAGCCATCTCAAATTCTGGAGTGAACGAAAGAGAACCAGTAGAGAACATAGCAATCGCTGAACCTCCTGCCATAAAAGCTGAAAGCTGCTCGCCTTTCGAAATGGACTGCTCAACCTTGTTTGGATTGCCCAGGAGATGGATACTATCGACCCCAATGCCGCCAATAATCACCAGAGCAACTTTGACATCGCCTGACTCGATAACAATTACTAGACGCTTATTCTCGTTCAGAATATTGAAGCTCCCATCAAAGAATTTTACTGAAGCTGATTTCTTGTGCACTCCCTCCATCTTGCAATATGTACACACACCACTGATAGGTGCATGAACTCTATGATAATCTGTCGGACTCAAATAACCAACAAAGATGGGATTTTTGCGATACAAGTCAACTTCGCTGGGTGGGAGACCAATATCTTCAATTTTGTAGTCACAACCTTTGATCAATAGTGTCTGCAAGTCAGCATTGTTGTTGTACCTCGCCATTGTGCAGCATGCAGGAGCAATAAGGGCGGCATCGCCTAATTTCGGGAAGGTTGATTGTTTGTAGGTCCTCGAAAAGAAATCATTGAGAGATGAGTAATCTTCAATGCTTTTCTCCCAAATCCATGGTTCTTGTTGGATCGACAGTCTAGTGCAAAATTCCCCAATTTGAGAGACGGTTTCTTCTTTTGAAACAAAGGGGTTGTCCCAAGAATTCTGCATTGAAGTAAACAACCGAATGATGAAATTAATGAACATATTTGAGGTTCCGAACAGCGCAAGATCAAAGAGAATAGTTGCGAAGACAGCTTCAATGTAAGTCATCCTCGGTTTCGTTTTGATGGACTTTGTCTTTAATACATACACTGAGTATTCGCTGCTGTTATGTTTGATGCGTTCGGAAAACCTTCGAGGTAACATTAACACGACGACAGAAGCGAAAGCTTCCCCAAGACGAAATATCCACATGGCTTGTCTTATAATCCAGTTATTGATTCAATCCATCAGGAGCTAGCAGACGTGTAGAGCTCAAGTATATCGTTAATGTAGGTTTTGTTCGTGGTTGTGCGTTGCGTCCCGTGTGCTTCCTGGAACCCGAAAGACCATCATTTTTCATCGATGGGAATGGACGTCATTGGAATCGACGACTTTGAACTTTGGAAGATTCGGAATGAATGAATCTTCGGAATCTCCATTTTTTTAATAAAATTACTGTAAGATCTTTTTCTCCGTCACACATCTTCGAATCTATCACACACACCCGAATCTTCGCACTCTTTTGTGGAAGCATTTTTATCAAAATTCCAAATAGCAGAACAAGCACCATGACTATTGAAATTCCATTCGCGGTCAACGCCTTCGTGCTACTCGGCATAGAACGCATCCTCTACGGGTCTTGGTTCATTTACCCAGAGAGTTTCAAAGCTGCGGTGCGCAAAGGAACTTTTGGGGAATCGATCAAGAATGAGCCTCTCTATTGGAAATGCGCCATGACGCTCGGAACATATATCAAAGTTTTTCAATTTTCAGTTGTAATTTTTGACTTGTTGGTACAATGTGATATTGTAAATCCTATGGAAGTTGACTCAAAGCTTCTTGCACTCGGGGTCCTACTATTAGCAGTTGGACAAGGCTTGAATATTGCAGTGTTCAATGCACTAGAAGGAGTTGGAGTCTACTATGGTTACGAATTTGGCTATCCTGTCAAGATGGTATCACTCTTTCCATACAACGTGAGCTGGATATCGGACCCCCAATATTGGGGCGTAGTGATGACTGTTTGGGGTATCTATTTCACCTTGGGCGCATCCAGCTACACTGTCCCTCTCTTGGAAACATTTTGGTATGTGACTTCGATGAAGTTCCTTGAACATTCAAGAGGCAGAAAGTTGGTCAAAAGCATACTTGGAGAAGACATTAAAATACGAAAGTAGTCTAAACTCCGCTATCAGGCTAGTAAACTAAGTATCTTTCCCAAATAAATTTCATTCTATCTTAATTTCTTAATCATAAGCTTCATTCATATCTCCTGACTCGTTAACCGACTTCACCAAATATATTTTTAATTTAACCTGCCTTCTCGGATTGATTCATTCGTCTTCTAGTCTGGGGTACTGTAAATGACCTACTAGTAGTGCTATGGCAGTCCATACAAGATACTCTCTAAGTCTCGTACCCGTACTACAGTAAATAACTTCCTCCCGCTGCACGTGGAGTCACTCTCAGCAAAGTTGAACTCTCAACTACTAAAGCAACCAAGCGACAAAAGGGAAATTAAAGAAAGATGGGGATAAAGGTTGGTATCAATGCTCTGTTGCAGGAAAGATACAACTCTCAGCGAAATCAAATTTTTATATTCAAACTACATGTACACGTGTACATTGAACATAAGTATTTAAAATGATATATTTCTAATTCGTTTTTGTCGACTTAACAGTGTGAACAGTAGCTGTTTTGATATCTAGCCTGTACGTTGCCTTGTGGTCTTTCAGGTCGAGGAACCGCTTAGGATGGATTACCCAGTGTGTATAGAAGTCAAGAAGATCGGTGAAGGGATCGGTTAAGATTTTGATCAACCACGACATTCCACGGAGAAAACCATACTGGTGCAAAATCTCAACGAAATGTGGCACAATGGTGAAAAGAGCAACTAGTCCAACATATTGATCAAGAGAAAGAGTGAGGATGTCACAATAGCTGGCGAGGAAGTCGTAAATCTTTGAACGGTGATAATAGGATGTTGCAGCCGTAGCAAGGGCAACAACCGCCTCTTTCTTGGATTGATCCTTGTGACCAAACTTGCGTTTCTCGATGTCTTTGTCCTGATGCTCATAGAAGAAATGACCACTTTGGCGAACAATGTGTGTCAAGAAGAACCATAGGCAGCCTTTGAATGTATCGCGCTTAATAAAGATATAGGGGTATGCAAAGAGGATCATAAATACTGAAGACCAAAAGTGGCCAAACTTGTTGACAGGGTGATTGTGCGAAACTTGGATATCAATGTGTTTGTCCTCAATGATTTTCTTGTAAAACTTGATCACTATGGTCTTGAAGAATGTCAGACCAATGCGACCAAAAAGCTTTTTCCTTGCAGCACTGGACGCTGGTTCGAAAAATCCATGGCTTCGCATTGTGATGCCTGCGGCGATAAACTTATCACCGAATAGTTCTAGATCCTCTAGGGTGCAGTCATTTGTCAGGTTAAACTTTCCTGTAGAATAATTGCCCAAATAGATTCCTTCGGCCATGAGGTACTGGGGATACCTACTATTGTAAAGACTCTTGACCAAGAAATCAATCGAGAACGTATTGCTGAAGTTTCTAATGCGAAGAGGAAGGTTCTCGGCATTGAACTTGGCATTGAGGTTGGCATTGAATTTGCGGAATTTTTCTACCATTTGTGTCAGCTGTTCTTTAGGATTTGTCTTGGTGAGAGTGTTTTGGTTTGTGATGGTTTCAAGGAAAACATTAGATGCAACGATACCACCGTGCCATGCCGACAAGGTTCCGACAGTTTTGTTCACTTGAAGGAGAAATTTCTTGTCATATGTATTGAGGTAACCTTTCTGACCTAGAACCATACTCAAAGGATATCCTGCCGCGACAGCTTTACCAAGAACAAGAACATTAGGTTTCAATGATTCACCAGTTTCGGGGTGAGTGAAGTAATCCTTACTGAAAAGCTCAGGAGTGCGGAATGCAAAGTAGATATCATCAAGAACAAATGCAACTTTTGTAAGATATTTGGTACAATAGTTGCACACGTCTTGAAGGTCGTGTAACCACTTGGCATACTCGTCCTTGGGAACTGCCGATCGAATTCGACTAGACAATGTCAGCTTTTCGCCAGGAGGGCTTGCTTTATTGATACCGGTAAAGTGCTGCATAGGGTTCACGACAACGGCTGCAATGCGATGGTGGTACTTTTCGATGAATTGGATACTTTCCTTGGACCATTCTTTCAAAAAGATGTGATTTTTGCAGTTAAGGTAGTCAACACCGGACACGTGCCCATGATACGCCGATGAAAAGCGCACAATTACATTCTTATTCCTGCAAGAAGCCTTGATATCTTTGAAGGCTGCATCCATAGCTTCCGAACCACTGAGAGAGTATCGCACCTTTGAAGAGAGGGGGTAAATTGGTTAGGTTCTTTTCTATCCAACACAAAATGAAATCACATACAATTCAAAATGGACATACTTGATCCATTCCGGTGAGGCCGAGAATCATGTTCGCATTTTTCTCAAGCTCGGGATTTAAAGAGAGTGGTGCAAACCTCAATGATGAGTTTTTCTCTCCGTTTACAAGAGACATTTGTTTGTTGATTTCCTCTTGCATGGGTGCATGGAAAGAATCAACTCCAAGCGTATGAACAGCATCATTACCGGCAAACATTAGATTGGCAACTGTATCAGAGTTAACTTCAAGCATGCCTTTCGCCATTCCACTTCCATCTTTCTTCTGCTTCCGGTTCTTCAATTCGGTTAAAAAGTTACGTGTAGCAGGGAACTCGAGTTCACGCATCAAAGGCATGCATACCTTGGCCAATCTGAAGCGGCAGTCTACCAATTTGGGAGATAGATCCTGGCCACGAGCATTTTCCTTGCTGTCGGAAGGGGCGAGCTTTGACGCCAGGTATTTCTGTCCTTCTTTGCGACGAACAAGGATATCATCGCTTGGTGAGTCCAATGCAAGAGATGCATCCACACCAATATCATTTCCATAGTGAATGTAGTCAGCTAACGATGAAAATTGAACTTGCAGTGAGGTGTGTGAAACTTTAAAAAGTGGGAGTCGAAAAAATAATGATGAGCCTTACCAATGTAATCCAAAAACTTATACTTCAAATTTGATTTGCGAATGAACACAAACTGTTCAGAGAACTTTTTGATTAGGTAAGAAATGCCAATAAAGGCTAGAGTGATAGCGACAACTGGCCCCATTTTGTTCAACTCTTTCTTGTGCGAGGAGTTTCATATCCATTTTGCTGCAAGTCAAATCAAATGAAGGGCGACGAATGCTTTGCATGCCTGGTTCCCAGAATTTTGGATCTTGAACCTGGCGAATCTTCCGGGGAGAAGTACGAGTAAAAGATGCGGCCAAAAATGGGGAAGAATCTTTTTTATACAAATTTAGCTCAAAATAATTTTAAATAAGTAAGTTCTTCAATCTAATAGCATCAATGACACGGTGGCCGAGTGGTTAAGGCGATGGATTGCTAATCCATTACTCTTCGAGTGCGAGAGTTCGAATCCCTCCCGTGTCGATACGATACCTTTTTGTGCCCGCTATCTTATTTTCTCACCCGCTGAGGAGGTATGATACTTGTTGCACGAACAATTTTGCCTTTTTGCCTACAATTTGAAATTGCAGTGGTGTTACATACGTAAATTGCGTAAATGCTACTAAACAAGTTGAAAGTCATGAGTTTCTAAGAAAGATGAAAATTCGCAAATTTAGACTTGAATCAACAAACTCAAAATGTATTTTAATAAATGGTGGATGCTGCATCACTGGGGAAGTTGGTGGCGGCAAACCAAAAATAGCATATCAAGTGAATTTGTTCTGTACTTACCATTCCCAATGAACATTTCGTGGGCTTGAGCCAAGGCCTGATGAGCACTGCGCTCCTGTTCCTTTTCTTCAAGAGTTTCTTCACAGGTTTCAACTTGAGCCTCCAATCTTTCAACGATTTCTTCGCATATGATAGGGCTCTTTTGGTATTTTCAAAATACATTTTGGCGAGGCTTGGGTGGTTGTACAAAGTACATATGGCTTATCCGAGCATACCGGCTTGTTCATCTGATAGTATATGAGCTAAATCTCGCTTACATTTTTCTTATCGCTTGTTTGGCTTGCACAATGAATGCAAGGAACTGAATGATTTATTTTTCCCGAGTAGCATTTCTTCAGTGTCGTTTCAGCATTGTTAGCTGTGCCCTGCTTTCGAAGATCAAAAACTTCAAATTAGATCTGCACGAGCTAGCTGGCACTGTACGTTACATATCAATTTCTGGAATATTCAACTCATCCACCACGGGGCTCAGGAAAAGTGTGTTTTTATATGGAGGTTATTTTACCGTTTGCAAAGTTTTCAGCAAAAAAATCAAAATCAAATTCAAATTTGAAATGTTCTCAGTTCGACCAACGACATACGACATCTTCAAATCACCTCATTCCATCATCATCAGGTCAAAACAAACATCGTCATACACAAGTGCGCTGGCATATCATCCATCCTATTCATAACATCCATCCTATCATGGTAAATACAAGAAGAACAACATTGGGAGGAATGTCCACCAATCGCCGCGTCTCAATGGCTGGCGGTTTGGAATCCACCAATTCCAAACCAACATCAAAAACCAGAAAACAACGCATGTCCATGGCACCCCGCTTGTCCAGCAGCACCGACCGCAGATCAAGTCTAGCACCACTCACTAATCGTCGCAAAAGCGTAGGTGAGCACCGCTTATCTAGTATCCCACCACCCATCACTATGCGAAGTGACCCCCGTCCCATTTCGGACAAATCGTACTTTAACAAATGTGTCCGCAGACTCCATCAATACCTCGAGCAGAACGGTTATGAACATCCAACCAAACTCAAGGATCTAGCTCGACCATCTGCAAAGGATTTTCACAATTTCATGACTTTCTTGTTGAGAAAGATTGATCCGTCATTTAATTCTTCCCCCAAGAGAAAATTTGAGGATGATGTCGTGGTAGCGTTCAAGGTTTTTGGGTACCCGTTTAACATCAGTAAAACTGCTCTGGTCGCAGCAGGATCTCCTCATACTTGGCCTACTCTCTTGCTTTCCATTACGTGGTTGATTGAGGTATTGGAGGGTGGGTCTGGCTTCGATATGTTGAGGGATGAATTTGCGGGCATTGAGAGTGTCGGGGAGGCAGGACAGCCTTTTGAAAGTGTAGAGAAGTTGGAGGAAAGGACAGAAAAGTCTTTTTTGAAATATGTTGAGATTTCGTATGGATCGTTCCTTTCGGGGGATGATGCTCATTTTGAAAAGTTGGAGATGGAGTTATTGGAGTATCACGAGAAGGATAATATGGCGATTGAACAGGCGATTGAGAGGGTCATGGATGAAAATATTGCGGCTGAAGCAGATTGTACCGAGCTCTGTAAAGAAGGTGGAGAGTAAGTGGCAACGGGATTGAAGTTCCTAGTAGATTTGTTTTTGCCGAGTGCACACCTACATGCACTGTATTCTAATCTTTCTTGATCTGATTGTCCATCCATCCTCGATATTTTTAAAGTTTGCCCGAGAGAGAGAGGCATCTCGAGGATCTAGCAAACGACATTGAAAAGTTTCAAGTATTGATTCAACAACTAAGCGAACACAAGACAGCCTTGACCAAAAAGGTGCAAGGTAGCATAAGTCAATTACAGCAAAAGGAAGATGTACTTGAAAAGAAAGAGGCAAAACTCAACCATTTGCGCCAAGCAATTGAAGAGCAGGAGTTTTCCATGGACGATATTCACAAATTGGAAAATGAGGTCGCAAATATTGAGGAGAAGATAAGGCAAACAAAACTTGCAAAGGAAAGGAATGAAGATTCAACGCTGAGCAGAGCAATGGATCTTGAAAAGGCTTTTAATGAGTTACATTCCATTGTCGAGGCATTCAACTCGAGGCTTGGCGCTCTATTTCCTAATGGAAGTGATCAAGTATCAAGCCACACAATTTCAATTCAGAAAACTTGTGCACATAAAGATCAAAGCGATTTGCTTGGTGCGGTAGATTTGAAGGGAGCCGTTGTGCCCTCTTGGGTCAAGGAGAAGAAGGAACTTGCCCAGAAAATATCTCAGCTCCGTCGTGATTTGTTTGACCTCACGGATAAAAAAGAAGCAAGTGAAGAAGCTGTATCTGAAGTAAATGCCGATATTGGGGTGAGTAACAAAAAACTTGGATTGGTTCTGATATATGAAAATGTTCTGCACGTACGGGCTTATCTCATCATTTTGATCAACCTCAGTTACTCGTGGACAGAAAGAGACGCTCTGAAGATACACTAAAGGTTGAAAAGGGACATCACGAAGCAATGTATGGTGAAAAGCAGCAACATTTAAAAACTTTGGAAGGAAATGTCCAAAGCCTACAAGATCCCGGATCATTCGAGAGATCTATTCAACAGTACCAACAACAGCTGATTGAATTAGAGTCTCTACAAAAACAGAAGCAAGAGGGTTACATTGCAATAAAGGAAGATGTTTTGAAGGAGTTTAACGATTTCATGCAAACTTACGCAGCGCTCATGGGATATCAGGACAAAGTCTTGCAAAATTTGAAAGATTATAAGGACAAGCATGAAGACTACAATATTGTGCTGTCGGAGAAGGAAAAAGAAATGCTTTCTTCGGATTGAAATATATTAGATGGTGATGGTTAGAAGACAATATTAGAAATCATACTCGTTCATAATAATTAATGTATACACGCGTACATGTAGCGTGCGTCCGATTTATGGAAATAATATAAGCTGACATTTTATTAAATTTCTATTTATTAGTTATTAGTGTAGACCCTACCCTACGTGTACTGTAGTCTAATCAATTTCAAAAATTGTTCATCATATTTTTTTAAAAGCTAAACGTGCACGGGTAGTGTACATCAACAATTACAAATAGGATAGCGACCCAATTACATTAACCAACGGAGGTATCGACTCCTGCGCCTTTTGCCCCTCTCCAAGTTTATTTCTTGTGTTACCTGGAGAAGATCGCCTCTCTGCCAAAAGTCAATATTATAGAAATTGATTTTGTGCTTGGTGAGTTTTTCGCATTGATTGATGTGTTCCTCAATAAACTCCCTTTGATTGACAGTGTTCGCTGCCGATTTACTAGGCCCGAATGTACCAGTGATGAAGCCATTGACACTGTAAAAGTTCTTCCAACTTCCACTTCCTCTATCTTCAGCACAGCTTAATTCTATGTTTTCTAGCGCCGCAACGTTTTCAAAATCCCATGGTGTCTCAACTGTATAAGAAAAAAAGGGTTCTATTCGTGCAGCGCATCCTTCGCCACCTTGAGAGCAATCCCCATAATTGTGCTCGAAAAGCACCAATTGTTTCCCGTCACTCAATAGGTCTCCCAACTTTGGCCATACAGAGCTTTCGTCATGATTGTAAATTTTCCTTTTCAACTCGGTATCGGAATTCATCACATCCCAGATATCGGCTGGGCTAGGATCGTTTGTAGAAATTTCAAAATTAAGAATGACGAGCTCTGTGGGATTTTTGTCCAAGAAATTTTTGATATTTCCAAAAACCTCTTCAGGATCTCTTGGTCCAACACCACATACTTGATGGCAGAAAGTGAGTTTGCCATCACACTTGCAAACATCAAGCATGAGACCTCGATACCCGGCTTCTAGAGCATCTTCCAACGGTGCTTCATGGTTGGGAACCAATATATCATCGTGATTAGCGTTATGTACTGTTGCGTATAAAAGTTCGTCCACCTTCAATCCGCAATTCGATTCAAGACCATTGCAACACTCGCCGAACTCGGGGCACCTCATAAACGGCAAATCGCCGTCACCTTCGTTTCCATCTCCTCCGTCATTGTCTACGCTGCTTGAAAAGAAGTTCTGAACCTGTTCAATATCTATGAATCCAAAGATAACAGCCAACGATCCTCCTAGAAACAAAATGAAGAGGACGAATTTATAGAAACTGCAACATCCTCCTCCACTGTCTGTATTTTCATCCCTCATCTTTCTGTCGTATCTGGAATTGTATTGAACTTCTACTTCATCGACATCGTATCTACTATGATCTCTGTGTTGACGCGGCATGATGTTTACAGTTTGTATTATTATTGTAAAGGGGGGTGTAACGTCAACAAGTATATATATATGCCTTCACTCCGTTATTGCGTCGGCATTCTCGTTTCATGCGTTATGCGTTGAGCGAGTGTTGAGCGTTGAGTTTTTTGTCTGAGACAAATAACACAAAATTCGCTGGAATGCGCGCAAAAACATCCCCCCCCCCCCAACCCCCCCCCCCCCCCCCCCCCCCC
>Ga0115005_10004917_pt1 | contig 10561 bp, 14 predicted proteins | sample ArcOceMetagenome_FD_87163 | JGI IMG/M metagenome (GOLD analysis project Ga0115005, IMG submission 87163) | Marine eukaryotic phytoplankton communities from Arctic Ocean - Arctic Ocean - Greenland ARC118M Metagenome | ecosystem: Environmental > Aquatic > Marine > Oceanic | place: Arctic Ocean...
TCTCGAACTTGCGGCGAACATTAAGTCGCTTCTCCCTGAGCCTGCGCGCCTGCCCAGGTGTCATCATGCTCATGTATGATCCATCTTGCTTGCGGCCCTGTGTTTCTCAATTTCACAGGCACTCCACACACGCATTAAGATGGAGTTAAGGACATGCATTTCGCAATGTTTGATTTGTTGTGGACATGACGCAAATATGGATGTCGGTCACGTTCTTACACATATCTACTTCACTAGGAAGCTGTTTCCAGACACAGTCTCTACCATACGCTATCAACTGTTTCCCTAAATGCTGCTCATGCAACAGTCAGGTTGATGACATTTCTTCGAATAGTTATTATTCAACCCCACTCTGATCTATGTTCAACTTCTTCGTAGAATGTGGCATCCCTTTAGAATTATGCCTGTGTCATGTCTTATGCAGGCATGCGGTTGTATAATATGGCATCTCATCAGAAATTCAAGTGTGCCTCCAGTTTTGCCCTCTTCGCACGTTCACGACGCTTCTGTGTCTTGGACATGCCATCCAAGACCAAAGGCGGTAGTTCATCCAATCCCCCACAACATGGGCTCTACGCATGATCGAAATTGTAATATACAGGTCCACCCCGAAACATTTCATTAAGCATTACAATACGATGGAAATATCACTATGCAGACTGAGTGTAACCCTGCATCGCTTGCAGTAGCGCACTATTACGCCTGAGTTGACATTTAAGTTTTCTGATGCATTCGAACACTGTTTTGTTTACTTGTTATTCTTGTGATATGGGCGATATATTTGCGACCACATTAGTGTCAGGATTCCGTCACGTGTGCAGGAACGCTGAATAACAACCGAAGCTGGCGTGCCTTGCAAAGTGCAAGCATGGCACAACACGTGCTCTCACATCTCCCTGTTGAAACGACATGGGTTCCAAATGCAACACCAATCCAACCTAAAAACACCATCGAAATCCAAAGCATCCCAAATGAATACGGGTCAGCCTAAGTAAGTTCGAGCGTTGCATGTATGCGCAACATCCCGATCAATCGCATCAGTTCTCCAGATGATATATCCGCCAGCTCCTCTTTACAGGGGCCACCATCCGAGCATCGAGTCCTGCTATAATTTCATAATTTCAAACCCCAAGTCACCGAACTGACCCTACATTGGTTTCGAAAATATTTCAAAAACAATTTAAATAGAATCCACACCTGGACCCCTCGATGAACTTTGGGAAATCAATAGGACTGACCACTGGGTCATCGAAATGGTGTGCCAGGGTAACGAAGAATTGTGTTCCTGGGAAGCAAAATTGTGGCCCCTAGATCCCAAAACTGGGGCCGGTGGCGAGGGCAAGCCTTTCAGAATATATTATATATGTATTACCTGATGAGGTGGGTGTTTCCACTGGCTCTGCGGACTCGTCATCCACGTCTGCAGCTTCGTCAGCAGGCTTGACCGGCTTGACCTGCTCCGCCATATGTTCCCAACTGGAATCATCGTCGGTAACTTGGCAGCGCTTGCGCTTTCCACGACGGCGCTTCTTCTTGCGCGTTCGCGGCTTCAGCTGCGACCCAGCAGCTGCTTGCGCGTCGAATGCAGCGTATACCTCATCCGCTGTTGGCACACTGGATTCCTCTGAGTCTCCCATCACGTGTACTAAGCGTAGCACTGGCACACAAAGTTGATCACGCTTTGAAGACTGCAGCTTGAGCAACGTAATGAAACATATTATGACACATAACAATAATTTAGGAAGCAAGTCATGTACAACTAAACATGCAATTTTAGGCTTCCCACGCTGCACGCACAGCGACATGTTCAGAACGCAATGAACATTGGAAATGTAATTTGATCACCACTTCTTTGTTGTGTTCATACGTCTCTACACTCGTATGTATTTCCACGATCCCAGTTTTTTTTAGAAATTGATGTTCATCTATACTTAACGCATTGAACAACTAATTGAAACGATTTGTCAATGAAGTGAACCTGATGAACAATTGGATTGATGAAGCTAGGCGTGTAATCTTAGGCAATAATAAAATACACATGCACACATCCACACACACACACACACGCAAACACGCATACATGTACAGCTGCTCGCCAATTAGATGTAGCAGAGGGCAACCAAGCTCCAACCAGTGGCAACACTGGTCAGGCAGGTGCGCACACAACCACATCGAATGTGCAAGCAAACATGCAACAAACATGCAAATACGCATATACGCAAACACGCATACGTGTACAGGCGCTCTGCAATTAGATGTAGCAGTGGGCATCCAAGCTACAACCAGTGGCAACACTGGTCAGGCAGGTGCGCACACAACCACATTGCATGTGCAAGCAAACATGCAACAAACATACAAACACGTATACACACAAACACGCATACATGTAAAGCTGCTCGCCAGTTAGATGTAGCAGTGGGCATCCAAGCTCCAAACAGTGGCAACACTGGTCAGGCAGGTGCGCACAGAACCACATCGCACGTGCAAGCAACCATGCAACAAACATGCAAACACACACACACACACACACAAACACACAAACGCACAAACATGTAAACAAAAAATGCACGTGTGAGAGGTTTTAACATGTACTAACAAATACTCACCAAGATTGAATGATGTTCGCCAGGTCGATGCAACAGTGGGCATCTAAGCTCCGACCGGTGGCAGCACTGGTCAGGCAGATGCGCGCACAGCGTATTGCGCATACAAGCAAACATCCAAGAAACATATAGGAACACAGATACACCAACATGCAAGCACACAAAACAATTTTGTTTTTCAGGTACTGCTCATCGATGAAGGAGACGAATCCTAATGCAAACCAACTTTGGAAAAATGCATCCAGGTGGGCAGATGGCCCAGTGATGGACGAGGTAGACTCGTAATCTAGAACCCTTAGTATTTACATGAAAACATACATGATCGAATAAAGCTGATGTTGTGAGAGTGAGCGTGCATGCATAAATACTATGGGGTATGGGAAGCACACGATGTGCACAAGAGCCACACGACAGGAGGCTTATTCTCAAAAGTAGAGATCGCGCTTAATCTCGTGTAGAGACAGCGCTGTATTCATGTGCGCAACGAGGGCTGCGATGACATCACCACCATGACACAACATGAACAGCATGTTAATTGATGAAAAACAAATGATTGTTAAAACAAATATCTTGGGACAACGATTTCAAGACGACAAATGATTAATGCAGCATATCGGATCATACGAACTATTGTAAACTGCTTCGCATCCCAGCGATGTACATATAAAATGTTACAAGCGAGCACACATCAGCATAAACACAATGCCAGGTGGTGATATATGTAATCGCAACCTTGGAGCTCACTAGCAATATGCACGCATATTCCAAGTCTGTCGTGCTAAAAGCGTCAGTGCAAGAGCCATCAATACGAACAGGCACCACTGCGAAAAATGTGTAGCGATTGCACAGGCATGCTAGGCACACAGAGAAGCTACTGACTCTACAGAGTCCCCCTGTCATTTGCATGAGTGGTGTCTAGGTTGCATGTACGTACATGATTGTGTGTTGAGCTACTTGTGATATTTGTACATGATGCGTATATGTAATGGAGGCTGATGTGATAACACCTGCCGTAACTGTATACTTTACATGCAAACAAACAGCCGCCTGTGTGCACAATGCATGTTATGCGAAAAGATTGCACTACAGTCTTAATCACTTTGTTGGCTTCTTGATGATTTTGTTCTTGGCTTTGGTTGCGGCAGGCTTGCCGACAGCAGGAGCCGCCTTGTTTGCGGCAGGCGTGCCGACACTGCCGACAGCAGGAGCCCCATCATCATGTGTAGGTGCACTAATCGGGCCAGGCTTGTCACCAGTTTCTCCAGCTTTATCTTTGTCTGCTTTCTCTTTGTCTTTTGCCTGGCGTGCCTTTTGTTTCTCGTGGGCTTTCGCGAGTCCCATATCATGCCCCACGATCAACTGCTGACCCTTTGCCAGCTTCGATGGGTTGTACAGAATTGGGATCTGTGGAAGCCTCGTCGCTGTTCGAGCGATTTTGACCATACGCAAGCCATCGAATGGCATGCGTATGGTCATGTCTACCTCAGTCACTGTATAGTCCATCGTCAAGTTTGCCAGTTTCTGATCGTCGTTGATCGTCAGGCGCTTGGCAATCCAGAACAAAGCGAATGGTCGGTGATCAACTGGTGCATTCCGAAGGCGGCCGCTGAGGACGATGTGGCGACGATCTGGATGAAGCTTGTCGCCGTTCTCTGCCAATGCCGTGTGGTTTCCGAATTTCCAGTATTTGTCCTCAATCTCGGTGGTGTCGGGAACAAGCACGATCTCGGCCTCTTTGAAAGGTCGGTTCGTCCAAATCTCAAAAGTGCCGTTGCGATTTACGAGAGTGAAATCTTTTGATGTATAGACTGTCTGGGCATGAGTGTGCTCGAAGAGTACATAGCCAACCAAGTTCTTCACGTGATGCACTTGCTGACCATCATGATGAATGGATTGCTTGGTCTCCCACTGTTTCACCTGGCATTGACTGGACGCCCAGAAATTTCTGTCATCGAACTGTCGCCACACCCTGTAAGAGTACTTTGTCGCAACACCAACCGTATTTTGCACACATCTAGAATCCCCCACCAGCCATATTTGGCAAAACGCGTTTCAAGAATGTTTAATAATTCGCAAATGAAAGTTAGCCCAACATATGCCTGGCTCACCAGATCAAGCTCCTCATTGGCATTGGTGGGCACCAAGTATGGATAGCCTTTGAGTGGCTTGCAGCCACCTGACCCCTCCACATCACTGTCGGCCGATTCCTCGTCACTGGATCCATCTCCAACCACAGTCCCCAACCTTATCTGCCATCAATCAGGTCGTGGTATGTCTCGGATATGTATCCTAAGGTGGAATCTTGCAGCAAATTGTAAATGTATGGATCTCGAAACCATGCATTGACAATTTCCTGTGAGGCCCCACCTCAGGATGAAAACGATCGCAATTCTATGCCGCACCCGGCAAGTATCGGCATCTATCTGATTCACTATGAATGGTGAAGTCCATAGTTGGGCTTGCAACCATCATTGTGTGAATCAAATTGATACCGATCGTGCATTAGGTTCGCAAGGAATCAGGTGATTATGTTTTCACAAGATGTATCTTCACATGCATATGTATATGCGTATATTGGCTATGGATATATTTGCTTTGACATTGCCAGTAGTAGCCAAATCATGAGGAAGGGGACTCTACCAATGTCAATTGACTGAGTTTGATTCCTTTGGTGGTGCGGTGCAGTTCGTCCTTGATCGTTGCCGAGAAGGTTACGACAGGGTTGCCTTTCTGATCGACGCCTTGAATGAAGGTGCGTGTGTTGGCATTAACATCCACGCGGGTCTGGTCTGGGCCGAATTCCCAAGTGATACGCTTCACCAATTTCACCTTCGTGCCGATATTGAATCCAGCATCGGTGATCTCAGTAGGTAGCTGGTCTGTGATGACCTTGAAGTCTTTGCCAACATTCGTGACCGCAAGCACCTGCAGAATAGGACGATTTCGCGTATTGGATGATCCCAAAGGAAGCTCATATAAACTCAATCAATTCAGGATTTGAGAATCGACTTCTGCATAACCATGAGTCACACAAACAGGACATGCCTCACGGCCTGTGGGCCATGCACAGCGTGTCCGAGTGTGTGTGATATGGGTAAGCAGAAGCCAACATATGATGTTTTCTGCCATCGAATCGCACATGCAGGACATGGCTCACGACTCACGAGCCGTGTGCGACATGTCCGAGTATGAGCGGGCAGACATTGAAAATCGAAACCATCATCTAGCCATGAAGTGTAGCGAAATGTTTCCACCCCACCTCGTCATCCTCACCGTCTCCAACTGAAGTCATATCAATGACGTACAAAGCCCAATCCACACCAGCCTTCTGGAGTACAGGCTTCACGCCTGGGTGGCGTTCCACAATGTGTCCGATCCACTTGCAGTAGATTGAATCCACTTTCTCCTGTGTCATCGGTCCTCCGCCACAGGACACAGCAAAGTCGGGCAAGCGAGTCAAGTTCAATGCCACGCGTATCAGCTGATGTGTGAAACGACAGAATAGCGTGAGGCTCATCCCCTTGCCAAGGAATTCCGAAAGTGGAGCCATGAGGTGGTCGCGTTTTGATTGTATTGCGTTCTCGATGATGTCCATAACACCTGTCGTGTCTTGCAATTTGCGCATCATGGTGGGTGATATCAATCTCGCCTGGTCTGGGTTTGGTCGCGCCATGCGAGCAACCACGTTAGGATCGTGATGCACTTCGCAAAATGTCAATCTGCAGCATATGTGGCGCTTGGGCACGATGTCCAGCATCTCAGCATACCAATTTGGTGGCACGATTAGTTCTCGAGGGTTGACATTAGCTGCAAGGTAATGTAGCAACTCATCGACTGGATCTGTCACGCCGAGGCCAACCACAAGCTTCGTCAGCTGCGACAATACTGTTGGTGAAACTGCAACGATCGACTTCTGATTGACCTTGGCAATGATGGACGACTGTACGACTCCAGATGTCATTGGGCATCCAGTGAGCAGCTCGGGTTTCTCATCGAGGATCTCGCGCTGAATGGCGCGACAGTGCTGACCCTGGTGACTTACTGTATCAAGCGATAAAGATCATATATAGTTTCCAACGGGGCAGCTACTAAAGTAATAATGGATATTTATAGTTATTGACACTAATCAATGATCGGCAAATGATAACATTGTCTAATATATAAATATATATATATACAATCAGAGAATGATATACAATACATGATGATTGAGTCCTGCCGTTGCTGGATGTTGTATCCTGCGCCCTGTGTAGCTTACTAGATGTGAGGAACATGATCTGTGATGTGACATTTTACATTCCATTTCCAATGTGCTCAGGATCCTGTGGGGTCTGCCCTGGGATGTGTCAGTGTACCCCCAATTCCAAAGCACCCAGGACCCCGACGAAACAACCAGCCAGTCAGCCAGCAGCAGGGTGCCGGCGGCAGTGGCGAAACCTTAAATGACAATGGTGAAATTATTGCTAGGGGCAATAACTCCACCATTCACCAGTGCACCGCCGTCAGCCACACAAGTTTGGGGGGCTCTGGTAGAGAGGTAACGTGGTGGGGGAATGTAATGGGGGGTAAATGTTGGAAGTATATCAACATGATGAAAATGATGACCTGATCTGTTGTCAAGTTCTTGTCTTGCTCAGCATTCGCGTAGTCACTCACGAGTCGCAAATCTGCTTCAGGACACTCATCAGACAGGACCCAATACTGATGCCCATTCGCGATGACTTCGGGTAGATCGTCATCCTCTTTGCATTCTGGATTCGCTGTGACTGAGAAAACTCTGCCAGTGATCGGTGAACGCATCTCAGCCTCCCACAGGCGGACGCTTAGAGCGTGATGTGTGCCCCCTATGGCAGCATGATCAGCGACGTCCTTGAAAATCGGAGGGCATAGCTCTGAGTTTGAGCTGAAGGCAAGATTATGATTCAACACGCGCTGCCACTTTGCAGGATCTGATTTCCGCACGACTATGCCAACCTTGGGTTTCTTTGGGTCGTAGCCGCTCACTGCGAAGTCTTCTGCGGGGCCGGTGTGCACATATGGAAGATTAGGATGATTGCCGCCACGATTGCAATAGTGAACCAGGATCCGAGAAGCTTTGATGTGCTGCGGCTCTTTATGAATGCTGAACTTGTCCATGATTGCCTTGACTTTCGTCTTGACCTGGAGAGCACGACCGATATTGTACCTTCATGGCAGTTCAAGAAGCATCAAAACAACAATATATATATATATGTAGATATTTATACATATACATGTGTGTTCACAGATGATGCCAGCTAAAGCTTGATAGCAAATTGGAAATGGTCGGTGGTATTTCAGTACACCTGTTTGACCCTATTTGGAAACAAATGAATTTGAGTGCATGCAATGTGAATGTATTTCGAAACCGTTCGGATGCATATGTTCTCGTTTGGACACATCTGACTTCACATGGTGTCACTTATATGCATTTGAATTCATTCGACTTTATTTAAACATCATTGAACTCATCTGAGAAATATTGAATTTGTTTGACTCGACTGAAATCAGGTGGTGATGATTCGAAATGATTTGAAATCGTATGAACTATGCGAGATCACGTTCAATGCATATTTCAAAGAAATACTGAACCCCTGTGGACTCAAATGGCATGGAAAAAGGCAAACCTCGATGTAGAGACGGTCATTGACACTCACACATTTACACGAAATGGAATAAAACAAATTGAGACTCATGTGATAAATGAACAACATGAAATAAAACAAATTGAGATACATGTAGAACTAGAGCAACCAATAAGCGTGCTGATGAATCGACGTAGGACGTATTTGTCAATAAAGGCTAATCCAGACCATCATCGACTCGATGATGGTGTGACCAGCAGCCGTACAGGTTGCTGGTCACAGAAGTCCGCCGTAGCCTCAATCATTGATAAAGGTTTCGGTGTATGTAATGCGGTATGAATCGATATGTATTTATGGTTTGCTTTCGCTGTACATCAATTTCATAAAGATGTATGTTAGTTCGAGATGGGTCTGGGTGGATTTTATTGCACAATGATTTCTATGTCGATTCATCAGCCATTTCAGTTAAGCGGCCAAGCAGCTTCTTGGCATCTGTAAATTCTTTGATCACTGGATTCGTGTTCTGGTTCGACGAGCTCGCTGCTGCTGCTGCTGCTGCTGACTTCACCATTGTGGCAGGCGAGAAATCGGCGGGCGTTCGATTAGCGTTGCTACACTTAGCTTGAAGGTTTGATAGCTACGGCACGTCCTCATGTGCGATTGAATGTATTAACGTCGAATGTCTGATAATCATCCCATGTTCATGACCATCTGGATACAAATGTTCGTCGCCCACGCCTGACACATAACACTGTCGGTGCATGCTGCGATGTGATCGTATTCATATTGTGTCTGTTGGAATCTCGTTCTGACATCAATGATGTAACTTCGCACCCAGGCCCAAATTGTCATACAGGTCCGAGCCACTTAAGTGACAAAGCGAAATGATACCATGACATATACAGAGATACGAAGCTGATGTTGCAAATCGGCGAGTATTATTACAGCATGTCCTACTAACGAGCTCGACCAGTGCGGACCCTAAGTCAAGTAGGTCCTACTGGGAGTCGTAAGCGCGGACAGCGTTTGTGCTTTATAACGTATAGCAGCTGTGCAGGTACGCATATTCCAGTTTGGGATGATTGCTTTTCCATTGTCAATCACCGAGAACACTCAGCACTGTGCATGCATCATGCATGGTGACCTATGCAATGGAGACCGGGGAAACATGCCAGTTTTGATGCTAGCCGATGGGAGCCTTTTCTGTGACAAATGATTATGGATGCAGATGGTTTCATTTCCTTACGTGTCACTGAGAGGCTTCCATGAGTGACTCATGACAACACGGTTACTGCCATATTCCAGGAGGCTGCCGAACGTGTGAACATTCATGCTGCCAGTATTCCACAGTATTCCAGTTCCAGGACCGTGCTCCAGAACCTACTAATTATCCTACTACATACAGGCACATATCAGGCATGTAACAAGTGGCTGAACTCACTGGCCAGCTAAACATATGTAATGGGAGAATCATAATTCATCACCACTCCTTACATGCATGGACCGAGCCCATATGACTTGCATCGGTATGACTTACCGGAGGGGAGGCAACAGCCACACCCATTACGTACTTTGCACTTTGTCCACATTAAACAGCAGCCTGCTGAGATCCTAGACGGTGATTGTGTGCGGCTTGGAGCAGCGCAGCAGCAAGAACGCTGAATCAATACCTATTCATATACACGCTAAGATGGAAGACTTGCCCAGGTGGGCTCATGCCTCTGGGTGGGCGCTCTAGCTGATGAATGCCGCCCTGATTGAGGCGTTGAGACAGTGTGTGTAAAACCGTGCCTCCTTTGGAGGAGACAGAAAATTGAAAAACTAAGTGGTGATCACAACAAACCTCTCATTGAAAACAAGTTCAAAGTCTAGCATAGCGACTTCTGCCATATACTTGCTGCACCTATCAAGCATCCGATCAAATTTTGCGCACTTAGCTGTGTGATTGAGCCAGGTCCCAATGCTGATGTGCGCGTCCATCAATGACAGCTTGTACATTTTGCCACCGATGATGATGCCCGTGCATTGAACACAACACCAAATGCCACCTTGCCGATGTTCCTGGAAGCGAAATGAGAGCCCACACAGCCGAATGGGCAACCACGTCTTGTCACCATGCACGATCCTGTCACCATGAACATGCAAAACGTGAACGAGCGTGGCGAGATCTTCGCAGACTTGTTCAGGTTCAGTGGCATCTGTCGGCGGCTCCAAGGCCCCTTCTACAAGACCGTTAGTAACCACCCGGTCAAGTTGTTGTTGTCGTAATTCCTGTAGGGTAGGATACGGGTTCCGATACCGTGCACCTGTTGGGTCCTTCGTACCACTCAGCGGGTAGGTGAAGGTCGTGAGCAA
>Ga0115005_10004918_pt1 | contig 10561 bp, 7 predicted proteins | sample ArcOceMetagenome_FD_87163 | JGI IMG/M metagenome (GOLD analysis project Ga0115005, IMG submission 87163) | Marine eukaryotic phytoplankton communities from Arctic Ocean - Arctic Ocean - Greenland ARC118M Metagenome | ecosystem: Environmental > Aquatic > Marine > Oceanic | place: Arctic Ocean...
AAAAAATAGGCACCACCACCTTCCACTTCACCGTTGGTCGCGATGGCAGACAAGGAAGTCGCTGTTAACACTGTCAACAACAACGAAGCCAGGACCACCAACGAACCTTCCAAAATACCGGCATGGGCCACCACAAAACCCATTCTTAAAAACATGATGACTCCCCAGATGTTTAAGAGGCAACGGACAATGACACCGTCGCAAGTACCAAATTTTTTGTTGATCGCGGCTTTCCGACGATCTTCTTTGACAGACGCGACGAGTTTTGCTCTGTCGGCCAAAGCTTTGGCCGGGAGACCCCCTTTCGACATTGTTTTCATGCCAGGTCGAGCCGCAACAGAGCCACTGGCGTCGTAGAGATAATTGTCCGCCCCAGGCAAGAGTTCGATTGTGTTGAGGTAATTGATGTCGACCGAGGAGGAGGGTTCAGCAGAAGTTGGGGGAGTGGTAGCGGACATATTTTTTTTTTACAGTGTTTAACGATGAACAAAAAGTATGGGGAAACGGGTGTGGGTTCGAGAGGAAAGGGGTACTGGCCAACACTGTGAGCAACTGGTTTAAATCGTTTAATCACAGTTGCCAAATTTGGGGGGAAGAGAGTCGAAAGTGGCTTCGAGCCATGACCAGATTGAGATTCGAGATGAAGCGAAAATCAATGACGGTTTTGCATCAATCCTGAATTTCTTTAACGGTTGCATCATCCATCACCTCCCCCAATCCAAGGTCACCACAAATCAAATCACCAGGACCACACAAATGTCGGATCGATGCAACCGTCCAAGCAGCATCCATCACCTCCCCCAATCCAAGGTCACCACAAATCAAATCACCAGGACCACACACATGTCGGATCGATGCAACCGTCCAAGCAGCACTCGATTCTTCCTCTGCCTTGCACTTGTTTCTGCCATTCCGACAATTCGTGCCGTCCAACAGACTTATACCACCACCACCACCACCACCACCACCACCACCACCACCACCACCAACAAGACCAACGGACGCAACCTTTTGCAAGCCATTGGTGGGACTTTGTTGGAGAACACGTACCACATTCGTGGTACCATTGCCGCCAAAAATGATTTGACGGTACGTAAAGCTGACACGCTTCAAAGTTGTTTCATGGGGTTTGGGTTTCGAAAATGCGAACATGTACCGATCAAAGAGGCCTACGACGATGATGCCGAAGCAGCGATAGAAAACTATGGTCCCTACCGATCCGACCAACCAGAACTGCCTCCGTATCCTTTCAATTGGCGGTCCTACATCATTGAAGATCAAGTGTATTGCATTGAATGTTGTGCAAATACCCGTTTGGCTTACGATTTCAAAGAAACGTGGAATTTTGTTTGTGACATCTCCGACGGCGGTGACATTGATTTAAAATTAATGGAAATCATGCCATTGGAATTTCGTTTTGCAAGACGTGAAACCATAGATGATGAAGCCATTGTCACGTGCGATTTGCCCCACGAAAGTGAAACGACTGCCTTGACTGGATATCATTTGAAATTATGGGTAACTGAAATGGCGGAAGGCACCCAATATTATCGCGGTGTTTCGAAATGTGAAGCGACAAGTACGGAGGACGCAGGAAAAACGGCGTTTGACGACCGTCTAATATTTACCGAGACCATAACATTAATTATGAGTGCCGGTCACAGTGCGGTGCCTTTATCAACTGCCTTGTGTGTGTTCATGGTGTTGGTGACTTCTTTGGTGACACTGTGTTAGAAATAAATATTGTGTTTTTCACTTTCACTTTGTGGAGGTAGCACGGCAGGTACCACCGTATTTAATAATGTGTAGCGTGGTACCTCTATGATACTAGTATGATACTAGTACTAAATTAAATAAAACATATGCGCTTTTCATGCAGACAGATCATAACCATGTACAATGTACAAGTTTTTGTAGTTCTGTTGTGCACACCCACACAAGGTTGATGAAGTCATTTCATGTATGTATGTTTGAAAGATTTTATGTGCCTAACTGGCTCTACCCGGTATCTGTAAATTGTATTTCATTCATTTTTCATTTCAGCTGTGGCACAGTGTCAAATGTTTTCAAATGATTTTGCCAGCAACAAGACCTCCCAGCACCCAAGCAGAGCTGTTGCGTAACCATGGAAGACACAGTAGATGTTGAAGATTTAGAACGAATCATCAAAGAAGGTATACCATGATACCCCTATGCGTTGTGTTCACCAATACTTCTACCGTGTTTGTATCCACACTAATTTGATTCCGCCATTGCTTCTTCATCCACACCTTCTTTTTTTTTTGAACGTGTTTTGTCTTTTCAAAACACAATACAACAACTTTCAACCTCGCCATCACCATCCAGCTATCAATGAAACATTGCACGCAAAACCGGGGGAGAAAGAAGTGCAATACAAAGAAGAAAAAACAGAACAATGGTCCAATACAGTAATGGATAAGTGTTTGGCAAAACTGGCAGGCCGTGAATCAAAATACAAATATTCAGTCACCTGCGTATTAATGCAAAAAAATGGTGCAGGTCTTGTCACTTCTTCTTCGCAATATTGGGAAAAACACGATGCTGATTTGTATGTGCCAGTGCCATGGGAAAACAATACAATTCATTGCATTGTAACAATTTTTGTACGTCTTCGTCATGGATTGGAAGTTGCTACAATTGTGATTCTAACACCCCCGGTTTTTGTCCTCCCCGTTTTTTATCACTTGTATTTTTTTGTGCAGGCCATGAAAGCTTTTCCATCAGATCTTGGGTTGGACGATGAGCCACGTGACTAGAATGGAAATGGAAACAAGTATACCTGGGTATAAATAATAGACTGTGTAGGTCGAAAGACTTACTGTATGTGTGTAATATATGTAGTATAAGGAAGTGTGTACACAGCTAATCAGCAACAATAGAAACTTCTCTCATTTGACTACAGGTGTACCTGGTAATCTACTACTACTACCTGTGTACTACACACCTGTACTACATGTACCCGTGACCACCTGGATCTCCTTCGGTGTGAGCAACTACATACAGGCATACCGGCTCGAGTACATGTACATGTAGTACATACATAATGTACAAAGGTAATAAAACAAACAGATTGCCTCCAAGGCAAAATTTATTTTTTAAATTTAAAGTGGTACCCGGGCCGGGTACCCGGGTACCCGTTATGTTTTTTTACATTTTGTACTCTCTCTGAAATTCGACATCGTTCCCCCACTGCCCCTTCCCCCCCCTACCGACGTTGACGTTTGTTGTCACGACCACTTGGCAATGCTGCTCGTCTTTTTGATTGTGGTGCTTTTGGATGAGAAGATGAACTGCTCGAGGAAGACGTACTACTCACATGTTTCTTTGCTTTGCCCAATTCCGTTTGATTGACTTGTTTGGCAAAACGTAGCGAACACAACGTTTCAGCACCGGAAGCCGTGGTAGGACTGACATTGACAATCATCATTGTTTTACCATGTCCACTTAAACAACTTTGCATCAAATAAGTCAATTTTGAATTGCGAAAGGGTACATGGCTTTTTTTTTTAGCCAACGCATCAAAGACATCGACAAGAGCCGACAAACTTTTATTAATGGCAGCGGTTTCTTTTGCCGCAGCACCGGTAGCACCGGACCGTTTCAAACGTTCGGAACCAGCCAGATCCACCAAATTCAAACACCCTTGAACGGTTTGATTTCTTTTTTCATTTGTACCTGTAATATGAAGCATAAAGATGCAATGGGAACGACTGGATTCTTGATTCATTGCTGTTGCCGATACACTGTGTTGAAAACAAAGCAGGGGGCAAGCAGGAGGGAAAAGACACGACGTGAGAAACAAACAAGCAACCGAACAACCACAACCGCAACCACAACAAGAACAAACAACACAAATATTTACCTTCGATTTTTTTCAGCTTTGTTCATAATTGTCTCCAATTGTGAAAAACCAGTCAATTCAATCTCTTCCAATCCTTCAATGCTCATGCCAGTATTCAATTGTCGGACAATGATTTTTTTAGCATTGTGGCCACTTTTTTTTGATGTATCACCCCGTGACATGGATCCAAATTCTTCCTTTTTTTTGTTTTTTTTGCCACCGTTGCCCAACAAATCCACAATTTCTTCGTTGTAAATTTCAACAAAAGAGGCTTTGATATTAAAAACCCAACCATCGCTTTGCATAGTGTTGCTTGTTTCTAATATTTGAGCAATAGATCTGGGAATAATACCTTGGGTATCTTCGGTGTTTCCACCTTGCATGGTAAACGTTTTACCACTGCCCGTTTGTCCATACGCAAAGATGCAGACATTGTACCCGTCCAATGCAGATTGCACCAATTCACTGACTTCAGTAAAGATATGTTCTTGATTGCATTTTTGTCCAAAAACTTTGTCAAACGACATTTTTTTACCACTGCCAACACCACTAATAATTGACAATTCCATGCTGTCGGTTTCACCAGTGATGTCATCGGTAACAATGGCACCACCGGTTGTCACGCTGCTGCTGCTGCTGCTGCTGTTGCTGCTGCTGCTGCTGCTGCTACTACTGCTGTTACTGTTTGTTTCTGAATCAGCTTCGTTGCCCAACAAAGGACGTACACGAACAGCAACACGAACATTGCCACGCAATTCTTGAACTTTGTTGTGCAATTTTTTCCTTAAATTGTCGGCTTGGTAATATTTTTGTTCCAACAAACGACATCTTTCTTGTGCTTGAGACAACAAATCAATTCCTTGGTCCACGCCCAATCTTTTTTTCAAATTTTCATTTTCAACCGTCAACCGCATCATGTCGTTCAATTGATCTTGTGCACTGGCACCGGCGGAATGTTGTACGACTTTCAATTGTGTTGTTAAATCGGCGTTTTCTTTTTGATTTGTCACACTTTCTTGTTCGTATTTATTGGCTTTGGTGGTTTGGACGGTTAAATTGTTGTTCAACAATGATATTTCATTGTTGGATTTTGTCATGTGTTGTTCGTGGGCATGTTTCAATTCCGTGTGTTCCGTGGTTTCTTTGTCCAAATTTGCTTTGGTGGTGGTCAATTCCGTGGTGATTTGTGCATTCAATTCATCACTGAGGTCTTTTTTGGTTTTGATTTCAATCAAATCATTGCGCAACACTTGATTGTCTGCTTTCAATTCCGTCGTGGTCGCTTGTTCGTTTGATAAATGCCGAGCAGTGGTTTCCAATTCGGATTTGAGACCAGCACTTGTTTGTTCCAATTCACGTCTTTCCGTTTCCATGCTGTCCACTTTGGTTTTCATTTCATTTTTTTCAATGGACAATTCATCCACACGGCGTTCCGACATGCTTTGCGTATGTTTCAAACCGTCCAATGCTCTTTCCATTTCTTTGTTTTTAGAATCCAAAGCAGAAGTCAAATGTTGAATTTCAGAAGTTTGTTTGACTTCAACCAATGCTTTTTCTTGCAAGATCTTTTGATTTGCCATGATTTCTTCTTTCAGTTCCAAAACTTTTTCTTTCATGGCATTGACTTGGTTGTCCAAAATCGATGCTTTTGTAGTGGATGTTGTTAATTCTTGTCGAACGGTCTCCAATGTCGATGTCATGTGGGTTAATTTTTCTTGCACACTGGTCATTTTCAACTCATGTTTTTCAGTCATGTCGTTGGTGTTTTTCAACAGATCTTGGCGATGCTGTTCAATTTGTTCTTTCAGTGTTGTGGCTTGTTCTTTGGTTTTTGTTTCGTAATTCAAGACTTGTTGCTCTAAACTTGCTGTATGACTTGCGTTGACCACCGATTCCTTTTCCAAACCATTGATGCGTGATGTTAACGTCTGAACAGTCGCATTCAATTCAGCACTTTTTTGTTTCAAAGATGTTTGTTCGGTACGAAGAACGATCAATTGTTTGTGTGATTCAGACATTTCTGATTCGAAACTTTCACAAGAAGAACGCAACGATTCCACTTCGGCCACGGACGAACGATATTCGGAAGAGATGTTTTGTTCCAAAGTTGTCAATTTTTGCACGATTTTAAACGCGTCTTTTTGGTAATCCCCCGCCGTTGTACGCAACGCCTTGTAAGATTCTTGAGTTTTATTGGCACGTTCTCTGTAATTTGTTTTGGAGACTTTTTTCATATCGGGTTTGGAACTACGGACGCTCTCTACTAATGTCGTTAATAAAGCGGTCTGTTGGGTTAAGAGTTCCGCCATTTCGGACCCAGTCGTGGGGGAGGAGGAGGACGACGTGGTGGTGGAGGAGGAGGACGAGGACGACGACGAAGAGGTGGACGACGAGGAGGTGGACGACGAGGAGGTTTTGGAACCAAGTTTGGGAATGCCAGACCTGCGTTTCTTGGCCACCGGTTCGGATGTGCTGTTGGTTTGGGAATCACTTCTTTTACGAAGACCACGCTTGCCAGCGACGGGTTTGCTGCCACCCTGTTCATTCTTGGTGTTTTCATCTTGAAAGATCAAATCGGACGTCATGGACATGGTTGGTGAAGAATTTTTTTTAACTAACGTCTCCGGTCTAATTGTTGGCGGGGGGACGATTGCCAGAGATGGCCTCGATTTTGGTACATATTTTTTTCTACTGTTGTACCTGTACCACATTACATCTCTGGGAGTGTGTACACCAACAGTCCTGCACACACACACACACACACCCTTTCACATGCAACAAAAAACCACGACCCCTCAACCGCACTGCACAAGAGTGGTGGTCGGTCCTACGACAACACCCACGCCCACATCTTCCACAGAAGTCCCACCAACAAAACAAACAAGGCCACATGCATCCCCTTTCCTTTCCCACACATCAAAAACAACGCGTTTCCCGTGATTCCTCTGCCTTTTTGGTTTGGAGGACCCCCTGCCCCACCAGCCGTCCCATCGTCCACGCCAAGGTCTTCAAAATGCCTGTCGTCCGGTGGGTGTTTCAAAAAATATTTCGTTCGTTTGCCACCTTGAAATGTTTTGGCGGCCCTTCGCAATACCATGCGTTGCGTTTCCATCATGCCCCGACCCACCAACGGCATCCGTGTCATGTTGGCCACCCAACGCAACAACATAAAATGCATCCCATGAAACACATGCCACCACCAGTGTTCTTTGGGCAATTTCAAACGATCGGCACCCACGTCGCCCAACAACATGCGTGACAATTGTGCCCCCGATTCGTACGACAAGTGCAAGGGTGGTTTGTTTGCCACCGCCCGCAACATGTGGTTGGACATTTGTGAAGAAGTGTCGTCGGGCGTGACAATGTGTCTTGTAATGGATTCCAACGTGGCACGACTGTACGAGTAGGACGAACAGGGGTTGTATTGTTCTTCCACACCACTGTAATACCCAATCAAACGCCACAGTGCGGTATAATCGTGTTGTTCTTGGAGAGACAAATTAAAGTTCATGTAGTCCAGGCATTCCAACACAATGATTTGAAACGACAGCAATGTCGCCCCCATGTCTTCTTGGTTGATGGGGACCCCCCATTCTTTGCGTTGCCATTTTTCCATGGCCAACAGATGTTTTCGTACTTTGGCGTGCAACATGCGGACCCTGACACACGCTTGCCATCCCACGCCCGTGGTCGGCAACAACCCGTCCGTCTCAGTGCAATCAACAATCATTTGCAACGTTTCAAACAGACGTACGTAGGTCGTATGGCAACTTCGTGACAAGTAACCGGTGGACCCCAACACTTTATTGATTTTCGGTGCACCAAACCCACCCACCAACGAACAATGAAGCAGGGTCAATCCACTACCACCGGCGTAGCGCACAAAGACTTCTTGCCCTCGTTTGATCTGATCCCAATCCACCCACGACGGGACGCTGGTCAATTGTTTGTGGAGGGCTTGAACGGGAATGGGTTGGTTGGGTTGGTTTAAGTGTTTCATCGGATCGTCCGATGCTCCCAATTGCATGGCCACTAACGCTTCGTCCGCCAGACCATCCCCAATTGTGCGCAGTTGGTCGAGTTGTTGGGCAGTGCGGTGTTCCTTGCTCCAATAAAACGTCAACCCTAAATGGTCGATGAAGTCTCCCACGGTAGGGTTGATTGTGGCGTCGGAAAGGGTGGTGTCGGAAGGAATGTTGGGGGTGTTGGGGTGTTGAAAAGGTTGATGGGCACGGTGCAGGAACCACCAGGGTGCCATACCACTTTCTACACAGATTTTTAAACGCTTGTGGTGCCGTGCTGGTGAAGAAACAGATCTCTAAACTAAAACGCTTTGATCGTATTCACACGGAGGAACGGAGGACGGAGAATTCACGAGCAGGAGGGTTATAGATACCGAGGGGGTAGACCGTCGGAAAATCTTGGGGACGTTCGACGTCGCTTCGACGTCGGCATTCCTGGGCTCCGAACTTGGATCATGTCTCTGCTTGGATTGATCGAATAAAAAAAGTGGTGATCTCCAACACATCACCACACGATGATCAAATTTTATCAAGCCTGCATAATTCTCCTTCTTCTCTGCATGGCACTGCACTGGTCCGCACTTTGGGCGAACCAAAATTACATTGCATACATGTCCAAACTTCGCACTGCACCACCCACTACCCACCACCACGACCACCACGACCACCACCCCCTCCACCCCACCAACCCCCCGCCGCATCGTCGTCGTCCCACCAACAAACGCACCATCGATCACGGCATGTTGCCCAAATTACCACCACGCCTCGTACCCAGTCATGCTCTGGGTACGTTTAAATTTGCGGGCGATCCCAATTTGTGTTCCATGCGAAAATGGCGATGGTGCTACATGCCCGGCAATTTAGACACCTTTCGTCGCTCCTTCATGTCCGTTGGGATGAAAGAAATACCGCCACTGCCGTTGGACAGCGAAGGTGGTTCACCCTGGCAATTACTGTGGGAATTGGCCGATGAAGCGGACGGGAAAAATTATGCCGTGTACAAAACAATGGCAGCTGGGCAATTGATCAATCATTTCCCCGGGGTGCGTGAATTGGGCAACAAAGCATACTTGAATCGAAACATGGCGGCGGCGCTGCGTCACTTTGGCGCGGACATGTTTGACATTTTTCCGAAAAGTTTTAGTTTGCCCCAAGAAATGGCATTGTTTCACAAAGAACACGATGCCCTTCCCCAAGAAATGTACATTTTAAAAGTAGCAGCCAAAGACAGGGGAGAAGGAATCAAAGTGATTTCAGGCCCCGTGGATTTAAAACCCACCGATCGTGGCATTGTTCAAATGTACATTCAACATCCTTATTTGTTGAATGGGTATAAATTTACCATGCGAATTTATGTGGTGTACACGTCTTTTGCACCATTGAAATTGTACATCTATCCGGAAGGATTTGTCCACATGGCCACTGAAAAATACGACCCCGACCCCCAATACATCAATCACCGGTACATGCATTTGACAAACCCCGACATTAATAAAGAACGGGATTTTTACAAGAAGAACCCAGTACGTATCCCTTTGCGTGACCGTGTGTTGGGGTTGTAGGGGTGTGCACTCACACCGCCGTTCTTTCTTTCTTCTTCTCTTTTTTTCTCTTCTTACAGCGACCCTTTTACTGGTCCTTCCAAGAGTTAAAAGCCTATGTTCAACAACATGGGGTGGATGGCAAAGTCAATGGTCACAATGACAAAGATTTGTGGCACGCCATTCAAACTTTAATCGTCAAAACAATCTTGTCGGCGGAATATAAATTGGCCAATCATGCCAAAAAGAACGTGCAACACGAAGGCAATTGTTTTGAATTGTTGGGGGTGGATGTGTTGGTGGACCATCATTTGAAACCATGGCTCGTTGAAGTCAATCCAGACCCAGACATGTCGGCCCATGCTGGTTTTGCATTGGCGTATGAAACCAAAGGGAAAATGTTGAACGATTTAACATCTTTGTTAAGCATTGACCAGAACGATGCGAGTGTGGCCAAACTAGGGACAAAGGAGTATGAAAAGGAAAGGCAGGGTTTGGCGTCCTTGTTGTTGCAAGCAGGAAAGGGACCGGGTGGTGCACAGGAACATGGGCCTCGTCATCAATATTTGTCTGTGTTTGAGAAAAACAAGTGCAATTTGAAGGCAGCGGTCTTGGCCTGTGGTGTTCAAACCAGAAGAGATGCATTGTTGATCGCGGGTTCTGAAATTGAATTCAATCGGAAAAAAAAATGGCAAAGATTGGTGCCATCCACTACAACGTCAAAGAAGACCGATAAAGATTATTTGAATTGGTTTTACGAGAAAAAAAAGACGGATCTGTTACTGAATTGTTGGGAGAATCAAGTGTTTGAATGTAGTCAAAGGGATCGTGCTAGGAAATAAATACCAGGAGAGCACACGATTGTTTGTTTTATTTTTAATCCATAAACGACAAAACATCACAAAAGAGCTTTCACAAATCATCGCTGCTGGAAAGCAAAAAAAAACGTCCTATAATATTTGAATAATACAACGAACCATCACTTCCAACCGTAAAAGTTCACCTGTCTGACTTCATTTTTTACTTCATCGACGCGCACGGTTTGCAGTGTTTGTGCGACGGGCGCGCGTGTTGCCCGGCCCGTGCCATGCAACTCGTAATTTGTCGCAATTGAGGTTTCACCGGCACCGTCACCC
>Ga0115005_10004920_pt1 | contig 10560 bp, 8 predicted proteins | sample ArcOceMetagenome_FD_87163 | JGI IMG/M metagenome (GOLD analysis project Ga0115005, IMG submission 87163) | Marine eukaryotic phytoplankton communities from Arctic Ocean - Arctic Ocean - Greenland ARC118M Metagenome | ecosystem: Environmental > Aquatic > Marine > Oceanic | place: Arctic Ocean...
GGGAAGGGTTCATTTTTACAAGACTAACAAACTGCGAATCTCAATATTTCAAATCCATTGAAAATAATAAAACATGCTGCGCGATTCGACCAATTTCAATCCAAGTTGAACAGCGAATTGAGATAAAAATAGCTCCACATGTTCAATGTGGCGTGGCATGTGTTAAAATTGTTGGTCGTGTGGAAATTCTGGTGAAAATTTGGATCCAAATTACCGACGTTGTGTGACTTGACAAGACTTGAAAACGACTTGCGGAGACACATTGAGATGCACTCTGGTGATAAGACTGCAAGTATGACATGAATTATTTTACCCTTCCTTCCTTTCACTCTTTGGAATTGAACGAAGCATCAAGCAAAGATAGAACGAGGACCCGATTGATCATATAATAGTATCCATCATATATCACAGCATCATATGATATATCATTATCTTTGACACTTCCCAATCCTGACAACAATTGGCAGAGAGAGGCAGATAATTGATCTATTCTACAGTACTACCATCCTACTACTATTGACTGGTTGGTGAGTTAGTTGACTGGTTGGTGAGTTAGCAGGTGCACGAACCGAACCGTCAAAAATCGAATAAAATCGAATCGAGTCGAGTCAAAGCATTGACGAACAAGAAGTGCAGTCGTTCTTGTTTTAAAAAAAAGGCCCAATCTCAAAAATACTACTCGTAATTGAAACGAGAAGCCTTCCTTCATTCACTACTGCATTCAATACATTCATCTAGTGCAGTTATCTTAACACACACGGCACGACACGACACGACACGACATTGCACACGTAACAACAGCAATACAGTATGAATAATTCAAAAGAAGGAGAACTGACTCGCATCGATTACCATGACCATGACTATGACCATGGCATCTCCAGCAGCAAGTCACTCTTTGATACTGATACTGATGTTGATACTGATGTTGATACTGATGTTGATACTGATACTGAAACAGATGTTGATACAGATCTTCCTCCCTTGGCCGATGCTAGTGACTGCGATACTATCGACACTATCTCAACATGCAGTGATCAAGATTGTCAAAGTAAAAATCAAAATCAACACAGTCATAAACATGTTACGGCTACTAGGGTTACTAGCAGTACTACTAGTGTTGGCGGTTATTTACAATCCAAGAAAAGCCTGCCTTCTCTCACGTATTCCGATTCCATCGATGTCGATTCCATGAAAGCACAGGGATCACAAGGATCATTACCGCCACCGTCATTCTCCAAATCAATATCAACATCAACATCAACATCAAAATTATCACCAAGCAATCAATTATCATCCTGTGCTTCTCTTTTCTGTATTTCGGAATTATTCTCATCATGGGACGACGGCAACGATAATGGTGATAATGACGCTACTGCTACTCTTGCAACAGAAACAGTGCCGCAACAGCAGCAACAGCAACAGCAACATCCATTGAATATTCACATACATGACGACACAAATACAAATAATGCACATTCTAATACACATGCGCAAGATGCATACCGGTACCTGCACACCATGCAATCAACGATTCAAAACGAGATACTCGCACTCATTAGCACAAATACAAACATGGCAAAAAGGATTATTCCACTGGCGTTTTCCAACTTGTGTTGTCCCAATCATGATCATGATCATGATCATGACGCGCAACAACAAGGAAAGAATGGAACTGCAAATGGAAGTGCACATCAACATTCGTACGGTCAGATGCAACAGTATCAGCAACAGCAACAGCAACATCAACAGCAACAGTATCAGATGCAACGGATTGGAAATCGAAATGTCCATCAAAGGGAAAAGGCACGAAAGAGAATTGAAGCGTTGAGGGAAAGTGGACTGAGTAAAAACTTTTCTCTGAGGTCTATTTATGATATTCATGGGGAGACTGTTTCTGCAAGTTCCGCTACTGGTCATGACCATAAACATGGACATGGACATGGACATGGACATGGACATGGACATCCACATATTTGCAAGAAAACAGGGGCGTCCACCTTTTATTCGAGGTCGGGGAGGGGTAGAATTGGGAGTTCCAAGAGTATAGATTGGAGTGGGGGGGATAGTCACGGGCACAGGCATCAATATCAAGGGAAGGATTCCAGTGGATACTTTCTTGGGTGCAACGATTCCAATGGAAATGGGAGGACACGTGCACACACACGTACACGCACTCGCATGAATGGAAATTCCAAGCAGATGCTTGTGGCGGTTCCATCGTTTGATTCCATGGCATCTGAGGTGGAATTGTATTATGATAGTGATCCTGGTCCCGAAACGAGAAAGACGAGGACAACGTCAACGGCATCGGCGGGCATGAAGAAAGGGACCAAGAAGAAGGAATGCATCGATACTGCATCTGCGGGACAGTGTGCAAAGGGGAAGAAAGAAGAACATAGTTCTTCCAAGATGTTTCTTCATACGTATCATGTTCCATCGTTTGATATCAATAACGCTCGCATGGTATCTCAACTTATATCGGTACGTTACGTTTCGTCAGATCAGATGCGTGCACTTTGAACTTGGTGATTTACATCTGTTTCATCTTTCCCACAAAATTGACCTTGTAACTCACCACATACCACTCGCTCCTTTTTCACTCATTCATATATTCATTTCATGCGCAGGAACTAATCACTGGCAGCTACACTTTCATTTGGCATCCAAATGATACCAGCTCCCAACAAATACTATCCACTCCACAACCAAGATCACAACCACAATCACCCCCCCTATTTGTCAAATGCTGGTTTGAACTAGGAACATGTCTGAAGAATACACTGGTACAACCAAAATTCATCTGGCGCGTCATTGCCTCCAAGGAAACATGCCGCAAACGGCGCATCAAAACAATCCAAGCGCCGCAAACGGTGGACCTTTTGAATGTCCTCCGACTCCTTGTGCCGACCGAGGTGGATCGTTCCATATATCCTTTTGTGAAACCTAAAAATTCGTTCGTGATTACGACCAATGATCAGAAGGAATATTTATTCGAAGCAAAGAATGAAGAAGGGAGAAAGAGGTTTTTGTTTGCCATGAAATTGATGATTGCGAGGTTGGCTTCGAAGATTATCGTGGGGGATAGAGATGTTTTTGATGAATTCTTTACTCCAATGGGAAAGCATAGGGATAGGGGGGATATGGGATGTAGTCAAAGTCCTGTAGTGGAAGATGATTCTGTTGCAAGTGGGAATGTAGGCTCGATTTGCAACGCTATCGTGGCTCCCGTGAATGTGGAGAGTGGTAGGAATGAAGAGCTGTGGGGAAAGTCAGGATAATAGCTAGTTTTGAATTTGCGTCAAAAGTTTATAACTTTTGATAGCATTATTTATAAAATGCTATTCAAATTCGCGTTATTTTGGCAACGCTTTACTAATTATTATTACCTGTTGCGCGTAGCACATCAATACAAGTATAGTTACACAACCTGCAATCGCCTTAATGAACCTATTTCTCTTGTCTCTTGTTGTATAAAATACTCTTGATCAGTTAAATTGACTTTACATGTTACCTTTATTGACAGGCTTTCCCTTTTGGGCAGCTCCGTATCTACCACTGAAACCCTTCTTACCCTGCCAACCACCTTGCCCGTTCGCCCTCGCATCGTCAGTAAGTTTCTTCTGCGCAGATCTCTTATTGGCGAACAATTGTGAACGCTCTTTCTTGGGCATGTTCTTGATCTTCATCTTGCTATCTCCCTCTCGCTTCTTTCTAATCTGAGTTGCCGTCATGATTCCGTCGTCTTCGGCTTGCTTCTTCTTCTTCAGCACAGGAGTCTTTCTAGCGTATCCACTCGGATCAGCCACCGTGGTTGGATCATATTCATCCACATCATCAAATACTCCGACGCGACCAATGCTCTTGTTGGTTTTCTTTTGCCATTTTTCGTACAACTCGCCCAACTTCGCCTTATCATTCTTGACAATCTTACCAGACTCAAGTTTGAGTTTCTTTGTCTTTGACATACCCGATGTTTCCATGCCAAGCGTTGTCTGTACATATTTTCTCTTGTTTTTATCCCAACGAGTTATTCTCTGATTTTTCACCATATCGATGTTCTCATCTCCTACAATATCAAGCATGGCCTCCTCAAGTCTCAACGCAGATGCCATACCCATACCGTTATTGTTACTCGTAGCAGAAGGTTGCATCGCCGCCTCAATGTGCCGACTGCGTGCATCTTCTTGTGTGTTGGCAGCTATTGTTTCCATGTAGAATGCCTTATCGCGAAAGTCAGAACCTCTTTTATCCTTGACTCGTGTTTCTTGTACTGTGTCCGAAGATGGCATTTGGGTGTCACTTGAACCATTCTTTTTCATTTTCTTCCTGTCTGCCTTTGACAATCTTCGCTTTTCAGTAATTTTGGGAGCTGGCTCAGCCGATTTCGCAGCCATGAACTCTATTTCTTCGGCACTGGGTCCATCCATTTCTCCATTCAATTGTAGTGCCTTGTCTGAGCCAGCAACCACCATTGATGTTCCCTTTTGCTGTGCAAGCGCCATTTGCCTACGCATACTCTTCATTGCATCAAAGGCGGCACTTGCATCATATCTTCTGCCTCCTCCAATAGTGGTCCTTCCTTTATCAACCTGGCCAAGAATTCCAGTCAATTTTGTTCCACCAGTTGCAAATGCCTCAAACACAGTTTCTTTTGGTCGAAAGAGAGACATGGCTTTGAGCATAACTTCTCTCTGTTTCAATTCATCTATTTTTGCTTTTGCGTTCTCTTTTGTGACACCGGTACCTGCCATAATTCTATCAATTTCTGCTTTCCTGAGGACAGGGTGAGCAGGAATCATGCCCCCGCCAACGCGTTTTCCACTCTTCTCTTTCTTGCCCTCCAATATAGCTTTGGATCGCCTTACTCCTTGCCTGCTGGCTTCGGGTCTACTCCTCCTGTACTGCATCATAGCGTTGTTGCAAATTCGAACCGCACTCCGCAGGTCATAAGAATCATGGCTTCCAGTAAGCTCTGAATTAATAATTCTTCTGACATTTTCAACCTCCTCCACACTGGTTGATTCGGGAATACTTCCATAATGCACCATATCAGGAGTCATATCTTTGACTCTGTAGACAAGGTCTTCTGCCTCTTTACCTTCAGTCCCATCTTCCTTTGGTTCGATAGCTTCAGTCTGACCGGTAGACAATTTTCTTCCAAGGAAGAGGTGTAGGTCAACCATGTAGGGCATTTCTTCGGAATCTACCAATCCCCAACAATATCCAATTCTTCCAGCTCTCGCGGCACGTCCACTCCTGTGCACAAACAACTTTGCAGTAGGAGGAAATGAGTAATGGATAACATGATCGATGAGTGGAATATCAATACCACGCGCTGCAACATCCGTTACAATCAAAATGGGCGTCCGTCCAGACTTGAAGGCTTGCAGGTTATTTTTACGAGCCTCTTGATCCATCGAACCATAAATGCAAGCAGCAACATTTTCTCCATCAAGACCCTTTCCCAGAGTTGCATTGTTGATAAGCATTGTCAAATAGTCCACGTGATGCCTTGTAGCTGCGAAAATAAGGGTTAGACCAAGAGGATGTCTTTCAAAGTCTTTCTTTCCATCATGCCGTTTCTTTCCCTTCTTCCCTCCGTCCTGCTTAGGCGCAGGTGGCGGCTTCTCATCGTCTCCTTCTCCATCTTCTCCTTCGTTTTCATCTTCAACCTTGTCATTCGCATGATTGACTGCACCTGGCAAAACATCTCTCAACAAATGCAAAAGAGCACCATCTTTTTCCTGACTTCTGACTGTAACGAATCCTATTCTCAATTCTTCGCTGACGGTAGCATCTTTGTCAAGACGAACAACTTGTGGATCAGAATCCATAATCCCTGATTTTGTGAATTCGACAAGCATTTTAGGCATGGTTGCTGAAAATAAAAGTGTTTGCCTTCCACTTTCCGAATTTGGCATGGAATGGCATATTTCACGAATTTGCATTGCAAAACCTGTATGATACGAGATGGAGAGAATTGAAAACGAAAACGGGCCAAGTCAGTACGTGTATAGTATATCATATACTTTCCAATAAACATGTTGAATGTACATGTTCAAAAAAGGGCAAAGCTCGAGCAACACTTACCCATTTCAAACAACCGATCAGCCTCATCGAAAACAACCAAATCACAATGCTTCAAATGAAAATCAGGAATTTCTGCCAAATGATGCGCCAATCTTCCTGGCGTAGCAACAATCACATCAGGATTGGAACTCAACAATGCAAACTGCTTCTCCATACTTTCTCCTCCATTGATACCGATACAATTCAATCTCGGTTCAGAAATAAATCCCGAAAGCGTCTGTAAGACCTTGAGAGTCTGCAAACTCAATTCTCGAGTAGGGGAAAGGATCACTGCCCCCGCCGAGAAATTTATGGAAGAAGTGGACGATTGCTGTTTCCTCCTTTGTGAAGCGAGCATCCTCTCCAAGAGTGGTATACAAAATGCAGCTGTTTTTCCCGATCCAGTTCTCGCCATGACGACTGTATCGCAGCCGGATAGAACGACAGGAAGACTTTTTCTCTGGACGGGAGTTGGAGTTCGAAATCCCATTTTGACGATACCTCGGTAGATTTCCTCGGAGAGACCCATGCCTTGGAAACCCCCGGCATTCTTTTTATTTTTGCTTTGGATGTACTCTGTCATGTTGATTATCTTCTGTAAGATCTTTTTTCTTCTTTTTGTTGTGCTCTATTAATTACTATATGATATCTAGAACTCTAGTAGGACTGCTTCAGTGTGATACTGTATGCAGGCAGTGGTACTGTATGTTTCAAAGTTTGTGTTGCTTGTTGTGTTGGTTTTCCAAAAGAAAACATTGAAAATGAAAATGGTTGGCCTACGTCAAGAAAAATATGTTTAATAAATTTTATTGCGCGAGATTTGGAGATTTGGGGCGCTCTTTCTTTCTCCTTCGTTTTCCGGTACTTCGTTCTTGGGTTGGGTTCACGCGGGGGAAAATCAACATGAGTGAGGCCATAAGTCTCGTAGAGAGGCTACGAAATTGGATTAGACATCAAGTTTTTAGTTTACATCTTGCATCTTGCATCTTTTTAAAGTTGCTAGCTTTGTAGAGAAACGAGAAACCACTAGACCACCACGGTGTAAAAATCACAAATCGGGTTAATGTGGCAAGCAATTCAATTTCTAACACCTACCGTCCTACTACTGTACCGTCCCCTTGGAAATAATAATGCAACTCCGGGTATCTCACGTATATTTTTCCTTGTTATTTTGTGATGTACCCTGGGTACATTACACCAAGATTACACCGTACTTTCCTTATAATGTGAGGATCCAGATGTCCGTTGAAAAAGTGATTCATATTTGAATAGTCGACGGAAAAAAAAAGTACGGTGGGTGTACCCTCTTCTCTCGGTGCATTATTATTTCCAAGGGGACGGTACAATGTACAATACAGTAGTATATAGTATATACTCATCGATCGAACATCGAACATCGAACATCTAACACATCATCCCTCGTAGATTGTAGATTATCTCTTCTGCTATGGAATCTACAACAACCACAATGATCAGTAATCCAGCACTTCGAATTCCACCCCGTGGTGCTGCTAGTAGTAGTAAGAGGAACAAGCTCTTATTTTGCTTAATCTTCGTTGGTTGCTGCAGCATCCTCGCCATCTATTATGATGCCAACAAATTGAACAGCCTTTCTTACATTAGTACTATTACTACTACTACTACTACTACTAGCAGTACTATCGTACAAGAAGTGATGCATGCAACACCCGCTCTCAATGTTCCAATTCAGAAAGCATCATCAACTGCTGAACAAGAAGGCGGAGCAGGAGATATCAACAAGAAGATTATTCAGGAGCAGGAGCAACAAACAGCACAATCAGCAGAACGCAAAAGGATTGGAGGAAGTCACAATGTCAACAAGAATGTCATCAATGATGATGGTGCTGCTAGTAATGGTACTACTACTATTATTGCAGCTGTTGTTGAAGAACAAGCCGAGAAGTACTCCTTGCTGGCAGACAAGAATGACACCAACTCTTCGTCTTCAATTGTAACTACTAGTACTGACACCAGTACTAGCAATAGTACTAGCACTACCATACGTCCGCCTTTACAGGAAAGTAGTAGTACAAAGAGGAACGAGAAATTCATATCGTACGAACTTGTCAAAGATCTACCGTTCCGAAAGGTTTACGATGTTGTGGGACAATGCGACGGTGATGATTTCATGCTTCCTGAACCTTTCCAAGCGCCCGGTCTCTTGGATTTCTCGACATTGATTGACACAAATCTCAACATTCTCTACGTTGGGGACTCCGTCGGTATGCAGTTTACTCAAATTCTACAAGAAGCCACACATCCAATCAAAAGAGAAGTTATCCGTTATTCCTATTGCTGCTTTCATGAAAATTCATACATGGCTTTGACTCCTTCGGGTGGCACAGTTGCAGGTGTGAGAGTGACTGGTCTAATGACAAATAAAACTCGAGATAAAATAAGATGGTGTCCACCTACAGGAGGTGGAGGTTGGCAAAGTCGCGATATTAGGGAGATGAAGCGTTTGGTTCATCATTGGAGACCAACAAAAACTATTGATCATATTTTTAGTCTGGGACAATCTCCTTGTGAGGAGGGGGAGGTGCAAGCGAAGGTGAATGAGAATGCTACTTTTCCTTCCAAAGAAGAATACCCATGTGAAGAACAGGGCTTTGACGTTGTCGTTCATCAATTTGCGGTAAGTCGGTCATTTGTAATATTCAGTACAGTATAGCTGCATGCATGCTATGCGAGACATGGTCTTGTACATGTCCTGCGATGATAGCCTTTGCTGTTAGACCGCTGACCCTCTAATTCGTTCCACTTTCTGCAATATATTTCCAAATCATTTAGCCCGGTTGGCAACAAAGCTTTTACAAGGCTATATCTTGGAGTGTTATCGATGAAATGGTCAATACAGCATTTGACTACCTTGGAGCAAGCACTGTGATTCTACAGACCATTCAATTTATGAACAATGTAGAAAACATTGCACAACTTATTGAGGTCAATAACGTTATCTGGAAATATGCTAGAGACTTTCAGGCAAAAGAAGCTCAACGCAAATCAAAAGATGGCAGAAAACGCAGGGTCGTCGTCATGGATATGTACGCCTACACTATCTCGCTCGTTTTGCAGAACTCCATGGCGATAGGGGTAACTCCAAATGACAGTGGTGTCGCCTTGCAACGGCAGCTGCGAGAATCAACTGATTTTGATATTTATTTGAATGTGACAATGTCACTGGAATATCTTTTTGAAAATGCTACTGTAACCATGACGAAAAAGGGAAAGGTATTTAGTAAGAAAAAAGGTCACGTTTGTGCTGATGCGAACTGCGATAAAAAGTCGCGCATTACGGCGGATGGCCAACATTGGTGCACCAAATCAACTGGTGGAAGAATCAATGCTGCTCTAGCGTGCTTGTTGCGTTGCAGCTTTGGGGAGGAGGCAAAGGCGGATAAAACTGCCGAAGAAATGAAACAGTGCGAGTGGCGCTGTAATAAAAAATACATGTCATTGGCTCCTTTACCCTGGGACAACGCGGAAGAGATCGAGGTGAATTTCAATATTGTGGACCTAACAAACAAGAAACTTAGGATCCAAAATAATTCTATTGCTCTTCGGAACTACTGAGGACTGACTATAAACTTGATTTTACTTTCATCAAAATGAACCAGGCAATTCAATTGCAGGCGAATAAACTAGTAGTAGTAGTACTAAGCAGTTCAAAATTTTGGAAGGTTTGAGTGAATTATATGAATAAAATGTGTCAAGCAGACTCGCGGAATTAACTCTCTATCATGAGGACATGCAAAGGGCCATGTTGTTGCGTGTGCACGGCGCCAGTCATGAGAGTGCCCCCTGTCCCCCCTGTGCCCACTAATTGTTACTAGTAAATAAACCAACGAAACCTCCCCCATACCCCCTGCTGGAAGCAACCCTGATTAGTTGGAAGGTGAATGACCCTACACGTCTCACCTGATGCCTGCGGCGCACACGCTAATAGGTAGGAGACATAATTATAATATTAATTACTACTAAATAACACTCTCAAACTCTCTCGCTCTGTATCTTCAATCTGGTACTAAGAGAGGAGGAGGAATATTTTTTAATCCTCACCACAAGCGTGCCCCATACTGTAACAAAATCAAAACCTCTAATTTGACGCACCATACTGAATACACTACACTTTTTTTAGCGTTGAAAGAAGAAATATTGAAGATGCTCTGTAATGGCATTATTATAGAAAAACTCCAGCGAAAAGCCTCAGCAATTGTATTAGAAGACAGAAAGTTTTTCTATTTTCATTTATACAGTAATGACTGAACAATGACTCACGGACGAGTCGAGTCGAGTCCTGAACAAAATTGAGATGTGACACGGGGGTGTTTGGGAAGTTTAGGAAAATGTGAAATATATAGCCACCAATTCTGACACCTTTGCGCGTCAGTCATTACCGGAAGATCCGTGACAGCAGTGTTTGACACAAGTTTAGTGGGTTGGGTAAAAACCACTGGTCATCTGAGA
>Ga0115005_10004922_pt1 | contig 10559 bp, 9 predicted proteins | sample ArcOceMetagenome_FD_87163 | JGI IMG/M metagenome (GOLD analysis project Ga0115005, IMG submission 87163) | Marine eukaryotic phytoplankton communities from Arctic Ocean - Arctic Ocean - Greenland ARC118M Metagenome | ecosystem: Environmental > Aquatic > Marine > Oceanic | place: Arctic Ocean...
AGATGAGGATAGAAATAGTGGAGATTTTTAAATTTGGTACATTGACCGTTAGAATCGACAAACTTTATTTGTGAATGATACTCCACGTATACAAACTAAAAATAAATCATTTCACACACATAATAGTGTCATACGATTTTTGTACAACAGCCGGTAGTATCAGGGGTCAGAGGTATCAGCAAACCAACTGCCAAAGTTCAAAGTGTGTTTGTCATTGCAAAGAAACATTCAACCTTTTTCCCAGCCTTGCATGGAAAAGATGACTAATTCTGGCCTTCTTCTCCTATTCATAATTCCTTTATCGGCAGCATTTTTAATCTCTCCCAGCAAGAGATCCCATTTTTCTCTCCATGCGGCGCCTGTAGATCTTCAGATTCAAACAATAGAAACCCTGAAAGGGAAAAGCGCCGTCCTCACTGGTGCATCAAGCGGTTTAGGGAAGGCAATGGCATTAAAGCTGGCTGGGTGCGATATGAAACACATTGTGCTGAGTGGGAGAAACGTGGAAGCTTTGGAAGAAGTAAAGGAACAGTGTCTCAAGGAAGGAAGCGCATGTAAGGTCCATGTTCTTCCTTGTGACTTGACTGACATTGAAGCATCAAAGAAACTCGGTAAAGATTCCCTTGCTCTGTGCGAGGACCAAGTAGATATGCTTGTTTTGAGTGGAGGCTTATCATCAAGGTCTGCTTTCGTGGATACTGACATTGAAGTCGATGAGATGTTGATGAAGGTGAATTTTCTGTCTGGTGCTGCAATAGCGAAAGGCATAGTCCCATCCATGGTTGAAAAACAGACCGGGTCGATAATTTGGATAAGCTCGGTGCAAGGTCTGATAGGGACACCTTTTCGAACGAGCTATGCCGCATCTAAGTTTGCTGTGCAGGGATATTGTGAAGCTTTAAGGTCCGAGCTATCATCTAGTGGGGTAAATGTGCACTGTATTAGTCCAGGATATATCAGCACTAATCTATCCCTCAATGCTGCCACTGGTGATGGTACCAAGCACGGAAAAATGGATGAAACTACAGCGAATGGCGCCGATCCATCAGATGTTGCAGTCGAGATTTTGGACTCAGTGGTTGCAAACTCCAAATCGGACTTTGTTGTTGCTGCTTCTACGTCTGCACGAGCGGCCATCGTTTTGAAGCTTTTTGCTCCTAGACTATTAGAAAAGATGTTGGTCAAGAGATTCCTCACATCGAAAGAGGATAATTAAAAGTACACTTTCTCTTCTGTTTCTCAGGCTTCTACTTTTATAATTAAAATGTTTAAGAAAGAACTTGGCTCGTCTATTGAATAGTTTTCCTTATTCAAATCTCAACGGCCGGGATATGAGCGTAACCATTTGAAGGTGGGGTTGCAGCTGCAGATGGAAGAGGTGGTAGTGCTGGCATGAGCTGGTCCTCAATAATTCCGCTGTCAGGTACAGTTTCACTGTTTTCACCTTCGGCGTCATCCATTTGTTCACTGTTTTCGCCTTCGGCATCATCCATTTGTTCACTGTTTCCGCCTTCGGCGTCATCCAGTTGTTCACTGTTTTCACTTTCGGCATCATCCATTTGTCCATCTTCGCTTTCTTGATCACCATAGTCGTAATCTTCTTTGAACGACAAGTCATCCTCTTCATTGTCAATCGCCCCTTCGCCCTTTGATGGTCCAGCATTTTGGCGGGCTAAGGATGTATTGAATCGTCCAAACGCCTTTTGCATTGCTATGGCGTCAGACCTACCCCGCCCTATCTCTGCCTTGACTGGCTTCTCCCATGCATCAAGGGCTTGTTTCCTTTGCTCTCCGTGCATAATGGAACACGTAAGTGAATCAATCCCTACACTGATTGTATATGCCATTATACCAATGATTCTCCATTTCGGAGTCCAGGGATGGTTAACTTCGTGTTTGTCTCTGTGCAGACAGCATACTCGTGCAACATAACTGCATAAAAACATTGCTTCGTTTGTGAAGTGAATAGCGCGCAAGCAATCTGCTCGTCCCAAGATTTGAAGTGCCTCTTCAACTGTACAGTCAGTTTCTTTCGGCAAAGACTTCTTCAGAGTTTCATCGTTGTTGCCTCCTTTAGGTCCTTGTGCGGCAAAAATAGCGGACTGACTGAGGCATAGAAATGGATTACGGCAATCCTTCGTCACGGCGACTTCAAGCAAAGATAACGATACTTGAAGACTTGCCTTTTGAAGAGAAATAATGGTTGTACAATTGCGCAACTTTTGGATACAGAAATCCAGTTTTTTCATCGCAAGTTTCGAGGGGCCGGAAACATTGCAACTCCATTTGTTGAGTCTGCGATCAATGACATCGTCGTCTTCATCGCTGTCTTCAAATGTTTCTTTCCCGTTCCATTCTCGCAACATGACTTCTGCCGAAATCTTTATTAATTTAGAAAATGGAGATTTCGTCATTTGATTGCTAGTTGAAAACTTCGTCGCGTTTTGTTTTGCCTTTTGTGATGCTTTGCTTGTCGAATTATTTTTCAGGCGTCTGATGGGATGCGATGACGCTTTGAACGTGGAGTCGCCAGCGGTAAAGATCTGCCATTCAGCATTTTCGTCGGTGCCTTTGACTCCTAAATCAGAATCCCATAGCGATTGGTCAAGACAAATTTGGGTCTATTATTCGCATGAAGTAAAAATGTTTGGTAGTTAGCAAATAAGGGCAGACTTCGCATCAAAACTGAGGAAGCAATTTACATACCGGTGGCAAAACGATGCTGAGCGCGTGCTTGATCAAAGCTTCCTCTTTCACGTCGTCGTCCTCCTGCTTGGCAAGCAAAAGAGCAATATGTGCAAAAATGAAAAGAATGTTAAGAGCGCTATCTTCACCAAAGGATGCAATAGACTCATCTTTGAAATTATTTTCAAGATTTTCCATAGCCTTTTTATACCAATCGACTTTCTTGGCGTTTGATACACCGTTCTTAAAGTCCAGAGAGGTCAACGTAGGAATCAAAGTCTCAATCAAGTTCCATAGATTAGAAAGGTGTCTTTCCCTGTTGCTGTTTAGAAAGCCGGCAACCTTCTTTCCCTCAAGGTGGATACCGAAGAAGGTGTCTTTGCGACTTCTCTTCAATAAGTCCAACGTGAATTCGTCTTTTTCCCAACCTGAAAACGAGGACACTGCACTGGCTATGCTCAAATTATATGCACTTCTAGACATGGCCGAATGTTCGTCAGACTGCCAGATCGATGGAATAGGAAAGTACCTCCAAGATTCACTAAGTAAGCTTGAGTTTGATGAATACAGGTCGTGAAAGTCTACTTGACAAATAATTGCCACGCTTGCTTTTAGTTTCTCGATTAGAGTCCGAAGAGATTCAGCATTATTGTTGTCGCTGGGATCAAGACAAATGATAATGACAGAAAATGCCGACGACAGGATGTTGAGCATCTATTTGAAAATTCAAAATGTTAGTGTTGTTGAACTTTGCATCGCGCCTGGAGTAAATAGTTTACTCACCTCTACTGTGTCTGAAATTGGATTTCCATCAGGTGTGGTGGTCCACAGAGCATCTTTGAACAAATAAATATCGTCGACAACACCAAGAGATGAATCATAAGCGTCCTTCAAGTCTGTAGAATCACTACTTTTTGACAGATTCCTTGCTCTCCCAATTTTCATTCGTAAAGTAGATAAAAGGACTTTCACGCAATTGCCTGTTTTGACTGACGCGATGATGTTATTGGAAATGGTAGCATCTTTTAACAAAGTAAACGTATTTTGCTGTTCTAGTTCGTCAATATAACCCTGGAAGATAGGTAGTATGCTTTCAGCCCATTCGCCATCTTTCTCGGCTTTTTTCAAAATATCACTAGCAAAGGCAAACGCGTCTAACTTGCTCATCGGTTCTACCATTGCTCTTCGGAATAGACGCAAAGAGACACTGTCCGAATGAGAAGTGTTTGCTTGAAGATCAAAGTCTTCCCTAGTATCTTGATCTAGATCATGCAATGCACTCAACATTTTGACTCCTAAGAAAGCAGAATTCCCCCCCGATAACAAACAAAGCCCGTAAAGAACCTGGAGTTCAGGTGGTAGGATTCCCTCTTTCATAATCAATAATACGTTTTCACCGGCAGGACACTCGAAGTCTTCATCATCTGATAGAATCACTACCGAACCGTCGCCATCACTTTCTGCATCGGCCATCTAATCCGAAAGCGGGGACAACTACGTTAGCACAAATATTCACAACTTTTTCGCAGCTTAGCGCGGCTTCTACTCACCGTATCGTACTCTTCTTTATTAAGCTGAAGAACGCTTTTACCATTGAACTCTTGCCTTTCTTCGAATTTCTTCCACTTGTGCATATGCGTTTCGACTCTACAGGCGCGTTCTTTGAGATAACACGAAACTGCTTCACACGCCAGTGCTCCTGCACGATTGAGATTCATGGCTAAGCATTGTTTGACGAGCTGAGCGGCAATATCAGTGACAATCGCACACGTTGCAGCAAGCGGCAAGTCTTTCTCCTGCACTTCTGAATTTTTATTTCCGCCGTTTGTTTGTGCTTGAAGCAAACGAGTTTTGTCTTCTTGATACTTTACTGCGAGTTTGACTAGAGCATGTCTGTGATTCGTGACGAGTATGGCTCTCTCGGCATCTCTGTCTTTCAAAGCATCCGAATCTGAAATCGCATCTTTTGTGGTGAGATCAAACATCGACAACTGGTCTCGATGGGAAGATAACAAAGTAGAACGGTCCTCGTTGAAGGTTTTGTTCAATCTGTCTAGAGACAAAGAATTGACGACGATTGTGTTCGTGGCTGCGGCTATCAAATCGGTGCTATTTGCTAAACTGTCATTTGGTCCGTCGTCTTCTTCTATTCCATCCTTGTCTGGTGTACCTTTTTGCTCCTGAAGCTTTCGATCCATCTCATATGTATCGCAAACTTGCCATCTCGATTCATCTTCGTTTTCTGATCCTTTACTTTTCATCTCCTTCGTCCTCTCCCGAATCCAGACCATGAGAGTGGAGCAGGCCTTGCTACCAGCAGCAGCTTCTAATGCCATACACAAGGCTTGAAACCTCCGCTCTTGCCAATCAAAAGCAGTTGAATATTTTCTTAGCCATCTGCGAAACATATAATTTTCATTTGTATGAATTCCTCTATTCCACTGCTTGCATTCATGTCCAATAATCAACATGAGATCAGCGTATAGAAGCCACGCTGAATAACTCCGCTCCATTTCTGTTCTGCAAGGTTCTCCTTTTTTTTTCGCAGCATCGCTCTCCTTTTGTGATTTGCTCTGCAGATCCGTAAGGATTGTCAATGCCTCGCTAATATTTCCCAATTCCATTTGAGTGTATGCGAGCTTTGAAGGGACACTAATACCAGGAGGCCGTAAATTGTCAGCTGTCTGAAAGTCTTCCCTGGCCTCTTCTAGCCATCTGATTCGCTGTGCTTGATGAAAACCTAAATATTCCTCGGGAGTTGAAATTTTTGAAGAAGTGGATTGTTCTGTCTGTTGTTCCTCTTCCTTTCCTTCCTCGTTCCCTGCCTCGTCGTCAAGGGTGGGAGGTATGATCAAGCAATGTGAGTGCAAATTAGCTATTGTCAACGCGGCATCACCTGCTCTAGTCTACCAGTAATATAGATTTGTAACATGAATATGAGGTGGGATGCATGTTAGTGGGTACGAAAAAGTTCACAGTGCTGTTGCAGCGAATATTTGTGTCAAATAGTACGTACCCAAAGTGAATAGTCCATTTTGCATAAAAGCGCAGCGACATGATAAGAACCAAATGTTTTGTTGGCCAATTTGACACGCTCCTTTAAATGAGCGGGATCCTCTTCCTTTCGAGGATTCGATTCATCCCAATTCGGAAGTGTTTCGAAGCCTTCACTGTCAGCTATCTTATTGTACTCCTGTGCTCTATCAACATGTACCGCACGCTTTGCCTTTTCAGTTTCTTCTCGGAACATACTCTCGTAGACAAGGCCCAAACTAGAATACAATTGCGGGGCCACTGGTGCTGCTGCAGCAACACCTTTCAGCTTATCTACTGCCAATATGTTAAGCCCTCTTGCGTGCGCCCCCAGAGCCTCTCCGTGTCTCTGAGCCATCTTAAACGACTTGAAATTCTTTAGCTTGTACATTGTCTTTGCGATTTTCTTGCCTGAATATTTATGACCTGATGCAGCCTTGACTTTCGACGCTGGAGAAGTGAAATCAGAAGATGAGGCAGAAGCTTTGTCTATTTTTTGGGGAGTCCTTTCTTCGTCATCTGAATCTGAGTCGTCTTGGTCGATATCTATATTCAGCTCTTCAGCGTAAAGATTATATCGCCCAGGTTCTTCGTCGTCTGATTCGCTGTCGCCTTCATTGTCGTCGGAATCATTTTCCACGGACGCTTCAGAGTCGAAATCGCTCCCCTTGTCCTCTTCGTCGTCCTCAACAGGCTTTGCACCGAAAATCAAACTGCCTTGCATGACATCATCTTCTAGCGCAGCTCGACTTCCTCGCATTCGTTTTCTCTGATTAGTTTTCACCGCTGATACTTTGGCATCTTGCACCTCCAGAGATTTTCTTTTGATGGTACGAACTTTGCTTTCCTGACGACTGACCTTTCTCCTTGAGCGTCCAAGATGATTAACCGCGTAGTTTGCGACTTCCATTTCAGCATGAAGAGCATCGAATTCTAATCGCATTTTGGCTTTGTGGGCATCGTTTTCTTTTTTCTCGGATTCTTCTTCTCTTTCGGAAGACATGACTGCACTTGTGAATACAAATATCTTTTGAAGTGCGAGTACGAGTTTTGATTTTACTGGACTGGTGGCATATGAGAGATCGATGAGGGTGCTCGGTGCTCGGTAGTCGGTATCATAGTGCTGTTTTGATTTTTCCAACCGTGTGTGTGCGGGGGCTTCTGCCAGATTTATCAAAACAGCGCCGATCATAATTCTTGAAACTGGAGGGTGATGAAATGACCGTTAATCAGCGATTTTTCAGCGAAGCGACAAGCGAGCCAAAATTCTGAAAATGATTTTCTCACATTATCTCCGAAAGTAGTCATCCGTTTCGAGTATAATTGACCAAACAAATAGTCAAACCACCACAGAACATTGTAATGATTCTTAGAATAAGAACTGCACTCGTATCGGGATGTCTAATCCTGTCATCCGCTACCGCCACTGAAAATATGGAATTATGGAGCAGAGTGTCTGCACAAAATGTGGTGGCGCTCCAACACAATTCAAAGGAAGCTTCATCCAATACTAGCGATAGAGGACTTTTCTACGTGAATCCATGCACAGGAGAAATATCTAATGACTCTCGTGACGATGACGGATTTCCATGTATCACTAGCTATCCAACCGATGATCCAACCATCACGCATTTTCCATCTGCTGCACCATCTAAAGCAATAAGCAACTCGCCAAGCATTGTCCAAACCTATTTTAGGGTCACCACCAGCTCTCCTACCCCAGTGCCCAGTCAATCACCGACCCGCATACCATCTTATTTTCCTTCACGCATTAAAAGTCAGGTTCCTACCGATATCCCACCTACTTCTTCTCCTTCGACATCACCAAGTGCAAAACCTACGGGAGTTCCCAGTCAATCGCCAAATAGCACTCCCTCAACTGCTCCATCCGCATATCCCACAATAAAAGCTAGCAAGAATCCTTCTGCAATCCCAACTTTACAGTTTTCTGTAATGCCATCAACTGCTCCAACGGACCATCCTTCATCTTCGCCTGTAATTGCACCAACTGCTCTGCCCTCTTCTCCATCACCAAGTGCAAAACCTACGGGAATTCCCAGTCAATCGCCAACCAGCACTCCATCAACTGCTCCATCCGCATATCCCACAATAAAAGCTAGCACGAATCCTTCTGCGATCCCAACTTTACAGTTTTCTGTAAGGCCATCAACTGCTCCAACGGACCATCCTTCATCTTCGCCTGTAATTGCACCAACTGCTCTGCCCTCTTCTGATCCCACGCAACTGTCTTCCAGACCATCAGCCCCGCCTGTCGACGAATTGTTTTGTCCAGGAAAGACTTCTGATTTCGATTCAGAAAAGGATAGTGTTGTTGTTGTTAATTTTGTCTATTCAGTTGAGACAACGTCAAATGCAAAAAATGCAACCGAATTCATTCCTGATATTGAAGAAACTTTAGTTGAAATGGTTGGGAAGATATTGTTGTCCCACTGCAACAATAATGACGGAAGCACACGTAGAGAGCTTCAACATAGAACGCTTCAAAGACGCCTCGCTGTTATTGGGATTTCGTCAAATCCCAAGGATGAAGTTTCTACTTCTGGTAAGTATTTCCACGTTCGCTTTTTTCGCAGCATGAGGTTTTCTGCTTCATTTTTCAAATACTGACAATGCTTTCTAAAATTCAGGCGAATGCGTGCCCAAACTTGATGCTTCAAACAATTGTTTTATTGTCAACGGAGCTGTTTCTGTGGCAATAGAAGCTGAAGATTCTCCTGCCGCGGTGAAATCCTCAGTTGGGAGTATAGTTGGAAATGTCATGACAGGTGACAATCTATTGTCGTCCAAGTATGATGCTGTCAAACGCATTGCATACGTAGAAATGACCTCTGGACTTGACAACAATGGGATTCAACTGGGAGGCTTAGAACAGGGCAATCCAGAAGCAAAGGGAATAAGCATCAAAGGTATTATTCTCATTGGATCTTCAGTTGCTGCAGTTGCTTTGCTTCTAGGAGTTGGGTTTGTAACGAAAAATAGAAATCGTCTTGTCGATGAGGAGGAAGGTGCGGATAGCAAGTTTGGATTGACTAGCTTCCCTGGTATACTACAGACGATTGTGAAGGCGGATGATAAAGGGGATACGATGGGGGGCGGTAGAGGGAATAAGTTGTGCGCAATTTACGAAGGAAACGAACTTGTCGATGACGATGATGATTACGAGAGTACCATCCAAGAGTCGGGCTCTGAGGGTACAGACGTTCTTCTTGGTATCGGACTTGCCTAGAACATGCATAAATTTGTGCTTGAATTGAACACCTGAGATTGATTATACAAGGGGCGTATTTTGAACAGAATGGAATCGAGATAGAATAATTACAATTTTATTTTGATTAGAAATGCTCTTGCTTGAACACTTTCAATATTTTATCTCGTTATACCACAATATCCGATCCAAATGAAGATCGGTGCAACCGTGTCAACATTGGTTAAGTGGTAATCACACCTGATCCCTGTCATGAACACTTGATTTCCTAACTGTCCTTGATATGCCATAAAGGCGTTAGCGAGTACGACTTCATAAGATTTTATGCACGTGTAGTGTACAATGGGATATCGTTCCCATCTGTAGGCTTGTCATGATCATTGAAATGATGATTCGTAGCATCGTCTTGTCTCCTGAATATTTCTTGAACCTCCTCCTTCAGTTCCTCCTTGCAAGTTGCAAGGAGGAACTGAAGGAGGAGGTTCTTGCTAGCTTGCTAAATACGGTAGTGTGCGTCGTCGTGTGGTCGTGTCGGTAACAAAATAGTTCGAAATTGAAAATGTCATTTCAATTTTACACACGATTGAAAATACGCCTCGTCGTCGCCAACTTACGAAATGTCTTCTCACAACATGATTTTTTTTTTAAATGTAGGACGTCCGACGTCCGCAACACAAAGTAAACACTTCAACACAACATCATGAATCTCTCTCCTATCATCAAATGATGCTTGCCGTTGCTCTTGATCATCATCAAGAGCTAGCCGAGAACGCAGCTGACACAGTCGATACCTTCGTCAACATGTCACCAAACCCACCAACCCCGACCACCATAGCCATGACGTCGAATCGATTAGATACTCCTAGTAATCTTCCTCCCTTCTTCCATCACCACACCACTAAATGAACTCTTGCTGATAACTGGGTGCCGGTTGGTTCTGACATGATTGGAAATGCTCAATATATACAGTCCAGTTACAGCATCGATATGTCGATTGATGGTTACATCGTCGCAATTGGTGCTAGATATAGTGATGGTGCTGCTGCTGCTGGTGCTTTTGGGAGATCAAGTCAAGTTCGTGTTTATCGGCGTGGTGTGAAAATGAGTGGTTGCAGATGGCAGGATATCGAAGGGAAAAAGGAGAATGAACACGATGGGACGATTATATCGTTGTCGAGCAACGGATACATTGTGGCGATTGGAGGAGGCTGGTCGGGTATTGTCCGGCGTGTACGCTTACCGTGAGGAAATTGAAGAAAAATGGTTTCAAATTGGAGGAGACTTGGAGGGAGAGCTATCGTTAAATGACGCCTGGCTGTGGCTATTTGTTATCCATTTGATGGTGGGAAATTCTCGGTATATCATAAGTAGACGATAATGAGTCAATCTCTTGGGAACCAAAGGGTTCTGAAATTCCTAATGATGGTACAAGTGAAAGATTTGCGAAGAGCATACATATCTTTGTCGGGCGACGCATCGATCCTTGCGATTAGCGCACGAAAATATGTGAAGGCATACAATTTTTCAAACAGGAATGAGTGGGTTCAACGTGGGAGGTTATTGGAGAGAGTTTGGGGTCGCGATCATCCCTCACACACCATCTCACTGTCACAGG
>Ga0115005_10004923_pt1 | contig 10559 bp, 5 predicted proteins | sample ArcOceMetagenome_FD_87163 | JGI IMG/M metagenome (GOLD analysis project Ga0115005, IMG submission 87163) | Marine eukaryotic phytoplankton communities from Arctic Ocean - Arctic Ocean - Greenland ARC118M Metagenome | ecosystem: Environmental > Aquatic > Marine > Oceanic | place: Arctic Ocean...
AAATGATAATGATCTTGTCAACTCTATCATGTCCTTGACTACCTAATGGGACAGGACTGAATTAATAAGATAAAAAACCTTGTAATTATACATTTTCGACGAATAAATATAGTTTGCTACAAGTGCTTATACTTGTCAGTTGACCGAGTGTTGTTCCTCATCATTCAATACTTTTCATATGGTGTACAAAACGCATAACTAAGGACATGACGACAGATTATCAACCCAAGTGTTCTGTTGTTTTCACTATCACTGGTAGTTTGAGATCAGAATTTAATTAAAATCTAATGGGAAATGGAGTGTCGTCTTTCTTCCTCTCTAATAATATTACAGTAGTGTACAGTACCTGGTATGTGACAAGACAACTGTTTCAAATGCAAGGTTGTGGCTACATGAAGTAATATTTGTAGCGTGAATTTCTTCTTTCTCGTTCTTGATTATCCCTCAAAACATGAGACAAACGATTCTTTCCTTCCAGAAAAATTGCTATCAATCATGCTTCACCTTCTACAATTATATCAATCTCAAGCTCTCAATGCAGGGATGGCGATGACCATCAGTCGTGAGAGAATTGATGATAGGATATGGATATGAATGCAAGCAAGACAACAGATGACCACAAGACATCAAAACGTTTTTAATTAAATGGGGAGGGGGGGGGGCGCATCTCTTGGTGATACGTTACTTATCTCTTATCTCGCTCGATAAAAACATCTGTACGTATACGGTACGCACTATTTGGGTAAGAATAGAGTATAAATCTTTGTGGTACTCGTATGAAGGAATAGGCTCGAATAGTAAGTGAGGAAAGATTCTTTTTCAAAATCGTTGATGAACGCACATTATTTCGTATGATATACCTTGGATATATACTGTATTTTAATAAATATTTCAAATTGCTACGTGGGTACGTGTGTGTGTACAGTACAAGAAATAAAGAAATACAAAATACATGTGAAGTTACTTTTAAATATAATGCATGATCAGTCACCCAGCTTGCGTTTTTTATTCTGAATAATATTGCTGTCCTCCTCGCTATAATTTGCTAACACATGCGCGTTCCTTCTCAAGAAGTAATAAATTACTGACGCTGCACAATTCTCACATGAAGCTGCAACCATAAAGAGTGGAAGGGCGTTGCTATGAGTATCAGACCATTCTTCATCCAAGGGGGCACATTCTTCAACAAGTTCAAAAACTTTATCGCCTCCAAACTTTCGAAGTGAGCGTTCAAAGAATATCTCGTCGCAGCATTCCTCGTCCTTCACAAATAGGCGACCTAGCTCCTGTGGATGCTGTCTGAAATTATTCTGTAGAGTCATTGAAAATTCCTTGAGTGGGTCAATGGCAAGGACTTGAGTGGAACAGTATGGGACACAATAGATAACCCCATCCGTTGCAGAGCTCCACCCATCCATTTGAAACCTCCTTCCTCACCCAGGTCATCTCCCACGAGCGATGGTAATTCTTGTGTCTCGGGATCAAATTTGAGTACGCGCATGGCAATAGTTGGTGGCCAACATATGCACTTATCAACTCCAACAATAGGGTCACCCCACCGAAGAAATCTTCCTGGATAGATTCTTCGATACACAATCCAGGTGTAGTGTTTCTTGGTGTATCAATCTGCAATACTTGACCAGCACCATTCACAGCGTAGATGTCACCGTCACCAGCCAATACACCATTCCCACAATAGAACCCTTCCTCAGCTTCCTCCCTTACAGTAGATGTCGTGTAAGGATCTACTGGATTATATTTGACAATACGTGTTGCTGCATAAGGTATGCCGTACACGCAATCATCATTTCCGACCACCGTTTCTTTGTACTTCCACCACCTCCTCCCTTCTAGATCACCTCCGACACTGGAGAGTGAGTCATTGTCGGGATTCAGTCTCAAGATGCGACGGGCATTCAATGGCATATAGTATATGTTATTAAAAGGCGCGCAGTAGATGCTGCCGGTGTTGACTCGTACACCACACATCCACTTCAGTATACCCTCACCAAAGTCAGGTCCAATCTCTGTTAATGATTTGTCCAGTGGGTCGAATTTCACGACACGGCGAGCATCGGAGGGAATGCCGTACAAAAATCTATCCCCACAATCCACAAAATCAGACCATTTCTCACCCCTTGAATCTCGTCACCAATGAGTGTTGTGAGGGTTTCGAAATGACTGTGCCAATGGATACGTTGTATGAAATTGTTTCATCGATTGAAGAAACAATGAAATGAGCCTGGATCTGCTCCCAGCCAGGTTCCTTTCCTTAAAATTTCTCGATTCCCGCCATCTATCTCTTTCTCTCTCCTTTCTCTTCTTGAATGAATAATCCTCATATATTCTCGTATCATCATACCTCGTAGATACTCTTGATAGACGACATACGCGAGTACATACTCCTCTCGTATGATACTGTACAGACAGAGAGCTCAAAGCTCAAATAACACCGCACGATCCGGCCACTGTATGCATACTGTACATTGCATTCCACTAAACTGGGTATCAGAAAATCAGCGTCATAACATTTTCCCTGTCCCAGTGTTCCGAATCTTCCATGAGCAATAAGGATTATGTTGCATCGACCATTGACCGCATCACAGCGAATGCTTTAGCAGCGTCGTCAACCTCTCAAACTGATTTCATTGCATCGCCTACTTGGCAAGGACCAAAACGAGGGTATTATTTTGGCACCTCAAGCAAAGGAACAGGGTATTACCTCGACAATGATAATAAACAGAACGAGAACGAGAGCACCATTCCTACAAATGGAAATCGTAAAAGAAAAACCCAAAATGATGATCCATCTCAATCAAGCCAAAGGCGAAAGGTGAGATTCGGTCAGGATCAAATAAGGCTCATACCTAAAAAGTCTCCAGATGAATTGCTGGAAGAAGCAGAAGAAGAACAGAAAGCGCGAAATACAAAATCACTGGATTTGACTCGGGGACCTTCGTCCTTGAAATCCTTTGTTCACAATTTAGAAAAGAGTATTGCGAAGAATGGACTGTTGAGATTGGAATGTGCGGACGAGCCTGAGAAATTCATGCAGAGTGAAGTTGCTCTCTATGAAGATATTGCTGTGCTCAATGATTTGGCAACAAATGTGGAGTACTACACGACATTTGTAGAGTTGGGTACTGTGGATCAATTGCTCGCTTTACTAGCGCATGAAAATACCGATGTAGCGCTGGCAGTGATCCGTTTGTTTATGGAATTGTTGGACCCAGCATTATTTGTCAGAGAGGAAGACAAAGGATTAAGTTCTTTGATGATGGCATTTGTAGGTAGTGACGGTGGCAAGAATGGAGGGTTGGGATTGGTCATTGCAAACCTATCAAGATTGCGTGAAAATGAAGAAGAGGAAATGAAAGGCATAGATGACATTTTTAACTTGATCGAAAATCTGTTGGATTTAGATCAAATGGGGGTACTGCGACTTGCGTCGGATGATGAAAATGATTACAATTCGATCGTATCGTCAATTTGTGAATTCACATCGTTTGTTGGATATCTAATGACAAATTTGAGGAAGAAGAATGATGATAGCTGGGATACGACCTTGAAACTGCACGCGTCAGAGCTATTGGCCACGATATTACAGCATGAGGATTCTAGACGGCATATTACCAAGTTGAATGAACTAGATCCATTCACATCTGAACTGGAAAAAGGCAAAGAGAAAAGAGCCCCTATTGATGGCATTGAATGTTTGCTCCAGTGTGTTGCATCTTATCGAAAGAAAGATCCTGTGTCAGATGAAGAATGCGAATACCTTGAAAACATATGTAATGGTCTGGCTGCGTCTTTTTTGAACGATAGAAATGTCGAGGCATTCCTGGAAGGCCAAGGAGTTGAGCTGATGCTTAGGTGTATCAATGAAGGCGTGCACTCAGGCTTTGGGTCTTTGAAAGTTCTGCTCTTTGCAATTTTAGGTCCTGTATCATCAAACTCAAAATTTTACAAAAATGCAGCAGAGACTTTGGTGGAAGCTGGAGGGCTAAAAATGCTGTTTCCGATCTTCATGGGGAAAAGAAGTGCAATGCCCAAACCGTCCAGAAGTTGCGATGCGGGGAATTTAGAGTTGCTTCGGAAATTCGCTCGGGTGAACGAAGAGAATGGAACGGAGAAAAAGAAATCAAGCAAAAAGATGAAACAAGTTGTTGTGGCAAACAAAGACTGGTATCGCACAATAGAAGAAAATTCAATTCAAATCTTATACGGATTAACCCGTCATTTAAACGACAATTCTCCTCATGATGCCAAGGCTCGGTTGGTTGCAAAATTCGTTGAAAATGAGTGTGAGAAGTGCGACCGAATGATTGAACTATGTCTGAAGTACGATGCTAAAATGCGCCATGCAGAGTACATGTACTTCAAGAGTGATGAGGCTGAAGAAGCAGAAGCTAGTGGTATTGACATTGATATGGCTGCTTTGAATGCGAAACTAGAAGGTGGTGGCGAGATATTTCATCGCATAAGTTCCGTCATCGCATGTGCTGCTTCAGGATCGAAGAGATGCCATGAACATCTTCTTCATCAGCTGCGAACTCAAAACTCCGGGATAGGAGGTAAGTTGCATTGACTTCATGCGTCAAATTGATTTCTTTCCTTGCATAACTCAGAATTGTTTCTCATCTTTCAATTAGTAATCAAAGCTGCCATTGAGGACTTCATTGGTATTCTTGACGAAGGTGAACACCGCAATCAATTGGAGAAATATTTGCAATTGCTGTGATGTCAAGGTGCCAACACTACTCGTAAAGAAAAGTTCAAGGGGTATGATTACCGGGGGTGCTATACAAATAGATTTGCAATATAAGAACTAAACGATTCTTTAATATCTCAGTGTCTGTAACCTACTGCTGGGAGAACAATGGTCTACTAGCTATGATAGGGTCTGTGTTTGGGCAGTAGGTAATAAAAATAGCCAATGAAAATTGACGAATCGCTTTAGCTTTTTACGTTACTGCATTGTACATTATCGCGAGGTTTTTGCATTAGCAACACATCAAATCAATCACGCAAGTCGCATGGTGCTTCTGTGATATTGACATCCATTGCTCGAATTCAAAGCTGGGTAAAGAATGATACACAAGTGCAGCACTCTTTACCACAAACTCATTATACGATGGGAGCAGATAATCGATCACTGTGGGATAGACATCTTTCCTTATCCATCAAACTCACAGAAATAGCAGTATTTCAGATTTATGAAATCTGTCTCACAGCATCAGTGACGGAATTCAACTGCACACAAAAACTCGTAATGGCTCCATCCCAAGAAACAAGAGCAGATTCCTGATCGGAAAAAGTGAGCACCCCATCAAGTTGATCAATAGAAGCCTTCAAGGATCCATCCAAGATCATTTTCGACGCAATTTTCTCAGCCCGGGCAGAAGAGAGTCCCAGCAATTGCCCAAGGGCAGTGAAGTAAATATTCGAATAAATTTGACTCACTGCCACCATATTATGTTCAATCAGTGCCCTCTCCACGATTGTGAGACCGTCGCTCATGAGCGCTCTTTGATGATCTGCCAACGAATCTTCGAACTTTTTGAGATCATCACCTCTACGAATCACTTGCTCCTTGTACATTTTGGAGAGAATAGATGAGTGTGTGCTAAAATGCGAAATGGAATCAAGCTGTAAAAGCCGTTCGTCGTTGTAAACCAATCCTAGTACTCGTTGTCTTTGTGCCGAGCTCGGGGCGAGAATGGCACAGGTAGCTGCTTTCCCGAGGAATTCCACGATTTCGTCAGTGTCAATGATATCTGTTTGGCTTCCGAGAGCCGCTAGATCGTAGTATCGACTGGCCGCCTGGAGGAATTTACGATTGGCGTCTAGGACTCTCGCGTAGACGGATTTATACCTCAATATGAGTGCAATGTGTTCATTTGAAGATTTCTCATTACTTGCGTCATCTGCATCGCCATCTTTATCTTCATCGTCTGCAGCATTATCATCAGCATCAGCATTAGCATCAGCGTTGGCGTTTGAATTCTGGAAATTGAGTATCTCCACAGCTGCCCCAGCCCTCGTTACAAAGGTTTCAGCTTCGACAATGTCATCTTCCGCCAAAAAGCATTCAGCAATTTTGACATAAATATCAGTCTTTTGAGCGGGTGGCGCATAATACGGACTCCCCTCGTTGTCATCTTCCATTCTGTACCCCGCAAGGATATTGGCGGCAGAATGAAAATCCTGAACCGCATCAACGAGGTGATCAAAAATCTTGAGTCTGAAAATATTATCCTGCGCATTTGGAAGTGATGGTGGTAGGTGCGATAATGTGATTTTCATTACATTCAGTGCTAGATCATTTTGAGAGGAGAATGCGTTGGGGAGGAAGGTGCTAGAGGATAGCGCCGCTTTAATGAAGAATGCTGAGAGAGACCGCTGTTCGCCTTGACCGAGTGATTGCCAAGATGAAGTGAATATCTGATTCAGTCCGCTGTAATTATCGCTGCTGATGGCCTCTTGTACTTGCTGCTCCATTATTATTGATTTGGGTGTGTGACCTGATCCTTCCTTCTTGCATTGATTGATTGAATGATCTTTGTTGATTAGATCTTGCTGTGCTTTTTGATGTTCGTAATTGTTGCTTGCTTGCGAGCTTGCGAGCTTGCGCGTATGGAAGTTCGAAATACCGCAATCTCTATCGGATAGGTATTTATATTGTCAACGCATCGCACCAAAGAAATCCTGATAATTCAAAATGGCACAAAATACCGTCGTCGGTTCCGTCAGTGCGTGCCATTTCTACACGAAGCTAAGCTACTGGGAGTATCATACTGGGTACACTACACGCACCGCAAAGAATGAAGAGCCAAAAGATTAAAGTGCTGTCTGAAGAACTTCGAGATCACTACAGGAATCATGGAGTAGCTGGCATCGAGGCTTACATTACAAAACAACCACAAGAAGAAAAACATGAGGTGCCCATGATGGATGTACAGCAGGTATCCTCAACTTCATCTTCATCTACAACTGCGCGTAATTCTTCTGGATCACATACAAACAGTGAAACAGTGTCGTGTAGATCGAGGTTTATTCGTCTCAATCCACGTTTTGATAAAGAAGAGACTCTGAAACAATTACAAAAGGAATTGCAGCAACAACATGACAACGAACAATTATCAAATGAGTGTACGCATATATCATCAAAGATCCAACCAATACCATGGCTTTCACGAGAGAATAAGCTGGATTTTTACGCCATTCCTGAAAATTTCAATTTATCCCGATCGCAGAACTTCATTAGTGGAAGAATATATGGAATGGATGTGTCTTCGGGTGCGGCTGTTGCTGCTCTGCTCCTCGATGAATTCGATGTGTCTCCTCATACGGATCTGCGTAGCAATTGTTCCACTATCAGCAATGAAAATGAATCGGATTCAGACTTTCGGGTATTGGATCTGTGCTGTGCTCCTGGGATTAAAACATGTGCCATTGCTGACTTATTGAACATTACAAGGAATGATCTTGATCCTAAAAGTGAGAAGAGTCTAGGAAATGTACAAATCGTCGGGGTTGATATTTCCTCAAAAAGGATACAGCTTTGTAAAAATGTCATCAAAAAGTATCACATTGATCATGATACTTCCGGAAATCATCAATCGACATGTGGTACAAATGAAAATCATACAGATACCAACAACGCAGAAGCAAACGTAAATGCTAATGCTAATGCTAATGCTAATGCTAATGCTAATGCTAATGCTAATGCTAATGCTAATGCTGCTGATTCACACACTGCCACGACTATACAACTGTACAATACTGATGGAACTACTTTTGGAACAGTGCAAACTAAGATGCAAGACATATCCTCTCTTGTTTTTGACTCAAATGTAGCACTTGAACAACAATCATTTGCTGGGAAACGAAAACGGATGAATAAGAGTGCTAGAGCAAGGGAACGCAAGCGATTGAAGGGTATCGCGCAAGAGGTATTGGCAGGGACTGGAGAACGTGATGACATCGATCATTTTGATGATTGCTCGACAGGTGACGGAACAAAGATAAATTTAGGCGATAGAGATGGAGGCGGAGGCAGGGATGGTACTGCTAAAAACTCTGCAATGTCCAATTCGTCTACGGATAGAACAACTTTACCATTATTTGATCGGGTGCTCGTAGATGCCGAGTGCAGTACCGATGGGGCAGTGAGGCATCTACAACATAAATATTATCAAATGCAATGCAGGAGCAAAGATGCAAGTCTGGACGATGTAGAAGGAGGCGCTACTGGTATAGTTGGACGTGCTGAGGAAGGCCCTGGGAATAGCAGCAATGAGAGTAGAGGAATAACACAATCATCGCGCAACGAACATAGCCAGGAACTCACCAAAAATTCCAAGCTCACAGATGCCACAAAGTTGCAAGAATTAGTTGCCCTGCAAAAGAAATTAATTGAATCTGGTTTTCGACTTTTGAAACCCGGTGGTATCATGGTTTATTCAACTTGTTCCCTTGCCAGGGAACAGAATGAAGATGTGGTGTCGTGGCTAGTAAATGATTGCGGAAGTGGTGTAGCCGAAGTTATTCCAGTTTCCTTTTCTGTAACAGATATTGTCGGTGGAAACTACAGTACACGTACGAACAAAGTAGATCCAATTGCAAGTATTACAGAGGGCTTTTTGGAGGGTACTGTTAGATTTCATCCATCGACGTCCAGTGACTCATACTTGTTCGGTGGTGGATTCTTCCTTGCAAAGATACGAAAGTGGCCTCGAGCTTGATAGAGATGAGTCATGCGTTTGAATGTATCGCCTAATGCTTGAGATCATTATGCCATTGATTTGTCTTCTTCACCCATGCGGGTTACATACATGTTATGGCAGTGGATGACTTCAAAGATTGGTCGGTATTAATAAGGTTCACAACCTCTTGCAGTAAGAAATAACAACACGATTCGACGATGCACAACTTAAAAATAAGAATGAGAGGTGACCGATGTCCAATCGTTACTAATTTATCTCCATAAGTTGGGACCGCTGCGATGAGGTATAAGTGCTTTCTTATATGGAAGTACTACCCTACGAAGAACCAACTTTCTAGAGAGATGTTGATGACATTCTAACAAACTATAAAGTATCCCATGTGAAGGTTACATGATACTCGAAGATGACTGCGGGTGCCATTGATTAAAAATGATGCAAAGGAAAAGTATTATACACTCACTACGAACACGTACCCAAAACGCCAAGACTTTTTATTTTACTTACAAATTTCTTCACTATTTAATAATTGATACGATTAGCACTGATCTTTGAGTTCGAAGCGGAGGGTATTCATTTAAAACGATTTATACCTCTACAATACTATGTTCAATTGGCTCACGAGATGAAAACATATCATGACTACACTACAGTACTGCCAACAATTTTTTATTTGAAACGATTGATTTGCAATAAATCTGTAATGTACGTGTAGTGCCATTTTTACATAATTGTTGTTGTATTCTTTTGACTGAGGTGCGTTCCAAGATGAAGGCATGTGTTGTATTGTTTTTTATTGAGGTGCGTTCCAAAATGAAGACGCAGTGGAATTTTTAAATTTGTGAGTGAGAATGTCTTCAAAGTGCTTCGCATTCTGAAGCTCATGAAAAAAAATCGAAAGGTGATTTTCCAATCTTGCTTCCAATCATCCAAATGCTACAAGTGCAACAACGGATGATAGTATCATATCATTCATACTAAGCAAGTATCGGCAACAATAAGCGATAAGGATGGTAAAAATGAATTGAAATGCATTATGTATTACAGAAATTGATACTGAATACGTGGTGAACCAATGTCTAAAATTATTATCATTTGTTCCACTCAAATCCTGCGTTCTCGAGGCGCTGATGTCAGCCTTGGATAGTCTATGTGTCGATATTCTTCCCTCTTTAATAGTGTTCTAAGATCGTCTGATGCCGCTGCACCACAACCCCAGAGAAAGGTGCTTATTGTTTCTTGACCGCGTGACAGGCACATTACAGTGCCCATACTCTGTTTTGAACGCCATGAGATCATTGAAGCGCTTATCAAATTTCTTACAAAGACTCCATTTAAATCCTGCATTCTCAAGACGCTGAATGTTTGCTTTGGAAAGTTTTATACGTGTAGTGTGTTGGTGGCATTCCTCCCTCTTTGATAGCTTTGTTGTGACATTTCCTAATATTGTTGCACCACAGCCCCAGGGAATACTATTTATTGTTTCTTGACCGTGTTTGAGGCACGTTACAGTGTGCAAACTCTGCTTTGAACGCTATGATCCTTCAAGCGCTCATCAAAAGTAAATGTCTTATAGAGGCTCCACTGAAATCCTGCATTCTCAAGACGCTGAATGTTAGCCTCGGATAGTCTAGTATGTGGTATTCCTCCCTCTGTGATGCTTTTATAAGACACGCTCGTATTACTGCACTCAATTCTCGTAGTAGAAGGTGCAGTTCTTTCGCACTGGGAATCCAGACAACTATACGTGAGACTGAAGACCGCTTTCTCAAGCCCAACATTTTATTGTGGTACGGAAGAAGCGAGGAAGCCTACAAGGATGAGCTTTGTTAT
>Ga0115005_10004924_pt1 | contig 10559 bp, 7 predicted proteins | sample ArcOceMetagenome_FD_87163 | JGI IMG/M metagenome (GOLD analysis project Ga0115005, IMG submission 87163) | Marine eukaryotic phytoplankton communities from Arctic Ocean - Arctic Ocean - Greenland ARC118M Metagenome | ecosystem: Environmental > Aquatic > Marine > Oceanic | place: Arctic Ocean...
AATTTTCGCTCGTAATTTATTTTGATCGTGGAAGCTTTACTTTCCATCACTTTAGCTGAAATTTTTACTTTCCCACCATTCGTAACTGCATCAGTCACGTAGGAATGAAGCAACACTTTATATTGCTTTTTGAAAAGGTTCGGGTGATTAAAAATATCCGTTCCTAAAACTTCATTTCCACTCACGACTACCATTCCGATGACATTTTCCACATTGTCCATTTTATCTTCAAAAAAAGCTAAATATCGATTTCGCTCCACCGTAAATTCTTTTGAATCTTCCAAGGCGGTATAAGTTCCTGTCGAAGAAACGGCTTTATTACTCGTCGTCAGATCTCCCACCGCAGCCCAAACACTATTTTGGTCTTTCTCCTCTTTCACAGTACGACGAATGTTATTGGAAACCACATTATAATATCCTGAAAAAGCAAAAACCTTTCGATCTTTCTTTTGCTTTGCTGTTTCTTCTTGGTCCGTCGCATCTCGATATTCCCATCTATTTTGTTCTACACAAAACACTTTAATACTCGCCAAAGTACGCGGAGGCAAAACCATGTCTTGCGCCAAAACTCGATCTTGATTTCCACCTTTCACCACATCACCTGCCATCAAGTAAACGGTATCTTGACTTTTATTTTGAACCGTCAAACTATTAATTGCACCAGCATCATCAAATCGACCATATGGTTTTTTCTCCGTAATTCTAAAACCTTGAATGTCCATCGCTTCTTTTAAATTTTTAAAATTAGCTAATTGAGCATGTTCCGCAATATGAGCTTCAGTAGCAATGATTGGATAAATTCTTATTTTTTCAAAATCCAATTCTTCATTTTCGAATAGATTTATTTCAAAATTAGACTCGATGGTGGAAGTATCGATTTCATTTTGAACGGTAGAGTTATCAGTTTTTTCAGTTGCACAAGAGGCAAAGAAAAGGATGATTAGGAAAGCAATATTTTTCATAACTAAGTTTTATATTAAATAAAATTCAATTTCGGGAAAAGGAATTTGGAATCCAAGTTTTTTTGAGACGTATTGAGTTTTGGGAATTGGGTATTGGAATTGGTCGCTGCGCTTCCTCTTGGGTATTGGGATGACGTTCGCTTCTCGTTCTCAATACTCAAACGGAAGCGCAGCGACCAATCCCAATACCCAATTCCCAAAACTCATCTTCCAATTTTTTTCCTAAATTTGCCTAACTATAAACCAAAAAATTATTCATTAAATGCAACCACTAGCGGAACGATTGCGCCCCAAAACTTTGGATGACTATATTGGTCAAAAACATTTGGTGGGCGAAGGAGCAGTTTTGAGAAGAGCCATCGAATCGGGAAATATTCCTTCGATCATTTTGTGGGGACCTCCTGGCGTGGGAAAAACTACGCTGGCTGGAATTATCGCCAACACTTTGGATCGACCATTTCATGCATTGAGTGCGATCAATTCGGGAGTCAAGGATATTCGGGAGACTATTTTGAAGGCGCAAAATAATCGTTTTTTTAGTGCAGCAAATCCCATTTTATTTATTGATGAGATTCATCGTTTTTCAAAATCGCAACAAGATTCTTTGTTGGGTGCGGTGGAAAAAGGAGTTGTCACGCTGGTAGGTGCGACGACGGAAAATCCTTCCTTTGAAGTGATTTCTGCTTTGCTTTCGAGAGCGCAAGTTTATGTTTTGGAGCATTTAACCAAAGAAGATTTGATTCAATTGATCGACGATGCACTAATCAAAGATGATTATTTAAAGTTAAAAAATGTTGAAGTAAAAGAGTACGAAGCGATGTTGACTTTTTGTGGAGGCGATGCGCGGAAGTTGTATAATATTTTAGAGTTGGTTTGCAATTTTGCCAACCAGGAGGAAAAATTAATCATTACCAATGAACTTGTAAAATCATTGTTACAACAGAACATCGCCATGTATGATAAAGGTGGCGAACAACACTATGATGTCATTTCTGCTTTTATCAAAAGTATCCGCGGGAGCGATCCGAATGCGGCAGTTTATTGGTTGGCTCGCATGGTAGAAGGAGGTGAAGATGTGAAATTTATTTGTCGTCGAATGATGATTTCTGCCTCGGAGGATATTGGTTTGGCAAACCCAAATGCGTTGTTGATGGCAACGACTTGTTTTCAAGCGGCACAGGCTGTGGGCTTGCCGGAAGCGAGAATTATTTTATCGCAAACAGCTATTTATTTAGCGACTTCTCCTAAAAGTAATTCTGCCTATTTAGCTATTGGAAATGCTCAAAGATTGGTTCGAGAAACGGGTGGACTGCCCGTGCCTTTACCTTTGAGAAATGCGCCAACTAAATTGATGAAAAGTTTGGATTATGGTAAGGATTATAAATATGCGCATGACCATAAAAACAATTTTGTGAAAGCAGAATTTTTACCTGAGGATATTTCTAAATCGAAATTTTATGAGCCGAGTGAAAATGCAGCGGAGGAGAAAATTAGGCAACGGTTGAAAGTGATGTGGGATGGAAAATATAAATATTAAAAATTTGTGACTATTTAGCAAGGAGCATCCCTCTGGGCTGCCGTTATTAATGTTATCATTTTTCTACCAATGGGAATGGCGCGCTGCGCCGTACACTATTATGAAAACTAATAATATCAACTTATTTCCAAATACTATTTTTTTTATAGTCGGCGCAGCGCGCCATTCCCATTGGCAGAAAAAAAGTCAAATTAATCTTGCAGCCCATAGGGATATTCCTTTTAAGATAATCATAAAAATTGAAAATAAACGCTTAAATAAAGTTTATACTCTTGTACTTTAACGCTAAAAACTAAACCAAAAAATGAAACTAATCTCTATTATAATTTTTCTTATTTCAGGTAATTTACTTTTCGCTCAAGACACTTTAAAAAATAATTTCCCGACCTATTTTATTTCTCAAATTGAAATAAGGTACGAGTTAATTGATTTGGAAAAATTAAAAACAGATTTTCAAAACTATGGGAAATTTAAAGTTTACGCTGGTTTACACCAAGCAATCAAACCGTTTTCTCCCCATGAGTTTCCTCCTTATTTTGACCTTGAATTGAACGAAGAAGATATTTTTGACTTCCAAAGTGGTTTTGAAATCGAACCTTTAGAATATTTCCAGAGAGCAGAAAATAACTTTATCAAACCTGTTCCAACTAGTCACTACGCTACTTCTGCTTTGATTATTTCCACGAATTACGACACCAAAGAATCTGTCAATTTCTATCATGTATTGGTGGATCAAAAAACTTTTTCCTTTAACAACAAGCTCACTTTTTCCAATGTGATTTATCAACGACAAGAATTCCTTCGATCTTTTTTTGAGTGGAATTTGAGCGATGGAAAGAAAGGAATTCATTTCAATCTAGTTTATCTCAACAATTTATATTATCGACATTTAGATAATACTGCTATTTTATATGGTGATCGAAGTCATGTTTATTTCCCCGAAAAATATCCTGAAAAAAGAAATGGAGAGTGGGGATATTTGATGGAAACTCAAAACCAAAACTTAAGCGAGACCGCCGTTTTAGCAAAATTACTTTTTAGTCCTTTCAGAAAAACTTACCTCAAAATTGATTCGGATTTACACTACTTTTTTGTTTCAGAAAATCAAAGAATTAGACAAAGGTTTCAAACTATTGGAATCGGAGTCAAACCTCAAGAAGACACTATTATTTTTTTAGAATACACGAATCGCAATATAATTTTTAATCGAAATCTATTATTATTTTCTGCTGAAGAAAAACCATATTTAGCGCTTTCTGCTAAACGCATTTTAAAATTGAGATTATTTAAAAAGTAATAAAATACTCCTTGAACACTAAAATTCGGCAAGGAAGTCTGCTGAAGTAATCCAGCACTAGGAATGTATAAAATTGCTTGGTGGAAAACTATTTTCCATTTTTTTAGTTTAAAATGAAGTAAATGTCTTAATTTCGTTCGCTTTTTAAGGAAAGCATTTTTGAGCAAATTAGAACGTACATTTTACCAAATTAAGAGCGAAATTTCGCCAAAAAAAGATGCAGATTTTCCTGCACGTCAACACTTTTATTTAACCATTTTATAATTATCGAAAAAAAGATCTAATGACTGTACAGACAGAAGCATTTTTGGAAAATCTTCAAATGATTGAACAAAGTGCAAAAGATTTTGCAGAAAATCACATCCGCCCATACGTAATGGAATGGGACGAAGCACAACACTTCCCAATTGAGACGATGCGCAAATTAGGGGAACTTGGATTCCTTGGAATTCTCGTCCCTGAAAAATACAATGGCTCAGGTTTAGGCTATCAAGAGTACATTTCTATTTTAACTGAAATTGGAAAAGTTTGTGGCTCAATCGCTTTGTCTGTAGCTGCTCATAATTCACTTTGTACTGGCCATATTTTGGCTTTTGGAAATGAGGAACAAAAGAGAAAGTATCTTCCAAAATTAGCGACGGGTGAATGGATCGGTGCTTGGGGATTGACAGAACCAAATACGGGTAGCGATGCAGGTCGAATGCAATGTGTGGCGGTAAAAGAAGGCGACCATTGGGTATTGAATGGTGCAAAGAATTTCATCACTCATGGAAAATCTGGTGACTTGGCAGTTGTGATTGCTCGAACTGGAGATTTGTTGGATAGTCATGGAATGACGGCATTCGTAGTCGAAAGAGGAACGCCAGGTTTTGAAGCTGGGAAAAAGGAAAATAAACTAGGCATGCGGGCGAGTGAAACTGCGGAGATGATTTTTAGTGATTGCAAAATCCCTGAAAACCAAGTGCTAGGAAATATTGGTGATGGATTTATTCAGTCTATGAAAATTTTAGATGGTGGTCGAATTTCGATTGCTGCCTTGTCTTTGGGAATCGCCAAAGGTGCTTATGAAGCATCTGTAAAATACTCGCAAGAGCGGGAGCAATTTGGAAAACCAATTTCTTCTTTTCAGGCGATCAGTTTTAAGTTAGCTGATATGGCCACCAAAATTCAGGCTGCTGAATTACTCACGCGTCGAGCTGCAGATTTTAAAAATGCAGGTAAGAAAATGACGAAAGAAGGTGCGATGGCAAAATTATATGCCTCAGAAATTGCGGTGGAATGTGCGAATGAAGGCGTGCAAATTTTTGGAGGATATGGATTTACTAAAGATTTTCCAGTTGAGAAATTTTACCGTGATTCGAAGTTGTTGACGATTGGGGAAGGTACTTCTGAAATTCAAAAGTTAGTTATCTCTAGAGAAATATTGAAGGGAAATATTTAAGTAAATTTCCTTTTTAAAAATATATAAACAGTCATCATTTTAATTAATGATGGCCGTTTATTTTTGGAGAAAGAACTGGTTGATGGTGGACGGCCGCTTCGCTGACGGAGTACGTGCTTTAATCTTAACTTTTATCGTCAGTCGTCAGCTAAGGAATGCGAAAAAAAACACCCAACCCATATTGTTATTTCTTATACGATACAACAATATTAAATTTTCTAAAACCAAATAATTATTTTAGAGCGGTACAATATTGTATGGAAATTTAAATACCGCTCACATGAAAACAATCCGAATAACTACCTTCATATTTTTATGCTTTTTATTTTTTGGAAAAGAAGCTACCGCACAAACGCCACAATTAATCATTACTGAAATCATGTATAATCCACCGGAAGATGGAACAGATTCGTTAGAGTATATCGAAATTTATAACAATGAAAATACATCTGTAAATCTTTCGGGAATTGAATTTGGTCAAGGCATCACCTATTCATTTCCAAATGTTGAAATTCCGGCTCAAACCTATTTTGTGATCGCAAAAGATTCGGTTGCCTTTCAAAATACCTTTGGCACTTTTGCCTTCCAATGGGCATCAGGGACACTCAGCAATAATGGAGAGACTTTAGAATTAATTGATGGAAATGGCACTTCCATTGATCTCGTTGAATATCAAAATACCGTTCCAACAAATGGCCTAGGTGCATCGTTGGTACTTTGCGATTTACAAAGTAATAACAATATATTTACAAATTGGATGGAAGCCATGACTGCAACAGGAATTATAATTAATGGAAAAGAAATCATTGCTAATCCTTTTGAAAATTCGGCTTGTCCCATCGGCCCGATTATTGGTTTTCTGGAACCCTCCATCAGCCTTTTGGAAGAGGATTTATTGATTGGAATTTCTATTGTTTTAGAAAATGGAAATGCGAATTCCACCGAAGTTGCTTTTCAATTAGAGGTAAATTCAGCTGCAACTTTGAATGAAGATTTTTCGCTAGACTTAACTCTTCCGATTACCATTACATTTCTAGCAGGCATAGAAAAAGATACCCAAATCATCACTTTGCAAATCATAGAAGACTTAAATATTGAATCAAATGAAGTCGCTAATTTTTTATTAATTAGCCCGACCAACGATGCAATTGTAAATCCGATGCATCAAACTTTCGAATTAATTATCGAAGACGACGATGCTACCCTACCCGATTTGATGATCTCAGAAATTATGTACAATCCACCTGAAACGGGAAGCGACTCGACGGAGTTTATTGAGATTTATAATAACGATGTTTTGGATATTAACTTGGTGAATTATTATTTTTCGGAAGGTATCAATTATATCTTTCCTGAGGTCATTTTAGCTTCTGGTGAATATATTGTTATCGCCCGTGATTCCTTGGCTTTTGCTAATTACTATGGATTTTTACCGCTGCAATGGTCGAGTGGAAGTTTGACTAATTCAGGAGAGATTTTAGAACTCAGAAATCCTGGAGGAAGCGTCGCAGATGTGGTCGAATATTCCAACACCATTGCGTGGGCAGAACTCGCCAATGGAATGGGTGCATCGCTAGTGCTGTGCGATGTCAATGCTAATAATAATGATCCTGCAAATTGGAATTCGTCTATTTCTGAAACTGGAATTACGATCGGAAACTTTGAGTTGATGGCTGATCCAAATATGGGAAATGCTTGTTTAGTTCCTTTATCTCAATTTCCTATTCGTGAAATAGGTGTGATGACTTCGACTAATCCTGATGGCGAGATTGATTCTTTAAATCGAAAATGTGAGTTGCAAGGTATCGTTTATGGAGTGAACCTTAATGAAACCAATAATGGATTACAATTCGTGTTAATTGACGATTTTAGTGATGGGATCACAGTTTATAACAATTCAAATACATTTGGGTATTCCGTGGTTGAAGGAGATCAAATTTTGATCCATGGAACGATTACTCAGTTTAATGGATTGGCTGAAATCATTCCAGACACTCTTTTTGTTTTATCAAATAACAATACACTTACAAATCCGACCGAAGTAATAATTCTCGATGAATCAACCGAATCTCAATTAGTTGAAATTAAAAATCTAACTATTGTAAATCCGAGTGATTGGGATAATTCGGATCCAAATGGTTTTAATGTTGAAGTGACCAACGGAACGGAAATTTTTGAAATGCGAATAGATCAAGATGTCGATTTATTTGAAATGACTATTCCTGACTTCTCCTTTAACTTGATTGGCTTGGGTGGACAGTATGATGCAGACAGTCCATTTTTGGAAGGCTACCAAATTTTGCCTAGGTACTTGGAGGATTTGGAAATGATTACATCCACTTCAAATTTGGTTGCTAAAATAAAAATAAAACTTTATCCAAATCCGATCATTGATTTTTTAAATATTGAAATGAATCAGCGAGCAGATAAAATTGAGATTTACAATATTTTAGGTCAGAGAGTTTTCCTCAATGAAGCACCTGCTTTTTTGGAGAAATTGAATACTCAAAATTGGAGTTCGGGAATGTACACGATTAGTGTTTTTTTCAAAAATGAGAAATTGACGTATAAAATATTTAAGTAAAATATATTTTACTAGAAATATTCTGGTAGATGAATTGGAATAAAGAACCTGCCTAAAATTTTAATTCATCAAGCATCAGAGTTTACTTCTACTCTACTCTATGAACAAATTAAAGCTGTTGACCTTTAGGTCAGCAGCTTTAATTTATAAAAAACTAAATCCCAATAGAATCATAAACCACCACCTTCTCCCAAAGCTCTTTACACTCCTCCACAAAAACTAAATGAGGTGGTTCCGTCTGATATTCGTTTTGATCTTCTTTTGATTCAAAAGAACAAATCAACGAATAAGTATAAGAATTGTCAACCACTTCCCTGGGCGTTTCCGCGGGTTTTCCAATAAACTTAGTTTGTACGAGCTGGGATGCCTCCATAAATTTCTTCAAAGAAGCTTCAAATAAATCTCGGTCGGTTTCACTATTTGGATTTTTAAACCAAAAATAAACGACGTGTACAAAGTTGTGATTCATGCTGTTTTTATTTTATAATAAGTAATTGGTCATTATTAAATATAGAATTTTGACGAGGGAATTTTTTTGCTAGTTTTTTCAAAAAAATCATTGCATACCCTATGGTCTGGAATTATTTTTTGGAGAAAATGGCGGAAAAATAAACCGTCAAAAACTATATTTAATATTGACCAGTTACTTATAGGAATGCTATCAATCTACAAAGATTAACAGCATTCCTATATATTTTTTAAGATTCTTTTTGGAAAAAACTCAAAACGCATTTTCCACAAATACTTCCTCCAAAGAATTATCTTTTTTATCCAATTCGTACATCGTAATTGTTGCCGTAACCGCAGCTAACAACGGCGCTAAAAGTGCACCAAGCACAGGAAGTAACATCAACGCATAAACCACGATTCCAATTCCAATCGACACGCCAGTATATTGTCGAGTATATTTAAAACTCTGCTTGATACTCATGTGATAAATTTCATTGTAGTTGTCAACGATGACAAAACCTAAAAAGAAACAATGAATAACAAAACTCAACACAGGTTTGATTACTCCAATTCCTAAAATAGACAATCCAACACCAACCAAAACTGTAGCAACCGTTTCCATCACATAAGCAAATAGAACCACTTTAAACATTCGAACCTGCGCCTGAATAAATGAATCCAAATTGGCTTCTGCTTTTTCTCCATTCAATATCTCCAGCGTCTTTCGAGCAAAATGAAAAATCACTACTTCCAATAAAATTAAAATGGCATATTTAAATCCACTCATCTTAAAAAGATCGTAACCTTCATCTATCGTATTGCCAACCAGATTTCCCACAGAATTAAATGACATGCCTTGCTCTGAAGTTTGATTAAAAAAGTCGTTAAAAACTCCTGTAAACTTCAAACTCACTAAAATTCCAATTAACAATGAAAATTTGGTCACCCAACTATAATCGAAAAAGCCCTTCCAAATCTTATTCTTTCGAATAAAAGGTATTACCTCCCGATAATTTTTTATCGTGAATATAAAGTCTCTTTTGAAAAATTGTAAGGAAGTAATTAAATCCATCTCAAAGTTTTTAAATTAATATCACAGACCGCTGCGCTGTCAGACTAAATAAAGTATATTATCACCGTTAGTCTGTCAGAGCAGCGGTCTATCTTCTGAAATCATTCAAATAAATTTTTGTAATCCTCTGATTCGCCATCTTTTCGAGCCTCCGGTCGAGCCACCTCACTATTCAAATCCAAGGTCCCCGAAGATGCGCCATCGCCCATCAACAAAATATTACTCCTTTTTTCATACTCTTCCAACATCTTGATTCCTTCTTCTTCAAATACGCCATTTTGCAAATCAATCGAATCCATAAAACCAGAAGACATTTCCATAAATCGCTCCATCTCTCCTACTTTATCTGCCACATCATCCGCGACTCTTTCCATCGCCATATCGAATACCGCTCGCTTGTCAGGGTCTCCAGAAATGACACTCATCGCAGATTTCATTGCCGAGTGAGAACCTCTAATTGCTTTACGTTCTTGCTTTTTCAACTCCACATTATCCACCGTATCTTCGATCAGAATCTCAGAATTTTGATACATTTTAGAAAGGATTCGGTACAAAATTTGCATTCGATTATGCAACTTATCATATTTCGCATTCACCTCTTTTAGTCTCGCAGCTTTTCGACTCGACAGAATCATCTGCTTGTCCATTCCTTTTTCTTTCGCCCTGCTCGCCAATTTCATATTCGTATCAATCTCTTTAACATTGGTCTCCATGATAGTTTTCAACTTTCGCATTTGACCTTTGAGTCCACCAATTTGCTCGCTCATTTTACGAAGGTTACTTTTCAAATCATCCACATAACTTTCCAAAATTCCAATAGGATCAAGGTTCACAAAAACACCAGTCACTTTACGCATCACGCTTTTGTACATATACCAAATGAGGTTACGCATCTTGGGATCAAGGATCATATAAAGTACTGCTCCCAAAACTGCCAAAGTTGCTACTAGACCAATTGTTCCAGTAACAAATGACATAATTGCAGTAAGATTAGTAGCAATTCCGTAGCCTGCTAATCCTAAAAAAGCTACTAAAAAAACCGCTCCAGTCATCCCCTCAGGTCTTGACCAAAATGATTTTTTGGTAAATTCATTATTATCGAAAGGAACCATATCTGCCATATTTCTCTAATTTAAGTTTTATAAAAAAAGTTTTGTTCAGTTTATTTAAGGAATGCGAATAAAATAGATTCAGAATTTTCGGTCGCTTATTTTGT
>Ga0115005_10004925_pt1 | contig 10558 bp, 7 predicted proteins | sample ArcOceMetagenome_FD_87163 | JGI IMG/M metagenome (GOLD analysis project Ga0115005, IMG submission 87163) | Marine eukaryotic phytoplankton communities from Arctic Ocean - Arctic Ocean - Greenland ARC118M Metagenome | ecosystem: Environmental > Aquatic > Marine > Oceanic | place: Arctic Ocean...
CAGTTTCTTTGGGTTCGAAGTTATTATTTATGACTTATGACTGAAAAGTTAGATGTGAGTGTAATGTACTTGTGTCGTGGAGCGGAAGTGGTAGCAATAAGTATCGTAGTGCATTGTACCGGTAGTCAGTTGTTGCCGCAGGTCTGATTCAGTCTGACTCAGTCTGATTGATGATTGATGTCAGATTCGAAATCTCAAATCATACATATCATCCGAGGATTTTTTTGTGAAGCAGCTTGGTTGGAAGCAGCTGTGTTTTTCTTCTGTTTTTCTTTAGGCAAGCCCGTCTGTCATCCATCCGTCCATCTCATGTGGAGATTGTCCCAGAAGATTAGGGGTTTACTCATGCGCATGACATGAAAGATATCGATCATTCCTTTTCACTTTTCACCACCACCAAGAAGTAGACTATCTGATTGCACAAAGTAGATTCAATTGATTGGCAATTGGAATCTACAAGAAAGTCGATCTGAAGTTCACTAACTATTTATGAAACTTGTGGGGCTATTTATTTCTTTATTGGCGGCAGGCCGTCCAAAAAGGCGACCCCAAAATGGCCAAAAATCCAATAAGCATGTGAAACGTGATGCCGATTGGAGATCAATTCACGACAGACGTCTCCAGTGGGCAGCTGAGACGGATGCAGTTGTCCTAATCGATCTTGAAAATGTTCGTGGCAAGTCCAATTTCGATCTTACACATGCTGAACTTCTGAAACGAACTACTCAATGGTCGAAAGCTAATGATCTAGTAGATAAGGTTACAATGGTTGTGGATCATGGGTCTCTGCATACTAATTATTATCTGGAAGATGCAGGGCTGAGCATGGTATTTGCAGGTCCAAGAATGAAAGCAGATGATGTTCTGGCTCGCGATGTTGCTTTTTTTGAGAGGAATACTATTGTAATTACCGCAGATAATGAACTCATGAGTAGATGCAGGAATGCGATGGAGAAGTCAGAAGCAAATATTCAAGTGCAATTTATACAACCTATAAAATTTATTACTGACTTGGAGATTCTCAACGATAAGATTGAGAGAGAAATAGCAAATTCGGAGAGTGAAGTTCGGGACAAAGATGGCACAGAAGATGGTGCTGAAGTCAACGATGCGCTGACGCAAGAATTTGTGAGTAATATTGACGAAGAAATCCAAATCAGAGGGGCCATGTATGAGACGGAAACACAAATGAGGGAGAAAAAGAACATGAATACGCCTAAAAAGAGGAGAAAATTAGAAAAGAGAGCTAGGATGCTTTGCGAACGCCTTGCCATGAAAGGTGGGCAGAGTATTGATCATCTGACAACATTGGATGGTGTCAGTGAGTATGACAGAAAGTTCCAAGATGAAGTCCTTAGCCAGTGGGCAAACCTCCGTGAAGCTGCTACTCGTAGAGAAATGACTGGGGACAGGATCCTTTTGGCTGAGAATTTCCGGAGGGAAATTGAAAAGAAGGCTGTAACTGAAATGGACCAAAGTCAAAGTGAATCGAAGGATAAGAGTCATACTCTTCGATATGTGAATCACATCCAGTCCATCGTTGGGAGTAATGTGGCGACGTCACTTGGTTCTGGTGGAATCAATAGTTCGAAAGACGGCAATACCTCGGGAGGAGACGGAAAAAATGGATCAGTCCGTCTCGTAGTTATCAGTGACACTCATGGTTATGAGGAGAGCCTGACTCCGAGAGGCACAGTCTTGCCAAAAGGAGATATTTTGCTCCACTTGGGTGATTTCGCAATTGATAGCTCGTTGAAGAAAAAGAATAAGGCAATCCAAAAGTTTGACGAGTGGTTGTCTCGGCAGCCTCATCGAACCAAGATTGTATTACGCGGCAATCATGATCCGTTTTCGTGCAAGTTCCCGCTTTCGGATGCAAACTTTTTCTCGAGACCCAAGAGCATTGCCATAGATGGAAAACTGACCATTACCCTTGTTCCATATTGTTCACCAAGGAATCTATCTTCGAGTTGGCGTAAGCTCCCCATGTTCTGTGACATTTTAGCTTCACACAGGTAAATAGGAGTACGAAATCGTTCTTCAATTTTCGTTTGTTTCAACATTGTGCTAAACTACATTATTTTCATTTCCTAGCCCCCCCAATGGCATCCTTGACAAATGCTACAACGGTAACAATGCAGGGTGCAGTTCACTCAAAAGTAAAGTTGAAAGGATGATAGCAGGACCACCTTATCTCTGGCTCTGCGGGCACATTCACGAAGGAAGGGGAGCTGAGAAGGTGGCCTTTGGTATATCCCCCCGCGAAACGTTGGTTGTAAACGCCGCAAATGCAGATACTGGCCGTGCTACTTGCATTGAAAACGGTCCAGTTGTAATTGATATTGATGCGCATGGTAATCTGAATGTTGTCGAGGGCGAGGGGATTTTTGAAGCAGAAGAAAAGAGAGAAGGTGTCGCCGCATAAAATTAAAGAGAACTACGTAAACTGATTATTACTCTGATGTAATGCATTAGATTATCCATACACGTACGCGATAATAAGTTATAAAATCTCAGATAAAGCCTGCGTATGCAAAAGTCCTTAGTCCGCTTTATTCCCCTTGGTCTTCAATTGCTTCTTCTTCATGCGTCCATACATTTTCTGTTCCTTAGAACTCAATTGTTTGATTTCTTGCAACTCAGCCCATTCCTCCAAATGTTCCATGATCCACAATTTCATGGTAATCATCTCTTCCCTTTCTTTGTTACTAGCGGTCTCCCATGCAACGGGTCCGACCGCTCTTTTCGTAAGCACCTCCTTCTCACCGTCGTTCAACTCTGCACCGACAAGTCTGCGGGAATAATACTTTGCTTGCCACACTAACTCGCTTCCAATAGTAACGGGCCACTTAATCATCCTCACGACAAGTATATCACGCCAAGTGGGTTGATGAAACCCAGCCCCAAAATCCTTCATTTCCAGCACCAACTCCTCAATGATAGGTCTCAACTGCTCATTCTCAAAATGCCTCACCTCCTTCTTAGTCTTCTTCATCTTCCCCTTCTTTACAGGCGACAAAAAATCCAATCCCAACTCCACCTTTCTCTTCTTCTCAATTTCCTCCGCTCTTCTTCTCAACTCGATCGATTCGGTGCTTCCCCCCTCACCGGCTTTCAATCCCTCGACGGCATCCTTGACGACACGATTGGCGACTTGTTGCCATCTATTCTTTTGGGCGAACCAGGTGAATACGGAGAACGCCATGAGGAGGATTATGATGACGATAAGTGTGTTTGATTTGGGCGCATACTGGTACATGACGGAACCGTATTTGTAAAAGTATTCGTCGGAGTGGTCGCGTAGGTAGTCGTATTCGTTGCGTAGTTTTTTGCTGGTTAGGACTTTGTAAGCTTTGTTGATTTTCTAATGGGTTTTGTATACATAGATAGGTGTAAGGGAGGGATGGAAAAATAGAACAATGGGTGAGCGTGGGAGTGTGTGGGATATATCCTGACGACGCATTACAAAAGTACTTGTTTCACGTTTTAGTCCAAACATTTGTGACTGTGACGTACCATGAATCGATCATTAGCACCAGCATCTCTATTCTTATCAGGATGCCACCTCTTACTAAGTGTCCTGTAGCTCTGGGTGATATCCTTCTTACCAGGAGGAGATTTACCCCATGTCTCAAAGTCGAACCCAAGAATCTTGTAACAGTCGTATTGTCCGCAGAAGACGTTGCTTGGGTCATAGTATGAACCCCTAGATGCATTTGAATAAAATTAAATGTGAGATTTAGAAGGATAGGAGAGGAATCAGATGAATTCATTTGAGCCAAGTCAGAGATGCCAAGGTTGGACCTAATTCGCATCATTGACTCACCAATACTGTTCGGGAAACTCATTGGTCTTTTTCTCCGAGGCCTTCTCCGAAGACTCCTCCTCGATATTGGCACTGGCGCTAGCATCAGCATTTGAATTCTCCTCCGCTGATACCATGGCAATGATTAATAGAAGCGCAATGACTAATTTCATGCTCCGACAGTTGTTGGAAACCATTTTTGATCGGATATTGGATGGATCGGATCGATTCTTCAATGGATTTTGTTGGTTGATTGTATTCAAATGGTTCACGGTTACGTTCCGTTTTGTTGCCAGTGGTGAAGCTTGGATGTAGAGTAGATTTCTAGTAGCGTAGCACCAGGTAAAACACAGATTACAATGGGCGGTGAAGAAAGCAGAGGTCAAGACCAAGGTTAGCTACACGGTCGTGTTACTCTGGTAGATGTCTCCTTCTCGGCTTTTTTTGCCCATCCATCCGATTCATTCACCGACCGGAAAAAAAGTTTGCGATACGGACAGTCGTTCATGCGTTGCGATACGGACAGTCGTTCCCGCCTGCTTTCAAAAATCAAGTTCCACCCAGCAGGTAAAATTTCAAATTGAATGAAACAAAGCAAGTCGCAAGGCAAGCTCGCTCGCAACAAGCAACGGTTGATTGAGAACAATGAACAACGAACAAAGCACATCAACAACAACAACAACAACATCAACATCATACAACGCTACATGTACGAGTACTGTACCACTACTGACCTACTACCGTACAGTCAACATCACCTCGAACATTAATTACTACACGTACTGTACAGAGAAAATAAATAGGTTGGGCTTCGTTCATCTTCAATCTGTTTATCTATCCTAATCTACACAAAATGCCTACTAGCATCATTCAATCAATGATAAAATCTATTGCGCTGATAATCACTGTCCAAACTTTTATAACATGTGTGGATGGAGCTACCGGTAGTACTGGTACAAGAATTTCCTTTCTCCCAATACGATTACGGCGGAATCTCAATGTTCCATCCACCTTCGTGGGCCTTCGAGATTTGAGAGGAGGCAATTCAAATGCATGCATGACATATACAAAGATAGGTCTGATCAACTTATCCAGTCGCAGTCTCGAACCATCCACAGACGAGGACTATACAGTGTCCCAAACGAAGGATGATGATGACTTGGACTCGTCTCTATCATTCTCAATCATCGAACAATGGATCGCGAGACAGCTTCAATCGGATGAGAAGGACGCAATCCCTTCTGTAGGGCGTGATTTGAAAATGGGAAGTCTCGTTGCCATCCCAACCACAACCACTACCACAACCACAACCACCCATATAGATACTACAAACAATGATTTCAAAGAAACATCCTTCCTCACCTCCTCTCATTTCACCTCCGATCTAAACCAAGATGTCTGTGATACAGCTGAAACATTGGGTTGCCTTGCGGATACCATCATTCTACTTTATGACACAACCTGCATCCACAGGCAAAAGGCGATCATTAGACTTATCAAGGGAATCGAGAGGCAAAGAGCCAGTCATGCTGGGAAACATGCAAACAAGCACGTGGATGTGATCATTCTTTCCAAAGATGATGCTCTGGAAGAATTGGATGCCATTAAGGAGGTTGTGAGCGAGGGAGATGAAGAACTTGGTGACATGATTCAAATTATTCCTATTTCGGGGGATGATGGTGTGTTGGAAGGTTTGGAGAGTGCCAGGGATTTGTTGGCGGAAAGATATCAGGAGGTTTCGTTGGAAGAGAGGGATGTGCCGTTGATTTCGTTTCCTCTCCTTGTAAGGGCTGTGTACACCAAGTTTGGGGGAAGCGAGGAGACCGGGAAGAAGGTAGTATTTGATACACGTAAGGTTGATTTCGTGGAGGAGGAGGAAGAAGAGGAAATTCAACCAGAGGAGGATGACAAAGAAGAAACTGTAAAGGAACAGGATGTAGGAGAAGTAACTTCTGTGGAAGAGCTTGATAACGAATTGGAAGCGGAGGTGGACGAAGACGAAGGCGTGCAAGAGGAGGAAGAGGAAGAAGAAGAGGAAATTCAACCAGAGGAGGAAGACAAAGAAGAAACTGTAAAGGAAAAGGATGTAGGAGAAGTAACTTCTGTGGAAGAGCTTGATAACGAATTGGAAGCGGAGGTGGATGAAGGCGTGCAAGAGGAAGAAGAAGAAGAAGCTGTTGAAGAACCATATGCCCAAGAAGTTAGCCCTGTGGAAGAGCTTGCCAACAAATTGGAAATCAATGTGGAGGAAGATGAAGCTGAACAGCTGGAAGAAGTGGAAGACGAACAAGATGTTGTAGAAGAACCATATGCCCAAGAAGTTGCTCCTGTGGAAGAGCTAAACAAGGAATTGGAAGTGATAGTAGAAGAAAAAACTGAACAATTCGCTGTCGATACGGACAGTCAGCTTTCAACTTTGGAAAATAAACAAGACGAAGTTCTACTGGATGAGAAGAAGATGCCAATTCTGGAATTTGGAAGAGATGCTGGAAATATATTGAAGGTGGCTTCCAATGTGTTCAACACGCGCGAAGTTCGAAAGTTAATTGTTGGTTCCATCGACAATGACTATGTTGGAAAGGAACGCAAAATTTTTATCTCGGGAGTGAATGAAAACGTTCGCCGTTTGTTCGAGAATCAGCTTCAGTCATTGAGAGAATACTATGGTAGGAGGTACGAGGCTGTGATTGAAAAGCTTCAAGAAGATGACGACGGTGATATTCACGATATGGAAGAAGATCAATTAAGACAGAGACGCATAAAACACGACAAGATATTGGTAGAAGAAGCAAAGAAAGTAACCTCGGGATTCAGGGCCGCTGCTGAGAATGCTGTCCCGACAATTTTGAAGAATGGAGATCTGAAAGAGTTTGGAGCAGGATATAACTATGAAGGGGTACTCGATGGCTTGATCAGAGATATGATGCAAGTTACATCGGATTTGCAAAGCGTAGAAGAAGAATGGGAAAGTGTAAATGCTGACATCGGTGAGGATGCGACAGATAATGTTTCAGCAAAGAAACGAGGCCCAGTGAAGTGGTATGAAAAGCTAGGCGCACGAGTCTTGGTGTTCGGTGTCAATTATGTACAGGGGTGGTTAGCCTACCAAGGGATAAAAAAGGCAGCGGAAGAGAGGGATAGAATGATGCCCAAATTTCCTTTGTTTTAATTAATGATTTTAATTAATAATAAGAGTTAGGGTCACATTGTGTATACGGCGTATAGTATGCTGGAAAATAATATTTGACGTAGTGTAGGTCTGCCCATAGCATGTTTGAGTTATACATATATAAGAAGTTTGGGAGCATTTGTCGGTGCACACGGTACTTGTTGTACGTAGTACGTGTAGTTCAAAACGTGACCATCGAAAAACTTTGAGACAAAACCATAACCGTGGGCGCGAAACCACCTTCAACAGCCTTCAACCCCCCGGTACGTGGGTATCTTTCGTAACAATTCGAGTACATAATGAAGGTACAAGATACATTAATCCATATCATACCGCACGCTGCACATAAGGCAAAGCTCTATCAATACTAAGTATTTCAAGATCAAACTAATGATAGTTAAAGTACACCATGACATATCCAAAATCAAATCCAGTGAATAAGCACGATCTGATAAGTGCAGCAGAAGTCTCTCTATCTCGGATGTCGCCATCACTCTCACCGCAAGAACTTCTTCAAGAAGCTTCCAATTCCATCACCTCTAACCAGAGCAAGTCTTATCCTAAAAAAATTTCCACGATCTATACCTATAATGATGCACCCGCAGAACCAAAACCCATGACTGCAAGGCTTCCCATCCAAGGATTTTGCTCGCTTGCATCTATAGGACTGGGCACGTCTTCTTTCCTCCAACCAACCCTTGAGGGAATGACTACCTGTATGGTTGCCGTCAAACGCGCAGATGATGAATACAAGAAAAAGTTGCACCTCCAGCCAAAGGATATTACCAATTCCAACAATTTTGCGATTTTATGTAGACAATTGAGGGATAATGAGAAATGTGCTTTTTTTGTATGCCCCAAGACTAAGAGGGGAGGGTTTATTGTGGCTATGGATGATACGATGGATGGTTGCGATTATGCTGCATATTGTCTTGTGGCTCCAATAGATGATTTAGAACGAATTTTAAATCAAAATGGATCAAACGATGTTCCTATGAATGCGGATACGGCAGATGCCACTACTTGGAATTCGAATGATGAAGTCGCAGGTGAAAGTAATGATGCCGGACTATGGAAACCCCCTACGAACGAAAATGATGGCCAAGAAACGAGTGTATTTGAATCAAATAATTTGTGGAAACCATCTACACCTCCAGAGCAAAATGACTTGTCAAATAGTTTGTGGAAACCATCTACGCATCCAGAGCAAAATGACTTATCAAATAATTTGTGGAAACCATCTACACCTCCAGAGCAAACTGACTTTTATGCACAAAGCACGGACATGGACGCGACAACACTAACAACAAATGAATTTGAAGAACCAAGTTCAAATACTGACAATGGGAATGAGACATTTCATGCAAATTCTGGGGCAGCAGCCGCTGATGCCTTCTACTCCAATCTGACGCGATCTCTCGGTACCCGAGCTGATTCGATGCTTTATCATATGCGTAATTTCAATGGGTGGATTAAGGCAACTCAGATCTCAGAGCTTGATCCACTTACAGTCGACTCTTCCAATTCTCAGTCCAAAAAGAGAAAGAGAACGAAGCACCCCCTTCGAGTATTGGATTTGGCATGTGGAAAGGGGGGTGACTTAGGGAAATGGGTATTGCACAAGCGCGGTATCGGCAATTATGTGGGGATTGACGTTGCGAGGGGTTCGTTGGGCGATGCTGCAGTGAGAGCAAGAAAGATGAGGCAATTGAATAAATGTGTTTTCACTTGTGCAGATTTGGGTTCAGATGTTCCTGGGAGAGTCAAGTCTAATGAACACAAGAAGATGCAAAAGCTTTTATCTTGGTCGTTAAAAGAGGATGATGGCTATGGGGATCCAAACTTTCGACTTGTGAGGGGTGGGGGTATAGCGGAAACGGATAAATTTGATGTTGTTAGGTACGTGTAGATGGATGAGCAGCGACTTTGAAGGAATGAGGCCAATTACATACGGAAATGCTCACCTGATTTTATCTACTCAACTGTTAACGTGCAGTATTCAATTTGCAATCCATTACATGATGTCGAGCATTAAGCGAGCAAGAAGATTCTTTCATACAGTCAGCCAGTTACTAGAAATAGGAGGAAATCTGATTGCAACAACAATAGATGCGAGAGTTGTGATGGAACATATGATGAACACTGGGTATAATTTTGATTTTGACGAAAGCAACGATGAAAACGGTGATAGCGGTACAAATAGTAGCAGTAATGAACATTTGATTGTTTCGGTGGGAAATAATGTATGTCAGCTTAAATTTCATCGCGATACGGTGAAAAGAATTTTCCAGCGAGATGGTGACAAAAATGGATTGGATCCAAACCATTTTGGCCTAGAATATACATTTACCCTCATTGAAGGCCAAGACCACGCTGCAGGTGTAGGACAGGCCGTAAATCTTCCAGAGTGGTTAACACCGTTGCCTGTTCTGGTTGAATTAGCAAGCGAGGCGGGTCTCAAGCTTGACTATGCCCAAAACTTTCATGAATTCTTTAGTCATCGCAAAGATCCAATGGCAAATCATGCGGTTCATGGCGCTCTGTACAATATGAGTGTTTTGAATAGGAGTGGAACTATATCAGAGCAAGAGTGGGAGATTAGTAGAATGTACATGGCTGTGAAATTTACCAAAGAACGAGAATCTACGCTTGTGATGGATGATGAGGTTGATACGAAAGATGAAGAGGAAAGCGACGAAGAGATGGGAGATGAGCCGTTGTCACAAGAGTCACCGAAGAAGATACAGATTGATATGAATGATCCCAGAGCAAAGAGTATGTTTGTCATGGCGATGGCAAAAGCAAAAAAGGGTTGCGGAGAGCAGTGGCAAAACATGAGCGGCGACGAGCGCAATTTAAAGACAAATGAAGAGCTAGCTAAGCTAATGGCAAAATAGGTTATTTGATAGAGCTACAATCTCAAATCTATTCTATAATTTTAAATGAATCTTCGCTGCTTCTAAAATGTAGATCTACTATTTTCTGTTTTTCAATCTACTCAAAGCCAGATTCATAGGGAAGATCATTGCTTCCAGCTCCCGCATCTGCATTCCGCATCTGCCACCCACGCATACCCCCTTCACAATAAGGAACCACGCGCACAGCCAAGTCCCTAACTTGCAGTTTCTTCCCAAGCTTCAAACACTCTTCTCTTTCCCATGTGCCTAAACATGAGAAGCCATTGGCAGCCGCCATTTTCGTAAGTTCGCTAGCTTCATCGTCTGGAATCCCAAGGACAAATGTTAAACACCCTGCGACATAGTTTACGGTGACACGTTCACTTTTCGTAAATGTTGTATCGAGGAGGAGAATGTGAAATGGATCGTCCGAATTTCTAGTGGACCATTCATCCTCTAGATATTCCAACGGAGCACCATTGTGCTTGGAGATTTCTCCAGGATTCATATCCTTGTCTGATTCGTCACCGAAACCGAATCCTCCAGTTTTACGGTTGGTTTTTGTTTTCTCTTTTGGGGGTGCAACGGTTGTTGACATTGTGCTTGACGTTGTGCTGGGTAGCATGCTGAAAGCATTGGTGGATGTGAAGCATGCCAGGATGGCAAGGATAAGGATAGCAAGCTTCA
>Ga0115005_10004928_pt1 | contig 10553 bp, 6 predicted proteins | sample ArcOceMetagenome_FD_87163 | JGI IMG/M metagenome (GOLD analysis project Ga0115005, IMG submission 87163) | Marine eukaryotic phytoplankton communities from Arctic Ocean - Arctic Ocean - Greenland ARC118M Metagenome | ecosystem: Environmental > Aquatic > Marine > Oceanic | place: Arctic Ocean...
GGTGATGGTTACATCTATGCTGCGAATGGTGCTGGCCAAGTATTGCAGATTGATACTACCAACGGCAACTATACCTGGATTGGGGATCCAATCTGTTCAGGAGGAAACGGATGGGGTGACCCTATTGTTGGAGTTGATAAGTGTATTTATTGGCCTCCTCTTAGTGCCAATCGTGTACTCAAATTTGACCCCGAGACACAAGAATTGCCATGGCTCGTGGGGGGTGACCTGGGTGAAGGAGGTTTGAAATGGCTGGGTGGAGCTCTAGCAACTGATGGGGTTATCTATTGTATCCCATCCCATTCCACTCGAGTTCTAGCCATTGACCCATTCAAGGAGCTTACAATGACAATGCAGAACAGCATACAACAGTATCCACAGGAGCTAGGCCGGCTATTTTTGAAGGACGAGGGATGCGATGAGACTTTCTATAATAGCGCAGTTCGAAAGTTTGGCATTGAGAAAGTTTTTAAATTCCTGGTTGAAGAATACCTCCCCTCGGATAAAGAATGGGCCGACACTCGTAGTGAAAACCTTCCACTATTTATGATTGCAGCTTCGTGCGAGAGTTGTACGGTGTCAGTAATTTATCATTTATTGAGGAGGAATGTGCATGATGCATTGCCAGGAAATGACGACGGCGTCAGTAAGAAGCGCAAGCGTGGTAGCACTTGATTGTGGCGTCAACAACTGATCATTCTTGTTCTAGAATTTTAATTTTAAAAATCTATATAACGTAACTTCACAAGAAGTACGTGTAGAAGAATTTGCAAGTAATCAAACTCACCTTTTAATTATATTTATGTGCGTGTACTACGTGTACTAGCTAGTGCATCATGCGATGAATTGTTCTTGCCCGCTGTACACGATATGCAGTACTCCCAAATGTTAATCTGCTACTTTCTCTGACGCCTCCTCATACCAACTACCGTTTGCACTTTGTGGTAAGATGAAGATCCAACTGATCAAATGGTGGATCCAACAATCATACTATTTCTACAACAACCCCTGCCTCGCCAAATCCTCATAAGTAGCCCTAGCCAAAAACAATCCCTGACTATCCTCATATACCCCTCCTCCTCCTTAAAAGCATATCATACAAAATATCCATATTCACATCCTCAAAGATTCTGCGTATCCTCAATCTTGTTGATCACACCGTGAAAATGCTTTGGATTCGGTATCTCGAAGCATTTTTTCATCCCGCACACGTGGTGTACTTCTATCAAAAGTTTCATCAAGCAAGTTTGAAAGTGAATCAATGAAAGCATTTTCGAATTATGAATGTACGAGTAACTATCTTATCTTAGGAAATAACTACCGAACATATACCGGTATATTCCTCCCTACATTACATCAGCGAAAGAGCAAACATGGTCTCTTTCAACACCTTCTTCTTCTCCACACGGAATTGAAGAGCCAGTAAGTCCTTGGAATTCAATCCTAGTGAATCTCTCTTATTCCAAGATTCTTCATCCTCTTCCAACGTTGTAGGTTTAGATTCCAGTTCAAGGTCCAATGCCTTTTGGGCTGCGATTCGCGCAAGACGCTCATTCTCCTTACCACCAGAATTCTCAGTCACAAGATTTCCAACCGCTTCACCTACAGCTGTCCATTCTTCCTCAGATGATACGAGTACTCTTAAAGCCGTCATAATTGCTGGATCAATCCCCGCAGCTCTACTAACCACAACTCCGCGACCTCTATTCGCTACCCCTTCTTCAAAGGTATCATCTTCGTCTTCTTTGCCCAAAGAGGTTCCACCCAATAATCCTGCTCTTTCAAGCTTTTGAAGTCTTCCTGCTTGGAATTTTCTTCCACAAGCTTCTTCGAGTGCACCAATATCCCACTCTCGCAATGGTGGCATTACATATACGTCATGTGCATTATTCCCTTCTGAAAATCCATACAGCTGAAGTAGGGCATCATTTGATCGTGGGCCATAGGAGATAAAGACTTCCTTTCCCTTTTCGATAGTTGCATCTGCACTACTTGATAAACTGTACCCATCGGAAAAATATTCAAACGCGACATTCCCCTCCTCATTCGTGCCTACATGATTTGCCATATCAATAAAGGGGCAAATGATATACTTTTTAGATTTGAACAATTTTGGAAACACGAAATCTTTCAATACAGACCCACAAAAGACGAGGCCAGCTCCATTACTCGCTTGCTCAAATGTCCCCAGGTGCAATCCCAAATATGCTGCAACAAGCAAGATTGTAAGCGCATACGGTTTTGGATCAAAGGCCGATCCACTGTAAGCACCCGAGAACGCACGTGACCTCGCGCAATCACATCCCCAGAGGAAATCCTCATATGTCCACTGTGATAGTGGTGAACTGGGATCAATATCTTCCTTCAAAATTCCGTACGCAGTCTTGTATGCTTTCTCCTGCGCCGCGACCATGGCAATTAGAGGTTGGTATTGTAGTGACCCCCTCTCTTCCTCAGACCAGTGAATTGGAGTATCAAATTCTCTGGGAAGAGAATCTAACCACGGTCTCATATCTACAGTTTCATCACCGTTCCCGGTACTTCTCTTACTATCAATCTTATCGCAACAATACAAATCAGCTGAGAGTTTGGCCCACCACGGCGAACCGCTATATGCTTTTCCATTATTTCTGAAAAAGGATTCAACTTGAGAATTAGTATCAAATTTGGAGGATGAGACGCTAAATGTTAGTGCTGTTGGTACTTGCAGTAGCACAGAGTTTGGTTGAATTTCTTCGGTGGTCAGGAGTCCTAAACCCCCTCCGACGATAGGATTTCCACTTGCAACATTGACATCTTTTCGTCTGCACGTAATTAATAAAAGTTTCGAACAAAAAGAGAAGTTTGATGAGCTGACGCGTATTTTGTTTTAAAACACATCACCCATGACCATGGATAGACTTACAATATTCCAACTCCTTTAGCCCACTCCTGCAAACCTTCAATTGATTTTTGTCTTCCTTTATCAACCGATGGAGAAGTACTCGATCCAAATCCCTTTGTGGCATATAGACTTGACCTGCCAGATTGGCGAGAAACAATAACGTTGCGTGATGTCTTCTGGAGGGTAAATGCCTCAATGGGTGTATTTAATTGTAACAGGCCTTGCCATACAAGAAATGCTTTCGGTGCCAACATTATGCTATAGTTCCTTTCAAATGTATCAATATTAGCTATCGGCTATCGGCTATCGACTGCAATCTGCAACTGGCATCATCTGGCATCCAAGTAGTACGATGCTTTTTTCCAGGTTTTGAAGATATCAATCTTATGCTCAATAATGAAGGCAGTGTCAAAAACGTCAGGGGGGCTGAAGGTTTGCTTTTGTGACTATTCACCCATAAATCAGAGATGATGACAAAAAACAAAAAATTTAAAAGTTCAAAATAAGGTTGTCAAATACCGTGCCGGCGGGCGGGCAAGCTCGCAAGCGAAGTGCAAGGAGTAGGAGACGAAGTCTACAGTAAAAAGTAAAAAGGAATGAGGCTTGAACCCCCCCCCCAAACTTCATGATTTTTTGCTTTATACATATTACCCCTTCCCTTTGCATTTATTCAAGAATTCACATCGTGCTCTATTTCTTTTGTTTACTGAACACTCGTTTTGTTTTTGGGTTAATCTCATAAACAAAGGCCACAGAAACCCAAGCATCTTGTTCCTGATCGAAACCATCGGAGTGTACTAGATATTCCATATTATCTCCCTTTCCTCTTCTTTTTAGCATCTTCGCTAAATACAAAGAGCTTTTCCACAGAACAAAAATTGTAGAGCCAGGAAGGAAAACACATCCAGAGTCAATATAACTCAAAATACTCATGTCTGCCGGTTTTGGCGGGTTAGCTTTTGGTTTCGTGGTATTCTTGGTTCGGCTTGTCTTCTTAACAGATTTCTGGACTTCTTCATCGTCCTCTTGACCGTATTTTGCTGGTCTCTTCGAAGTTCGTCGACTTGAAGTTCGTGTAGGCGAGATTACTTCAGGTAAAGTTTGCTTTTGATCATCGGATGGCTCTTCTTCGTCCTCTTCCTCGTCATTCATATCTTCTCTTTTATTAGCAGTTCGATCAAAAATGCGTCTCGCCTTTGGATTTATCTCGTAGACGGCGGAGAGCGGCACCCAGGTGTCATGATCCGAAGTTGATTTATCAAAATGCACTAGATATTCCATTTCGTTCCCAAATTTCTTTCTCTTCATCATTTTAGCTAAGTACAAGGCATCCTTCCGGACTATAAACACACAAGACCCCGGAAGAAACTCCACACCTGCGTCATGGTCACTCATATCAAGAGTGCCATCATCAGGAGAGTGGTCATTCTTCTTCTCTGTAGCTCTACCTCGAGTTCTTCTTGAATCTCCCCCTGATTCAGCAACAGTTGATGGCACATTCCTCGGACTTCGTTTGATGTGAGGGTGCTTCTTCGAATCATCGATTTTTTCGGCAGCATTAGATTCACCGCGCTGCTTATTGAACAGAATCGTTGACTCGTCGTTAATCTGGAAAAGATCTTCTGTTTTGACCCAGCGGTCAGCAGCCTTTTTGAACCCATCATAATGCACCAGATATTCACAGTTGCCTTTTCTATTCAATCGTAATTTCCGAACAACCGCATTGTAAAGGACTTTCCGATATTCGACATAGAACTCTGAGCCAATATCAAACTTTTGCTGTTCCAGCTCATTTCCGTTGTCAACTTCCTTCTTTCCTTGATCTTCATCCTTCTGCACAACCTGCTTCTTTTTTTTAGCTGGTTTTCGTCCTTTCTTAGCCGCAGGTTTTGCTTCTTCGACTTCAGCAACCTCTGATATTACATTATTTATCATGGAAGATTGTATCCAGCGCAAATTCGTTTTCTTGTTTCCATCGTAATGAATTAGATAGTCGTATGAACCTTCTTTTTCTCGTACCCTTTTGATCGTAGCCTTGTACAATACATCTCTATACTCAACATTTACTCGGTAACCAACCTGGATAGAAGAATGATCAATCACTTTCTTTTTTACTGCAAGAGATTTATTTTCAACGACAATATCATTGCTGGCAAGAACTGTCTCGCTGTCTGACTTTTTGGCTTGCTTCCTCTTATATACACGCTTCGGCTTTTGTGCAGCAACTGCTGGCTTTCTTCGCGTTTTGCTGGGCAATTTACTTGTGGATTCATCAATGTTACTGTCTATTTCCCCGATGTTAGAAACAACTTCATCCGGTGTAGGTGCAGGCGCCTTTTCTTTCTCTAACCCATGTCCAGAGATTGAATTGGACTCATCATCGCTCATATCAGAATGCGCAGTAATGTCATTGTCGATCACCTTTAACCGCTTAGATTGGCTCTCCTCCAACGATGAATAAAGAAGTTTGATCGAGGGGCGTCTTTTGCGCGACGGCCTTTCCTTTTGGCCGACTCTATACTTATTTAGCATTGCTTTCTGAAGAAATGATCTTGCCGCTGCTGCTGAGGCTCTCTTTGGCCTCCTCGTGCTACCAGCGTCCAATTCTTCTTCCGAATTAATTTCTTGATTATTGCAATCCTTTTCAGAATCATAATCACTATAGGAACAACTATTCGATAAAGCAAAATTGGTTGGCGGCCGAATAGGAACAGAATGTCTAGTGTCACCATCCATATCTGGCGAGGAAGCATTCTTTCTCTTACGACGTGCTCTCCTATTCTTCAGATTTTCTTCTGACGGTAATTTGATATTTTCTTTCCGCCTTCTAGAAAGGTTAGACTCGTCACCAATTGGAGCATGCTCCATGAATGGCTGTGGCACTTGAAACAGTTTGGGTTTCCGAACTCCATTTCTCTTTTGAATTTCATTCCATAGTTCATGAATACTTATTTTGTTGTAGTGCATTCCTGCCTCGAAAGTTCCATCCACTGGCTTTTTGGGGTACCGAGTAAGAAAGAACGTGTGTTGTAACCCATTGGTGGGCGGTGGACTGCTTGTTTCTGTACCTTCTGTATCCCACATAGCTCTCACTGCATATAAGCCATCGTACCTGTGAAGCACCGATCCAGCTTCATCTTCATAAAGAGCTGGCGAATACCGAGATTCGAGTTCTGATGAGCGAAAGACTCTGACGGGTACTTTATTATGATAGCTCTGGCAAAGGGAACCGCCTCCGAGGCTCTTTGAGCAGGTCACTTGTAACCAACATAAACCATCGTCCTCTCTTAACATGGGATCCTGGTTCTCAACAAGTATACTATCACAACCATCCCTCAAAGTTCCATTTATATGTTTTCGTTCGTTTCTGTGAGCACCGGTCTCAATGAGCTTCATCTTTGTGAAAACTTCTTTACCCTCGGAAATTTCACGAACTGGATGTCCAAACTTTACAGAAGGTGCTCTACCTCCTGAATTAACATGGGTTTGTTCAGAACAAATTGGTGCACCAGTATCAGTTTCGACAGATACAGGCTTTCCATGACGAAATACTACCACTGATCGTTTTGCACTCGTGTCATCTTCCTTCTTCGGTATGCAGTGCTCATAAGATAATTGCATTTGGCCTTTGGGGGATAGTCTGATTAGAACATTCTTCTTACAGCAAGCGAATAGAAATCGCAATAAATAGATTCACACTTACCATCCATTTCATAGGCATCACCTTGCCCAACAAATACAATGATTTCTTCATCACCTTCCTGCAGTGGATCATGACCCTTCGGCCTAATCAAAATAGGACGAGTGCAGTTTTGCGAATCAGCAATGATGCAAAGTATCAAGACCTGGTTTTGATCACAATTTGAATTCCACGCCATGTGATCATTACCAGTTCTGTAGCAAACAAGATTTGCTCCGATATTCCATTCGTTCCCTGGAAGACGATACAATTCTGCCAAATCTCTGCCAAGGCGTTCTACCTGCGGGGCCACTGACAAAGGTTGCGCCATCATGCTAACTCCATCATATTGGTAACCAGGTCTCCCCCGTTTACTATGACCATTATGCATTTTATTTGTTTTTGAAGACAATAAGACTTGCACTCGTGACTCTAGAGAACTTTCATCACCTTCCTTCCAATATTGCCTATAGAGGGTGCATTTATCCATTGATTGTGAAACTTTCAGTCTTCTTCCATCTGCAACAAAGTTAGGAAATACTCGCAGTCGTCCTCCTCGTCGCAGTGGTATCTCAATTGATTCATCAATATTCAATTCACACCATCGCCGCGGTTCTGCATCGCCATATGTTTGGCATGGCAGATCCTCCCAATCACTGAATTCGCCAGTTGCAGCGCTAAACCGCCGGATTTTGCCGATTTCACGAACATAGGTCTGTGCCTCTGCGGGTGCAGGGGCTGGTTCTGAGACGATTTGTTTCGGTTGTGGATCAGGCTGTATATGCACTTGTTCGCGCTCTAGTGGCTGCGGTGCAGGTAATGGTACAAGCTGATGAGTTGCTACACCAGCTTGAGCCGCAATGGCTGAATATACACTCAAGGATTGTCCAATAGGGACCATATTTTGTCCAATGCCTTTCTTCTCCTTTTGGTGATCAACTGCATGCGTGTTATTTTCAACATGCCGCTGCGGCTCTTGACTCTTTTTTATTGATTCCGAATTTGCTGCGAAAGTTGGGCTCGGAATGGGTGCAGCGTGCAAGATAATATCAGCCAGCATATCCATTCCTTTCTCGGTCCTCTTCATATCCTGCTCACTTGCAGAACCTGCTACCATCACCTTTTGATTCGACTGATTCGCAATGGTTGCGGGACCAATAGATTTATTCTTTGTATCAAGCGGTGCAGATGGTGCAAGTTGTGGAGGTGGAGCGAGGGGTTTTGAAACCAAAATTGATTCCGAGGACGTTTTAATCTTTGCTTCGGATACCGCTTCAGCCACATTTCCATTTCCATTGCCATTCCCATTATTATGTACTCCATTCTTTCGAGATATTGCTTCAAATTGAGCTGCAGCTGTTCCTGTAATCATTGGTGCTCGTGTAGCCTCGCCATGGCCGAGATTTTCAGACACGCATTTTATTTTTGCCGTTTGTTCCTCCACACCATTCTCATTATCTTTTGCAGTCTCTTTTTGTATTCTTAATGCAATAGACGATGTACGAGTCTTCCCCTTCTTGGAAGGAGCAGTCATTTCTGCAATCATGTTGAGGCTATCTTCACCCAACAGCATGGATGACTTCACACGAACCGATGATGATTCAGACGACTCATCATCTCCATCTTCATCTTCATTTCCACTCCCTATCGACCTTTCATCAGGACAGGGACTCGTGGTTCCAGAAGAAACCATGTCAACAACTGATGTTTGTTGGAGGACACATGGGTATTCTTTATCCGCGGCAGATTCTTTACTTTTTTCGCTTTGATCATTTTCGAGTTCGTCAAGTACTTGATCTAGAGCAGAGGCCACATCGACCGTGAAGGACAGTGGAACATTTGGAGACATATCGTCATGGCTCGAATCTGAATCTGCGTCTGCAACTTTTGCACTGCTTGCAGCCGCATTATTATCCGAAATAGAACCAGTCCCGGGAATACTCTTTATTATCGGTTTGTGATGGTGTGGATCCTTATTATCCGCTGAAGAAGAAGAATCTTGCGATACCACAGGTATTGTCTTATCAAGTGCTGCTGACTGTCTCTCAGGATTAGATATCAAAGCAATGCAATCAGTGCCAGAAGGGGGCACAACCGCGGCAAGTTCGGGTGTATGCATAGATTTCAATGGATCATGTTTTTCATGAACATGACTGCAATTTCCATCTCCATTTATAATTGCATCTTGATCTGTGCATGAAGCATCAAGAGTACTTATAATTAGCGGAGAGCCATTTCGAGAATGTGAATCGTGCCATATAGTACTACTTGTACTAGCAGTGCTAGTCATTGTCATACCGCCACAACCGGAACTTTCATCCGTTGTGTCTTTTTCCGCACATGATACATTTGTAATATGCACATGGAGTGGTTCCTTAATTGTATCCGGCTGCTCATCCGTTGATGTTTCACCAATATCGAGCATTGACGAAGTGGAAGTTACAAGCCCTTCATCTAGCTGTTTCTGTTTTTGGTCATGAAGATGCAAAGGACCATTCTTTACGGCAGCGGTTGCCGTAGAACTTGTTGTACCATTGCTATATCAAATTTCATTATCCGTAGAACTAGATGCAGGCTGTGATGATTTATCGTTCATATGCTGCAGCGCATTATGTGCGACCATGGTCGTCGTAGTTGTGGCACTCGTAGTCCCTGAAATCTTTGGACTTTGCATTGGTTGGCAGATAGATTCTTCACTTCTTCAATGCTGGTCTAGAAACAGTATTTATGTGTTCTTTTAATTCTTGCAACTTTGATTCTTGCAGAAACTGATAAAAGGGTTCGAGCACAAGTATAGTATCTCTATCACTGGACTGGATGCGAGATCGGCCTTGCTGAAAGATGGACGAGACGAGGATCCTAAATACCTTCCCCCGATATTGTTCTTACAAAATAAGTAACCCTTGACACCTGAAATATCAATGAACATCCACCCCCCCTAACTACCTCTTGAGCGCGTTGGAATAAGTTCGCCTTATGATGATGGTTGTTTGTGCTGCGTGAAAATAAGCATAAAGAGCGTGCCTTCTAAAAGATTCAATAAGAAAAAACACCGAATGAAATTGGTTATGATTTGACTTCAACTCGTACAGCAATGGCTCCGGCAAGGTTCCGGTCGGTGAGAAAGAAGAGAATGAAGGTGCCTACGCCTCGGGTGGTTCAAGCTCAAGTACGGTGCGGTGCAAGAAGGGGTGAAATTTTCCCGACACCTTTTTACACGCACGTGAAATTCCGTAGTTCGTGTCTGAGAAAGGGGGGCAAGACAAAAAGATATTTACCCCGAACACCGATACTTTGGTGATGGCAGATTTTCTTTGTCCTTCTTCAATGATTGATTGATTCTTCCTCCTCATCTTTCTTCTTCCTTTTTTAAAAGAAGGACCAAAGCTATTATTCTTTCTACATTTAACATACCGGTATGTACCGGTACATGCGAGCATGTGAACGGGTAATGAATGAATAATGCACACGTTGAAAGTGCCATACTCAATACGGAGGCACGTAATTTTTACTTGTGTTCCCCTAAAGCTACAGTAGTACACGTAGCTAGCTCTAAAAGCAAATCACAACCTGACGCAAGGGAGCAACAATTGTTCTTTAGTTACAGTTGCGAAACGTAAAATATACTGGTGTAGTACCCGCGCACATTTCTGGCGCACATGGCTACTCCTATTATAGTTGGAGCGACGCATTCTCACCAGTATGAGGAACATCGCAATCAAACTGAACTATCAATTGGACCATTCTTTGGCAAAGCCCGTAGATACCACTTGAAACCTGCATCGTTCAAGCGTTGAATCTGTTCATCAGATAGTTTCATTTTTGGCCTCTATTCTGATTGTTTTGGATTTTCTTATACGAAGCTCTCGTGTTTTTACACCATTTCCCAATAGAAGCATTCTCGCCACGTTGAGGAACATCACAATGACCATACTTTGCTTTGAAAGCCATGAGATCATTGAAGCGATCATCAAACGACTGTATTGGTAC
>Ga0115005_10004929_pt1 | contig 10552 bp, 6 predicted proteins | sample ArcOceMetagenome_FD_87163 | JGI IMG/M metagenome (GOLD analysis project Ga0115005, IMG submission 87163) | Marine eukaryotic phytoplankton communities from Arctic Ocean - Arctic Ocean - Greenland ARC118M Metagenome | ecosystem: Environmental > Aquatic > Marine > Oceanic | place: Arctic Ocean...
ATTCTCAATCTCACAACTATCTTCAAATTAAATTCCTATTTTATATCTTGTGAGTTTATTTTATAAAATGAAATTACTATTTACATTTAATTTATTTACAGGCGTATCTTATTATTACTAATGCGAACTTCATGTGTGTTGCATGAGCCCCATCTTTACGACTGAATCACTACTGCCATCGTTTTCTTCGTGTTTCTTTCTTTGTTTTCTTTGTTTTCTTCGTTTGTCTTTTTCCTTGCTAAACAATTTAAACCATTTTGTTTCCATGTTGTTGTGCACTTGCGAGTAACACAACATCCTACAAGTTTTGTCACGGTACTTCTGTTCTCATTGATTGCGACGCTTCGCATGCATCAATGTTTTTTCCCACTTGCAAGATGTTTCTTTAACGACGGTCAGAATTGCAAGCAATTCTGACCCTTACAACATGAAATTGAGTTGGTTATATTTTTGTTGATCCTCTCCAAAATTTCATTTTCTCATCTCTTCTTCTCTGTCTTCTTCTGCACCCCCACCCCCCACCACAGCCTCTACCACCCACTTATGGACGCGAACGTTTTTTCGATTGCGCGACCAAGAGCATGTCTTCCTCGTCGTCCTCGTCGTCCGCTTCGTCCTCGTTGCTGTAATCGCCTTGATTTGTGACTGATAAAAAAAACAAGAATTGCAAAAAATCGAACGTCAGCAACACCAAACAACGCGAACAAAAAGTAAACAAACACATTCCACCATCACCAACAACTTACCAGCACCATGAGCGGCATGATTTTTGATTTTTGTTTGCATCATAAAGGAAGCGGCTTCCTTTTTGTCCAACAGACGTAGCACAGATGCTTTTCTGCTTAGACTGACACCAACGTGTTGGTCTGCAACATTCACCAATTCAGGACGAAACGTGGAAGTAATGAATTGCACGGGATTCTCTTCGTCGTGTGCCTGTTTGCTGATCAAAGCGGCCACGGCCGCACGGCGAACGTCGTCCAAGGCTGCGTCCAATTCGTCAAACAAATAGAAAGGAGCGGGATCACTTCGTTGGATGGCCAAAATCAAAGCCAGAGCCACAATGTCTTTTTGACCGCCGGACAAACGTTTCGTCATGGAGGTTTCACCCTCGCCGGAAAAGGACACTTTCACACCGACACCAATGAACGATTCGACCTTTGCACGCATTCTTTTAGACCGCGCTTCTTTCAATTCTTGACGTTTTTTTTTCTTTTTCAATTTCTTCATTTTCTTCATTTTCTTCATTTTTTGGGCCGCCACCAATTTCGCGGCTTTGGCGGCACGGCTGTTGTTGCTCGTGGCGTTTTCATTGTCCCCCATCGTCGTATCTCCGTCTTCGTCCACTTCCTCCTCGTCGCTGTCGTCGCTGTCGTCGCTGTCGTCGCTGCTGAGAAGGTCGTCCTCATCGCCATCGTCGTCCGACAACATATCTTCGTCCTCCACGTCCGAATCGTCTTTGCGTTGCAACACCAAACAACCTTTGCCGGTCGGGACCAATTCCGAAAAGACAACAGCAAAATGTTTTTGCACCCGACGAAACGTTCCCATGATGCATTCATCCTTTTTCAAATCCAAATGGGTCAATAATTTTTGAATGGACGCGTCACCTCTTTTCAACTCAAGTTTTTGCTTCAACAATCTTTCTTTTTGGTCATTAAAACTCACGTACTGATTCAATGCTTTTTTATTGACTTTGGTAAATTTTTTCAATTTTTCATTGGTGCTACGAATCATTTCCAGCAATTTCTTTTTGCCGTACTGTTTGTACTGGCTCAATTCCGACGAGGGCAACGTGCCCAACTCACGAATTTTACGAACGGCTTGATCTCTTTTTTGAACATTTAAATTACGTCTTCCCAATAATATTTCCAAATTTTTCTTGCAATCATCCAATTGATTCAATTGATCTGACATAATTTTTTCCTGTTCCTCCAACTTCGTTTGGTAATTTTCCAGATTCGCATTGAATACGTTGAATTTCTGTTTCAGCGTCGACAACGTCAATTCCACGTCGGCCAACGTGGTCTTGGCACGTTCCAAACGATCCGTGCTTTGTTCCAAATGGTCCGTCACATCGGCAATCGTTCGTCCACGATGCAGGTTCACATTGGAGGAAGAGGAGGAGGAGGAGGAGGAGGAGGAGGAGGAGGAGGAAGAGCTGCGGGTACCACGGCCACCACCGCCAACAGCACCAACGGCACCACTGTTGTCGTACAAAGCATCGATACCACTTGCCACGATGTGTTGGACTTCGGCCAAGCGCCGTTCTTTGTTGCATCTCAAATCCGTGGCCACGGTTTTCATCGCGAGATTGGCTTCGTCCGTGGAGGTTTGACTCTTGCGCAACTGCAACAACAATTCCGTGGATTGGCTGTTCAATGTTCGCAAGGCATTCAATTGGTCCTCCGACAACGAGACCACCAAGGGCGTTTTCATTTCGTCGTTCAAGGCCGTGATGCGTGCTTGCATGGTTGTGATCGTGTTGGCCAATTTCTTTTCTGTTTCTTGTTGTTTGTACAACGATTCGTCCCGTTCTCTTTTTTCGGTCCGCAACGTGTCCAACGTCGTCATGACCACCCCGTATTCATCCCGGGTTCTTTTCTTGTTGTTGTCGTTCTTCTGCATCAAACTGTAGGCATTGGCGACTTCGACCTCGCACGTCTTCAACTGTTCCTCCACCACTTCCATTCCCCGTGTCGTTTCTTGCAGTTCCAATTCCAATTGTTTCAATTGTTCTTGAATGGCAATTTTCGAGTTAAAATTGATACCTCTGGAACCTCCCGTAAACACACCACGGCGTTTGGCCCAATCCCCGTCCAATGTGATGCAATCCATGTTGTACTCCTCGCTCAACCGACCCCCCACTTCGATCGCTTCGACGACCAACGTCCGCCCAAACACTTGATTCAGTGCCGGCACGTATTCTTGATGGACGGGTTTGATGATACTCATCATCGGAAACGCGTGTTCACGTTTTAACGCAGTTTTATCCGGGTAGTTCGGTGCACGATTGTTTTTCACGCGGTTCAAAGGAATGAACGTCACCCGCCCCGCCTTTTCGCGACTGAGCACCGCCATGCATTTCGTGGCCACTTGCTCGTTGTCCACCACCACGTGATGAAGGTTCATTCCCGCCACGGTTTCGACCGACAAGTTGTACAAAGGGCTGCCCGTCGTGAACAAATCAATCAATGGGCCATGAATGCCATTCATTTCGGTTCGCAAACGTTCGATGACATTCATGCCCAACGCCAACGAGGGTGGCATGGTGGCTTTCGCGGAACGGTTGGCGAGCTTGATGGTTTCCGTGATCGTCTTGTGCTGTTCCTGCAATGCATTTTGTTCCTTCCACAACCTTTTTCTTTTTTCCGTGGCTTCGTTCCGCGTTGCTCTGACCGTGTTGAATTCGTCGCCCAAAGCATTCAATTCGGTCTGCAGTGCGGTGGCTTGCTGTTCGGTTTCCGTAATGCGCGCGACCAACCCGGGCAACGTCGTGTGTTCCACTTGATTGATGTCCGACAACACGTCTTCGCGGGTGGAGGTGACTGAATTTAAACTTGTCGTCAATTCTTGGATGTTGGTTTGTAAAAAGACATCTCTGGTTTGTTTCGAAGAAAATTTAGACGCACGTCCTTGAATGTCTTGCAAGTATCGAATTTTTTGTTCCACAACTTCGTGTTTTTCTTTGTTGGCCATCAACATTGTGTTTTCATGGTTGTATTTTTCAATCAAACCATCGGGGCCACTCAATTCAAGTTTCATGGCCGCCACTTGTTTGGTCAATTCAATTTCTTCGGTTTTCAAATTGCCTTGACGCGACAATAAATCGTGCAACAGGGTATTGGTGTCGTCCACTTCCAATTGGCATTGCGTGACTTCCGTGCGCAAGACGTTTCGCGTCCGTTGCACGTCGTTTTTTTTTTGTTTGACGTGTACCAATTTTTCCTCGTCGCCTTTCATATCACCTTTCAATTTTTTGATTTTGGTGCTCGTCTTTGTGACCAGACCGTGCATTTCGTCGGAGGTGGCGGCGCTTTGGTGCCGTTCTGAGTCAATGTCATTGTTTTTGTCGCGCGCATATTTCAAATCTTTGTCGTACAAGGTGTATTCCAATCCTTTGCGTTGTCTGTCCAACTGTTGGCAGGCACTCAATTCTTCTTTTTCTTCCTCCAATTGATTCAAACGATCGCCAATTTGTGTGTGGCAATCGTCGATTTGAACTTGTTGCTTGGACGCCTCGGTGTACAATTTGATGCTTTGTTTGCGTCGCGACTCGTAGACTTTGGTCCCGGCAATTTCTTTCAACAGGGTCAAACGTTCACGGGGTTGCATGGTCGCCAACAGTTTGACTTTGCCTTGTTGAACGACGTAGTAAGGATTGGAACGGGAAAAGCCCGCACTTTCCAACATGCCGATGACGACGGGAAGAGATTCCACTTTACCGTTGATGATCCAGATATCTTTTTGTCGGCCGATCACACGTCTCAACACCACGTTGGCTAGTTCGTATGGGAGACGGCGGTCGTCATTGTCAAAAGTAATTTCAACGGAGGCTGATTCAGTACGTTCACCGGGGCCCTGTCGAAGTTTGGCGTAAAGAATTAGGAAGAAGTAGGACAAGCCACGGCGAGGCGGAACAGAAATACGAGAACAAAAAAAAGGGGGAAAAGGCAGCGGAACAAAACGACGGCCGAAGAAAGAGCAGGAACAAAAAAGGGGAAAACAAAACAATAACAAGTCAGAAGTTGGCATTCTCCATCGCATGTGGTTGATTTTTTTTTTCTCAAATTGTTGCAAACGTACCTCGTGCAACAAAGCAATACGTTCTTGTGTGGACATTTTGTCGTACTGTGCGTCAGCCAAACAGAGCTGAATGGCTTGAAAGAGATTTGATTTGCCCGCTCCATTGAAGCCAAGAATGCTGGAAGAAAATAAATTAAATTGGTGAGATGCAAATGGGGTTCCTCCTTGCGAACACGAACACACTTACCAGATATGGTTGTTGTCTAAATCTACGGTATTTTCCTCCCGAAAGGATTTGAAGTTGGATAATTTGATTTGTTTAATGTGCATTTTGAAGTGTGTTGTGTAATGAAGTTGTAAGAAAGGGCGATGGATAGTTGTTGCGCGGCAACTTTACAAACAGGCCGGGGGCCAGTGGGCTAAAAGTTTTCGTTTTTAGAGACAGAATAAAATATGCTGCACAACAACCCGTTTTGTGGATCCTTTGAACCCAGACACACCATAAATAACGATGGGCAACGTGTTCCAGAGATGAATTTGAGAGGTCTCAACCGGTAACAGCCGATACCCAAACCACAAGGTAACAGATTAACAAGCGGAGGGACCGAGGGGCAAATGGGGGATTCTGTCCTCAGGTCCTGTGAGGATCAAAATTTTTGCATTTGAACCACATTTGAACAGTCGCAGCCCCGCCATGCCTCTCACCCAATTGACCATCAAAAACTTCAAAAGCTACGAGGGGACACACAAAGTTGGTCCGTTCAAAGGATTCACGTCCATCATTGGACCCAATGGTAGTGGTAAATCAAACATCATGGATTCCGTTTCCTTCGTGCTGGGCATGAATTCCAAAGATTTGCGAGGAACAAAACTCAAAGACTTGATATACGATTCCACGACGCTTCGTGACGGCACCTCCTCGCAAGCCGGCTCCCCTGGCTCCTCCTCCTCTTCCTCCTCCTCTTCCTCCTCCTCCTCCTCCGCGTCTCGTTTGTCCGCCTTTGTTGAATTGGTAAGAATTAGATTATTTTGGGGCGCCCTCCTTTCCCCCCTTCTCCAGCATTGTCCCCTGTCCTTTGTTGTTGTATTGCCCGTAACTCACACCACCCATGTCTTGTACCCATGTCGTTGTCTTTTTTCACCATCTCCAACCAGAAATACACCTTGGACGAACACGAAAGTGGCAAGATCACCGGTTTCGAAGATGTGCAAGAGATTGATTTTAAACGTTCCATTTCCTCGGCCGGCGTGTCTTCTTACCGCCTCAATGGACAAGAAGTTTCCCAGAAAACTTACGAAGATGTCCTGTTCCAAATTGGCATCGTCGTCAAAGCACGAAATTCTCTGGTGTTTCAAGGGGACGTGGAAAATGTGTCCACCAAATCACCCGTTGAATTAATGCAATTTTTCGAACAAATATCGGGGTCGTCCAAATACATCAAAGAGTACAAAACTTTAGAAGCTCAGTCGTCGGCCACCGAAAAGGAAACGGTTGACGTTCACCATGCACGTCGTGCCATCGTGAAAGAACAAAAACACCATCTGCGCGACAAGAAGGAAAATACCGAGTACGAGAAAAAAAAAGTTGAACTGGCGCAAGGAGCAATGCAAAAGGTTTTATTTTCCACTTCGGTCAACGAAGAACAAATGTTGGAGAAAAAAAAGGCCATTGAAGTCGCTAAACACGAAACATTGGAAGCAGCGAAGGAAATTGCCAAAGTCGAAGACGCTTTAAGCAAAGAAAAACAAGCGTACCACAAAGGGTGCGTCCCCGCTTATTTTTTGGTTGGGGGTCTCTTTTTTTCTCCTACTTTCTCTTCCTCTTCCTCTTCCTCTTCTTCTTCTTCTGACCCTTGTTTAAATTTAAATCGTGTTCCCATCCATCTTCTCTTTTTTTTCTTCTCAGTCGATTGAATGAAACCAAAAATGAAAAAAACCATCAAAAACAACAAGATCTGTTGGACCAATTGTTGCCGGCACAAATTCAATTGAAAGAAAAAGTCAATCGTGGTAAAATACAAATTGAAAGAGCCACCGTTGAAGTGAAATTAGCCACAAACAATGTTTCTCGACACAACGATGAAGTGATTGAAGCTAAAGCCAACATTGATTTATTGGAACAACAAAGGGAACAAGAAATCAAGGCTGCTGCTGCTGCTTCGTCGTCGTCGTCGTCGTCGTCGTCGTCGTCGAACAGTAGTGGTGGTGGCGAACAATTGGCTGCCTCGTTAGTCGGCAATGGTGCGTATGCGTTGGAATACGAAGAAATCGATACCAATTACCGTCGTGCTACCATGGACGACACCCATGTCTTGGAAGGTCACGTGCGTACCCGTGAAAGATGCCGCGAAAGATTGACGCGCATTGAACGGGAATTGTCCGAAGTCGGTGGTGCCAGAGCGGAACGCATTAAAGCCGCGATTTTAAAAGATGAAATGAGCTTGGCGACTTACAAACAAGCGATCACCGTTGCCGAAGCCACCATTGAACGTAGAAAGAATACCAAACGAACGATGGGAGAGAACAGCGAACGTGCGCAGCAAGCCTTGGATCTTGTCAAAGACAATCTCATCGCAGCCGAAGAATCGTTCGCAATTGCCCGTGCGGGTAGTTCTCAATCGGCGCGCGACGATAAAAGACGTGCTATGGTGGAACAATTGAAAATTAATTTTAATGGTGTCATCGGCACTGTGATTGATTTATGTGAACCCGTACGTGACAAATTCAAGGTTGCCACCCTCATTGCATTGGGCAAAACAATCCACAGTATTGTTGTTGACACCAAAGAAACGGCCATCGCATGCATGGAATATTTAAAAAATACGCGATCGGGTGTCGCTGAATTTATTCCATTGGAAAGTGTAAATCCAACAGCGTTGAACGAAAATTTACGTAGTTTAGGCAAAGGATACAATTTAGCATTTGATTGCATGAGTTTTGATGATTCTTTAAGACCAGCCATATTGTTTGCCGTGGGCAATACGATCATTTGTGACGATTTTAATTGTGCCAAAAAATTAAGATACCAAAACAACAGGCAAGATTACCGTGTTCGTGCGGTTACTTTGACTGGTCAAGTTATTCACAAAAATATGAACATTACTGGTGGTACAAATGGTATTGTTAAAGATCGTTGGAACAATAAATTGTTGGAAAAAACAAGAAAAAAGAGAGATGTTTTATTACGAAAATTAACAAAAATGGAAAGAGATCATAAAATGGGTATTTTTGGCGGCGGCAGCAGCAGCAGTACAAGCAGTAATATTTCATTGCGCGATCAAATGAATCAATTGGACGATGCTATTCGAAATGAACAGACCAGGTAATTTTTGCTATTGTTGTTATGCTGCTGCCTCTACTATCACTACCTTGATAACTTTCACCACTGTTGCCAATACTGATTCTTATTGCTTTCCACCACGATTCTCTTTTTCATTGCCTTTTCTCTTTTCTCTTTTCTCTTCCATAAAATTAGAATGGAATATGTTCTCGAAGATGTGCCTAAATTGGAACAAAGAATCAAGGAAAACAAAAAAGATTTAGCCATCTTGAACGAACGAATGAATGTACTTTTGCCGGAACAAGAAGAAGAACAACAGGCATTGGCAACATTGGACGCCACCATCACCACATTGCAACAGTCCTTGCGTGCTGTTGAAGACGAAATGTTTGGTGAATTGAGTAAAAAATTGAAAACCACCGTGTCACGTGTCCGTGAAGTACATCGACATGCCTTGTCATTGAGAAGTGAACAAGCATCACGTACAACGAAATTGAATGAAAAGATTTTAATTTTAAAATCCGAATACGAATTGAAAAAACAAAGAAACCCGACGGCGATGCTTGAGCAGGCTACCGAATGGTTAACAACCCAAGAAAACAATTTGGTCGACAATCGAAAAGAAAGTGACATCATTAACAAAAAAGTCAAAGAAGCACAAGAAAATGTAATGAAAGCCAAAGCGGTGTACACAAAAATTCGAGAAGAGGTCGCCTCTTTGCGAAGCACCATGAACGACACGGGCAAAACGCGCGACACATTGTCCAAAGCACACAATCGAAAAGAAAAGAACATCAATATCTTGGAGCAACACATGGCACAATTACGACAAGATCGCCATGACATTCTTCAAAAAGCAAAAGTGGACAGTGTTGAATTACCACTTTTGAAAAATAAATCGAAAAAGAAATCGAAAAAGAAATCTTCATCTTCATCTTCATCGTCGTCGTCGTCCACTTCAACAAACACAACTGCAAAAAAGAAAGGAACCAAAAGATCCCGAAACTCAAGTCAACAATCACAACAATCACAACCCACTGGGACAGATTTGAGTAGCAGCAGTTCTGACGACGAAGAAGACAGTGAAGAAGAAGTGGAGAGCGAAGAAGAAGAGGACAGTGAAATGGAAGACAGCAGTCGAAGTGGCAGTGTTGCAGGAAGTAGTACCGGCAGCATGAGTAGCACGAACAGTTCACAATATTCCGGTGCCTTTGACAGCAGTCAAGCAAGACATGTCCGCAACGATGCCGCCACCATGAAAACGATTGATTTTTCGAAATTGAACAAAGACATTAAAACAGAATGGAAAAAACTCAAAAGCAATGCCAGTAGCGGGTCTCGTCGCAGTCGTGGGAGCAGCACCAGCAGCACCAGCACCAGTTCTCGTTTGGCCAAAGAGTTGTTGAATTTTGTGGAGAAAACGAAAAAAGAATTGCAAAACAAAGTACAACAATTGTCGCAAGAATTGGATGAAATGCAACCGAACAGTCGTGCCAGCGAACATTTGGCAGAAACCAACGAAAGATTAAAAGAGATCAACCTGACTTTGAAACAAGCCAAAGAAGCCAGTCGCCTGGCCGCCAAAAAATTCAATGAGGTAAAAAAAAAACGTTTGGATAAATTTCTGATCATGTATAATCATGTCAAAGATGCGATTGGTGATGTTTATCGTGCGATGACAAAAAGTGCCAAACACAACGTTGGAGGTGAAGCGCATTTATTGCTTGAAGATGATTCCGATGAACCTTATTTGTCGGGCATTAAATACAACACGTTGGTACCTGGGAAACGTTTCCGTGATATGGAACAATTGTCCGGTGGCGAAAGGGTAAGTTGTACTAGTAATGTTGTTGTTGCAAGGAGTATAGGTGTTGTTGCGCAAAGAATTTTTTTTTCCCATATTTTTTTATTTTTTTGTTTGGAGCAGATCCTTTGAGTCAATCATTCTAACCACTTGGTCTTTCGAATTGTGCACATCTTTCTCTGTTGACTTTATTTGTGCGCGCGCAGGCGGTGGCCGCATTGGCTTTGTTGTTTGCCATTCATTCCTTTCGTCCTTCACCCTTTTTTGTGATGGATGAAATTGATGCCAATTTGGACAAAGCAAATGTGGATTTAGTTGCTTCTTACATACGCAATCGAGTGAACAACCAATCGCAAGATCCCTTTCAAGCAATTGTGATTTCCTTGAACCCTGCCTTTTATGGTTACGCGGATGGATTGGTTGGTGTGTACAAAGATGTTGAAACGAAAGCTTCCGAACAAATGACATTTGATTTACAAAAATTTAAAATTTAAAAATGGTCGCAATTTGACTGGGGTGGGAATGGGGTGGGGTGGGGTGGGGTGGCAGAAGAAGAAAGAGAAAGAAGTGAAGAGAAGGATCAACAAAAATATAACCAACTCAATTTCATGTTGTAAGGGTCAGAATTGCCTGCAATTCTGTCCGTCGTTAAAGAAACATCTTGCAAGTGGGAAAAAACATTGATGCATGCGAAGCGTCGCAATCAATGAGAACAGAAGTAC
>Ga0115005_10004933_pt1 | contig 10550 bp, 9 predicted proteins | sample ArcOceMetagenome_FD_87163 | JGI IMG/M metagenome (GOLD analysis project Ga0115005, IMG submission 87163) | Marine eukaryotic phytoplankton communities from Arctic Ocean - Arctic Ocean - Greenland ARC118M Metagenome | ecosystem: Environmental > Aquatic > Marine > Oceanic | place: Arctic Ocean...
AGAAAGATGTGTTCTCTATAATTCACCCACATGAAAAAGTTTCGCAAAAAAAAAGGCTATTTTCAAAAATTCAAATCGTGGGCATTCCAAAAATTTCACGCAATCACGCCTTCTCATCATGTCCTCATCAGTCCTCAGTCCTCAGCACTTCTTTTTCATGAAACACATCTTCACCAGCGTGTAAACATTCGCTCACATCTGACGGATCGTTCACAAATCTCCCTTCCGCACGATCCTTTCGATAATACATCATGGCCACCATCATCTGCAGCTTGAACTGTGCAAATGGAGGGTTTTGCTCCCTCTACCCTTTTGGATCATCCCTCACCATCACTGCAACCCCCGTCGATGGCTCTCTCCGTGAAGTATGTATCTGTCCTCTCGGTTTCACTGGCTTGACATGCTCTGAACCCACAGATTCATTGGAGTCCTGTCAACAACACGAAGATTCGCATGTGTGTCGACATGGAGGCTTGTGTCGAGAGGTTGATGTTGCATCAGATGAAAAAGAATGGAAGTGTAATTGTGAGATCGCTGATGGCGTTAATAGCTTCGCAGGAGCCATGTGTCGTCAGCCTGCTACTGAATATTGTAACTTCCATGGAACGTCTTTTTGCACAAATGGAGGCACGTGTGTGAATAACCTAGTGCAAGCACAGTTAGAGTCGTAAGTGTTTCTGCCATTATTGATTTAGACGTCGTCCTTGTTGTTGCCATTATTTCTGCTACTGGTATACCACACAGCTCTGCAAGATGATTAATGTTGATGTTTTGAATGGTTTATGGCCTACACGCCTGCACGTATCACTTGATGCAAGTTCGATTTGCACATGTAGGAAATCTAACCTTTTATTTCTACTCTACAGTGAAGGTGAATGCATCTGTCCACCAGAATTCACCGGTCCTCATTGTGAGTTCCTGAAAGTGCTCATGGATAAACAATACATTGCAGAAGATGATCAACAATGGAATCAAGGAATAGACATGAAAGGAACAGATGTGGAAAATACATCTTCATCGGCACCACTTATCTTGGGTTTGGTAGTTGTTGCAGCATTCATCTCGGCAGTTTTGTGGAAGCGACGACAGTCGTCGATCTCCCGAGGATACAGCTCGCAAAGCTATTCCTATGGGCAGCCAGCCTTTCCTCTTTCACCCTCTGGATATCGTGGAAGTGATGGAGGTGCCTCTATGGATGACGAAGAGTATGTCCTTCAAGATGTCTCATTGACGTGATGATCTTGAACTGCAAAACATAGATTCAAGTTATGCTACGTTTTCAAGTGCAAGTGCCTTGATAGTTTGTATGGCACTTTCAAACTTCTATTTGATTGCACAAGTTCTTCACCATTGTATCTTTAGGGTGGACTTTTCTCCTCGTGTACATGTATAATAACGCGTATAAACAGCCGAATATTATTCTTTTACGTTCAACGCCTGCCTCTGATATTTGAAAGCATAAATATTCTTTATTGAAACTTACATGAAATGAATTACGAATGAATACAAGAACAAACAAATTACGAATTCCAGTTTGGAAAACGCAGTAGAAGGTTGAAAGTCGAAATACATGTTCGGTAATGAAATAGTAGATAGTTCTTCTCCGATGAGCAGTAGACGTCATTGTCACTGAGAAACGAGAGATTTGCAGCTTTGACGGCGTTTCCAGATCGTATTAGTACCGTGGTTGGTGCATTGACAATGGCATTACAAATGAACATATTCAATATCTAAAATTAGCGTCAAGTTTTGTGCGTAGATGATGGCGGTTATGGCGGTTAAGTAAAAAAATCATGGATCATGGAACCGAAAAAAGACGAACAACTCCTCCTTTCTTTTTGGACATCACATTAAGAAGACCTCACAATTCCAAATTTGATAAGCTGCAATTCTATTACGTGTAAGCTATACTCCTACCAAAAGGATGTCTGAACTTTGACAAGTCTACCACGAATGTGTGGTTAAGAATGGCTCCTGTCAAAAAACAAGAAGAAACTCTTGCAAATAATCTCATTGGCAAACTCCTTTCCGTCATTCCAATCGTCAATCGTAATCGTATTAATAGATGATGTTGCCTGGGACAGAGACAAAAAGGCTCCAATATTTTTTCCCCAAAAAAACTACATTTTTCTCATTCTGAAGATACACGTACACTATCTTTTCTGTAAGTATTTAAAACTTACAGTACTGCGAGCACTACTTGCATATAACCTTTCCTATTATTACTATTATGAAGCTCTTTCAAACAATTAATAATTAATACAATTGCCTCGTTACGCACACCTTCAAGCAAAATGAAAATATGACATTTGCGCGCCAAATGAATTTTTGGTAATGCGCGCGAGGTGTGAAGACGGAAAACGAGGGTATGATATCATTCCACGGGACAAAACACAACAACAGTAGTAGCTAGTAGCTAGTAGCTAGTAGCTAGTAGTAGTAGGCGACGTACAAAACACAATACAGTCATTCCGGATTCAGATACAATGAGTTCAAATCCTTCGGGAGTGGAGAGTGGAATGAACAATCCATCTACCGATTTGCCGTTTCTCGTAACGCAGTACTTGTCCAGCTTTGTGGCCGCGCCAAGAAATGCGGGCTCGGAGGAGGGAAAGGAAAAGGCAAATTCCTCCCATCACGCAGCTATTGATCGTATAAGAAAGGCAACTTATGATATTGCTACAGCTTTTGCTGACCTGGGAGCATTTGGGGTTACTCTTGAGGTAAGGCTTCTTATGACCGAATGCTAAGTGTGATATTAGTGCATATCCTTGCTTACTCACCATCATCACATGTCATCCTTAGACACCAATTGGGGAATCTATGCCCACGCAAGAAGACAACGATAAGAAGCCACCGGCAGTTCTGAAGAATGCCAACTATTCAGATTTAACGAGACGTTGGGATGGCGTATCTGCTAATCAACTTGAATCCTTGGTATCGTCGAGTAGCACAGCAACCTCGGCAGTGCTTAACAACGCTAAAATTGAACATGTGTCAATTCTTGACTTGGCATATGATCGGGGGAAACCCAATATTCTCACAACGCCTATACAGCAGCAAAATAACCTTTTGATAAATGATGATCGGGATTTCATGGTTCCAAGTGCAATGCAAAGACCTGTATTACTTGAAAGAACTGACGAAAGTGTAAATGGAAATGTAGCGAATAATTCCCTTCTCGAGTCAAACAAAATGGAGGGCATTCCAGGTCCTATGAAAACACAGTTGGCATTAGGATCAGACTTGAAAAGGATAGAGATTCTGTCATCTCAGGCGTCCAAGCGGTATCTCTCAATCCGAGCAAAGTTTCAAGAGGAGAAAGTTGTTCTTCGACAAATTCAAAGATCTCTATCGTACCAAAAACGACTTCAGAGCCAAATTGACGATGAAGCTGCAACTTTACTCGCTACAAGCTGTGCATGTGCTAGTTCATCTGCCCTAAATGAAGTAGATGATGAACACCGTTTAAAGTCTGAAGATTTGTCTCAAAGAAAACTTGAGAATGAAAGAGTGATTGCTCAACTTGGGCGTAGGTTTGACGAAATCAAGACGAACCATGATACTGTCTCTGCAAATGAATTGAATATGGCACAATCGGTGGCAGACGCATTATGGAAACAATGCATCACTGTGGAAAAATCGTACCTTGACCCATCAAGCCATGGAATTGGTAGCTTTCATAAAAATTGTAAAATACACGGGCGGAAATCAGATTCGATTCTGAACCATGTCATTGGAAGAGGGTATGGCGCTCAGGCTCAAGGGAGGAAAGGAGTGTTACGCCAAAGAATCGGCGGATCTGACGGAAATAAAGCAATTGTGCAGAGAACAAAGAAAATGTTCTCGGGAAGGGTGTGTCATGTGGTTACGATAAGTGCTCATCTTTACTGCCCTGTATACTGCTTGAGATTTGACCGCACGGGACGATATTTTGTTTCTGGTGCAGATGATAACTTGGTTAAGGTGTTTCGAATTGGAAATGCCGTAAATCCTGAATCTAGAGAGCGTCAACGCTATCACTCTCTCAATCCTGATTTCTCCTTTCGACGCGGTGCCGTTTTGGTTTGCACCCTACGAGGCCACGCCAGTGTAATTACGGATATTGATGTTAGTTCTGATAATGCCCTCCTTGCAACCGCATCTGAAGATGGTGATGTCCGGGTATGGGGAATGACTGATGGATGTCCTGTTGCAATTCTTCGTGGCCACGAAGGTGGTGCAAATATGGTAAGTGGTGTGATTCGAAACTGCATTTCACATGAAGTCTGAAAGATCGACATCTAATTTACATTATTCTTCAAGGTTGCGTGGTCTGCAATTACACCCTACCAGTTGACTACAATTGCTGGTGATGGTCTAGCAAGAGTCTGGGACGTCCGAGAGGCGGCTCTTAAGAGATGCAAAAATGTTAGATCACGAAGAGATTATTCAGCTCCACTTGAAGAAGAGTCCAATGAGAATAAGGTGGCAGATGAAATCTCAGACGATGTAATTCTCCCGCCTTTACCTGCACCGGGACAAAATGATATACAAGAAGAGATAAGCGGTCACGTGGAATTAGATAGTGCTGAAAACGGAGATTTATTTGTTCCTCCTTTACCTGCAGGTGCCGAGTTTGGTATTGGGGCTGAAGTAGTAGATGCTAATGGAAATCGAATAATTGCCCCTACTGCTGGAGCATTCATCTCAAATGGTGAAATTGACGAGGGCGTTTCTCTTCTATCAAGACTACAGCATGGTGATTTACCCGAAAATTCTCAACACCAAGGGGCAGGAACTCGATCGCGGAGAAAAAAGGTGAAGGTAATTTGTCTATCAAGATGCCCCATTGGTGGCCACTTCGCAACAGGCTCTGATGATGGTATCGGGCGCATATGGCTTGACGATGCCAATGATGCAATCGAAAAAATTGACAGCCAATACGATAGTGATGCAGATAATGTTACTATCTTACAACAAGGTCAAACTCGTGATTCTATGCAGCGAACACGGTCGAGCTCTCGCGGAGCTAGCAATGGTGAGTAAATGGTCTCGTGTAATTGTAATTATCTTTCGTCCGTTCGAGTATTTCTAATTTTCGACATTTGTATAGCTCCGTCAACATCGTCGTTGCTTGCTTCCCTGCACGGTCATCACAACGAAATCACAGATGTGAAATACTCAAATATGGGGGACCGCTTAATTACTGCCAGTCAGAAGGATGGGGTTGTAAGAATATGGTCATGGGGCACTGAAGCATCTAAAGGATTGGATGGATCTGTGAAGATAGATCAAATAAGGCAGATTTTTATACGAATGGAAGCACCGCGCCATCTCCAACAGCAAGTGTCAAGTGCGACAGCTCAAACGTCTGGGCCGACAAGCAGGAGACGAGGAGGCAACGCAGCTAACCAAAAGGCAGATATTGTCACTCAGTGCGATGTTGCAACTTGGACGGCAGACGACTCAAAAGTTGTCACGTCTCAAACCAGTGTTGCGAAAGCGAAAGATACTGACATTATCCCAGGGTCTCACATCCTATATATTTGGGATAGTAAATCTGGAGATTGCCTTATCGGATTGCCTCGTGCACATGATAAACTGTGTCCTGTGTTATTCACTCATCCGTTTGACTCAACCATTCTTGTCTCGGCAGGAGCTGACGGTAGTGCGAAGATTTGGGATTTAGAAGCTGGAAAATGTATATTCTCCCACCTCAATGTGCACAATCACGGTGCACTAGAGAATCTTACCGATCGTGGGAAAAAATGTGGATATTTGGACGGAAGTTTTAGTCCAGATGGTTTGCATTTAGTTCTCACTGATGATTCCGGCAGGGTTACAATTATCGATGTTCTTGGTACTGAAGAGTTAGCTAGTTCGTGTGCATCTCAAAGGGCCCTGGAGTGCGATAGTACCAAGGCACCGACCTGGATGCTAGAGCAGTATTTTGCTAATGACTATTACGATCTATTCTATGATGCCAATGGTTACTGTATCGAAAAGGGATCGAGAAAGCCGCCTCATCTCGCCCCTGAGGCTGCAAGGTGCATGCATACAGGTCACGCATATGCAGATCCGATACAACTTGCCTTCTCTGGATTGGATGGACCAATGCCACTATCTAATGATATAGTTCGTATGAATCGACTATCTATTCGGCAGCAAATGACAGTGGTTCGAAAGCAAGGTGGAATTATTACTCAAAATGTGAGTGGAAAGAGGCATCTTATTGAGGCACGACCAAAAGAAATAGCACTTATCGGTGGCTCTGCGAATTATTCTCCGTCTGTCTCAAGTGGGACGGCTGTATCGGGATTATTAAGAAGATCGCCTAATAGAGTTACCAGGACATTCTCTAGTAATTATCGATGGATAGGATTTGAAGAATTGGAAGGCGATGACGATGACGATGGCCAAGATTCTGATGACGAAGAGTACCAAGATGCCAATGCCGCGGCGTCGGTTTTAGATGACGAACCTGAGCAAGAAATCTTAGATGTGGATGATTATCAACCAAGAGGTGACCGGCTCAGACAGAGAAATCGCAACTCGTCCCAGCGCTCCCGAAGTCGGCATAATAGACGCAGACCTCGGAGAGAAGCCGAAGAACTCGAAGAACTCCGTCGCAATGAGCCGACGAGGGCGTCTTCACGACAAATATCTCGAAGGAATGACAGTCAATATGTTGATTTGTCTGATGAATCAGACGTTGAAGAAATGCTCAGCGCTAACACTTCTCCCGTTGGTGAATATACGACTGATTATACCGTTCGTGGACACATCTACAAGCTCCCTAATGGCGCTTCGGTGAATAGAAAATGGCTTACACGAGTGAATTCCGTTCTGGGGTACACTGGATGGAAAACTTATTGCCCGCAAGTTGGAGATCAAGTTGTCTATATTCCTAGAGCACACTCAGAAATTTTGAAAGCATTCCCCATTTGTGAGTCATCTTCTGGCGCCCCATGGAAATCATGGCCAAAGATCAACCCATGGCCAATGGTGCAATGCGAGGTGAAAAATATTAGGCATAGGTTTCCTTTTAATGGTTATTTTGGAAGCAGAGCCAGGTACGTTGCGTCCCTTCATTGTTTTTGACAAAATATCCATATATTGCATCTAACATATTCTGCCAACAGGACTCCCATATGCAGTGTAGTTGCTATTCTAACCTTAGAGATAACTGGCATTCCAATTCACGACCAAGAGCGCAGCGTTCCTTGGGCTCGTGCAGATTTTATTCCAAGACCGTCGACAAGGTCAAGCAGTTCTACCTTCGACGTATCTATTTTCGAAAATGGCGAGTCCGACTTTATTTTGCCACTAGAATTATATAAGTGGAAGGTTCAGTCTTTAGAAAGGGTTATCGTCGAACAAGGAATTGGATCTGGAGTCGAACTTACAGATTTCTTCATGAACTCTGATGCTGAAGATTCGAGATTTGATCCTTTTCTCTGCGATCTGTATACTACTATCCCAGACGCTGAACGCGAAATACATTTTCAGGGCAGTGGGTACAGTAACGTCAATATCAAATATGAAGGGACGGACGAAAGTTATGCCAACACCTGGGATGTCACAGTTCGTGGGACAGAGGGTCAGTGTCCCCTGCCGACTTGCTTGACAAATGAACAAACAAAGGCACTACTAGGAATTCTCGACTCTCTAGAATCAGACATGCATGTGAAGGCAATTTTTTCTGCACCTGTAGATACAAGAACTTTTGTGGACTACAATCAAATGATTGAAGTACCCATGGACATATCTGTGATAAGACGAAGGCTCGATCAGCAGTACTATACCAATGTGTATAGTGTGCTGGCAGACATAAAGTTGATCAGAGATAATTGTTACAAATACAATAAGATGGGTTCTGAAATCACATCTGAAGCTAAAAAATTGTTCGATACCTTCCAAGCATCGTTTGAAGAAATCATGAGAAGCATTGGACACGAACCATGTCCAAGAGAATCATGTATTGAATTGGATGCTGCAGTTCGAACCATTACAAGCAATAGGCGATCGTCGCGGTTAAGGGATCCACAAAGCGCTATTGGTGCGGACCAATCAGTAGCTCTCGACGAAAACTCCTCTCGTAGGACTCAAAGAGCTAATCAACGTGACAATATTACATCTGGTTCCGCCAATAGAGCGGTTTCAAACCGATCATTAAGGGCCAACGCGAGGTCTGGTCGGGAAGAACAAGCACCTCGAAGGGACGCTCCGAGAGAAGCTCCAAGGATTCGAATTAGTATGAGACGAACGCAATTACAGGAAGAATACATTTCCGAGGAAGACAGTAGCGGCGAAGAAGACGAGAGCCTAGAACCGGACGAACATATTATAAATACGAACCTCAAAGTACTCGTCAATGGAACAGAATTTGACGATTCGTTTGATGTTGGCGCTGACGGAGAAGAGAGCAAACCTACTGGCCATGATCGACCAAAGCGTAAAGCTGCGAAGCAATACTTGTCGAGTAGCGAAGAGGAAGTTGAAGTTTCGTGCGAAAAGGAGCCTGTAAGGATGAGTTCGCGGAGATCAACGAGGGCTTCGACAAAGATGCCTTCAACAGAATCCGACCAAGAAACTGAAGTAATTGCAAGTAAGAGGCAAAACACTAGGGGAGCTACTAGAAGGTTGCACATTGCGCCCCCAAAGGATGAATCTAGCGAAGACGAGTTTCTGGCTGACGACTCGGGAGACGAGACTGCCGGTCAGGATAGAAGGAGATCTGGGAGGAACCAAAGAAAAAAAACACCCAAGGCGAAAGAAGAGTCTGAGGAAGATGAGGCTATCGGTCGCCCGACAAGGGCAGCTGCAAGGAAGAAAAGAGGTGATGAATTCGAGAAAAAAGAAGAGTCCGAAGAAGAATTTACCTCGGCAGGTGATACTGACGGTCGCCCCAAACGGGCAGCCACAAGGAACCAAAGAGGTAATAAAGCCAAGACAAGAGAAGATTCTGAGGAAGAACAGACCTCGGAAGATGATATTGTTGATCGCCCCACAAGGGCAGCTACAAGGAACCAACGAAGTAATCGATCTCAGACGGCAGCAGGTGTACGCACGAGAATAAATCCTAGAGCATCCCGTTCCACGGGTCAAACTCAAGTTGAATCATTGCAAGAAACGTTCAATAGAAGGAGAACGGCACGATCGTCTCGTTCTCGTCACTTTCAAGATAACACAGAGCAGCAACAAGATGCGCCGGGTGTTGGACGGCGCACCCGTAGATCTACCACAATGCCTTCGTCTCTTGAAAACTTGCCGGTGTCATCCCCTGTATCGCCTGGGGCAACCAGATCATCTTCTCGTCGCAGAGCTGTCGTTGCAGATTATCATGATTTATCCGAAACAGAATTATTTGAGGCGGAATCTGAGTTTGAGGAGGAATCTGAACAAGAAACTTTAAATACCGGTACAAGACGAAAGCGCTCGCGAGCCTCGCCGGAACGAAAACCAGGTAAGAACTTCAAATGCGGTAAAAGGAGTCACATTGTGCTTGTTCTTTGGACTAATCTTGTCTTGTTGTCGAATATAGTTTCACCAAAGAAAAGACCGAAAAAGCCGAAACGCTCTGTTGAAGTCAACCTTCCGAACCTTGATAAATGGCCAGGTCATATGGTCAAGGCAGATATGATGGAAGAAGTTTGCAATGAAATCATCACAAGAGTGGTAAGTTCACTTGAATGGCGGTAATATCACGCTTTATATGGATTGATTCTGACAACTCTACTACTCTCCGCAGGAAACCTTTGACGCGGAAGAACTCTTTCACACTCCAGTGGTAGAACAATTTCCTGACGTGGCTGAAAAATACTATGAGAAAGTCTCGAACCCAATTGACTTTAGGACTATTCGCGAAGAACGTGTTCCCCATTACAGGGTCATAAGCGAACTTCAAGATGATCTCATTCTCGTGTTCCAAAATTGTTGTGCCTTCAATAGAGTGAACTCTCAATACTGGAAGTATTCTGTGTAAGTATTCAACGTTGAAATGATCCATCGGTTGTTATATCAATTCTTTTCGATACTAATTCCACTCTCCTTTTACCAACAGAGAAATATGGGAGAATTTAAATCAAATATTTGTGAGTGCCCTCACAGATCTTGGAATCGATACACCTCGCCGCTTCAACAAATGATCGTCATCTATTAAAACTCGTTCGGATAACGGATAACTGACTAACGTGTAGCAGGCATCATAAAAAATTGGGGATAAATGTCAGTTGCACTTCATTTTAATGGTAGATTGTTATTTATTATGATGCCCCTATGCTTGATTTGTTTTATTGTTGACCCTTGCAAATGCTATAAAAACTCCTACACTACCGTCGTACCTCCGATATGCATGTATGTTTTATGATGAATAAGAATACGGTTATATAGCGGTTTAATAAAAAGAAGGAAGAAGGATCGACGATGCACAACACTGCAACACTACTGCACACTATGTATCGTGTAATCAATAAGCTATCAACAACCGACTTGCGAACACACAGCACACTTTCCTGCCTTCCTCAACGCTACGATTGAAAAACGGCCAACAAATGGCAAACTTTGGA
>Ga0115005_10004934_pt1 | contig 10549 bp, 9 predicted proteins | sample ArcOceMetagenome_FD_87163 | JGI IMG/M metagenome (GOLD analysis project Ga0115005, IMG submission 87163) | Marine eukaryotic phytoplankton communities from Arctic Ocean - Arctic Ocean - Greenland ARC118M Metagenome | ecosystem: Environmental > Aquatic > Marine > Oceanic | place: Arctic Ocean...
AGATAGTATTATATGGGCATCTTTAGTGAAGGTATTTGGTCTTAGATAAAATACCACTGCTACAGGTGGTATGCTAATACATGATAATCCATGATAAAACCATATTTTTGAGTCACAAACCAAGTTTGTTGTCACGAACCATTGAGTCTTGCCATATCTCAGAATAGGGGCTTATCAAATCTGTCAAAATCCGTAGTAAAACTACGGATTTTGTCATAATATTAATTTACATAGTTTCAACACTTTATGGTTAGGGTTAAGATCAGACCGTTTTGTCTGATCCGCGCGCACTGTACTGAATTACAAGACATTGTTCCACTCAACAGAATACTCACAGCTCCTGTTATCCATAAGCTCGATCAGACAATCTAGTCTCAAGTCAGAGACATAATTTAGTTCCTTAATACCATAATTTCTATTCAATCACAAGAAAAACAACGTGAACAAGAACATGGCAGGTTTGTAATCACAAGTTTCCATGATACAATAATTTTTTTAAATGCTCCGACTGACGGCAACCGTGTCGGCAACCGTGACGGCAACCATGACGGCAACCGTGGCCACTTCGACTTGTATAGTATTATAGTAGTAGCTAGTAGTAGTAATGGATTCTTTGACATCCCCCCACGGTGCGTTTCCACGTTCCACGTTCCAGCTCCAATGGTAGTAGTAGTAGTAGTAGTAGTAGTGGTATATCAAAATACATCAAATCAACATGAAACAAACACATAATTATTTGGGGAAGCAACTGTATAGCAATACTGTTATTACGATAACTGATAGATATTAATAACCAAAGATATATACATATATATATATATATATATATATATATACAACAATGGCAGCACCCCATCGTCGACTGTTTAATGGTGATGTGTTTAACGATGATATTAGTTATGATACAAATGGAATACCAGCATGTACAGGATGTGGCTCCTCTAAAGAACAGGAAGATATGGTAATGTGTATCAGTGTTAATTGTGACCGGCGAACTCACAAACAATGTTTTATTCCTCATTTTAAAAAAGTGCCAAAATATGGAGTAATTTGTTCACCTTGCTGTAAGTACAAGTTCTGACGACGACGACGATGATGATGCAGATGATGATGCCGATGATGATGACTTGCATGTGTTTTGTTTTGTGTGTGTTTGTTTCAGTCTGACATTTCAATTGCTAATGTCTTCTTTTCTTCTGACCTATATTTTTTTTAGATGCTTTATCTCGTCCTGTTGTCAATCATGATATATTTGCTGATATTCAAGAAGAAGAAGAAGAAGAAGTAGACGTAGAAGAAGTAGAAGAAGTAGAAGATGAATATGAAGACGAATATGAAAAAGAAGAAGATATTGATCTTATGTGTTTAAACTTGTGTAGTAAACATGTTGCATCTACAACAACAACAACAGCAACAACTACGAATCGTACTTCAGCATCTGCTACGAAAGCAAAAGCAGCAACTACTCCTGCTGCTGCTGCTGCTAACAGTACTACTACAAGCACTGCAAGCAGGAAAGGAAAATCTTCTATTACTATTACTACTCGTACTCCTACTCCTACTGATACTATCACACGTAATAACAAACATCCACGTCGTTCTACTACAACTGCTGTTGTATACAAGAATGAAGACAATGATGATGACAGTACTTTTGATGATGGTATTGATGAAAGTATTGACGAAGACGATGAAGACGATGATGACGATGATTATATTTATGGTAAAGAATATGAAGAAGAAAATACTGAAGACGAATATGACGAATCTGAATCTGAATCTGAATCTGAATCTGAATCTGAATATGAAGATGAAGATGAAGATGAAGATGAAGATGAAGATGAAGAAGAATATTAAGAATATGTAGAATATGAAGACGATGCTGTCGTACTAAGATGCACTCTGCATGCCTATCTTTACTAGTCAAGTAATATAGATGTTATAAAGATTTATTTAAATGACTATTATCCTGACTTTTTGAGCTATACGATTGTCATCAGTAGTGCCTGTTTCAGTACCTCGTAGCTCCTAATATAACACTCCATTTTGTTAGGATCTGCAGACCCACTCAGACAACCACAGAACTCAGTTGAAATACAAAAATCTGGTTGGTACTGTAGTCGCGTGCGATCAATGACATATTTTGATTTTTGACCAATGATTAGCCACTTCTATGTAGTGATTGTAGTCGCTGTAGATGATAGTGTTATCCTATTCTCCTTGTATTTCATTCGTGTTTTCAGATACCCACAACAAGTGTCATGTCCTCCTGACACCTCCTATTCTGCTCATTTTTCATTTGCCTAGCCGGTGATGCTTGAATTCTCTCATGTCTAGATTTCATTTCCAGATGAACATGTAAATGGATAATTGTTTTTATTTCTTCTTCGTTCTGCTTGTATTTTGCCATTTGCCATAAAAAAATGCATGTATCACATGAAGAAAAACCAAGCAATTAGTTTTATTGTAAAATGAAGACGAATAATTCTAGAAGAAGGAATATAAGAAAGAAAACGCAAACAAAAGACAAAGAAAAGCAAGGACCATTTTGCTGTTATGGTGAACGTTGTGAATTGTTAACTTCAGCAATGTTTGGAGGCACAGCTGCAGATTCTGACGAAAGGCGACTTAATCTTGATGGTAGTTTCACAGCCCACTGTCAATCTTGTAATGGATATTTTCACGTGGTTACTTGTGGCAACGAAGCACAAACATGTTGCAAAATGTGCGACAGCAGTGATAGTGTTGATGTTACAGCAGGAGATGATGGCAGAGAAATGGGTAAGTGATCGTGGTAAAATGTGTGTTGCATATTTTGTTTCATTGCAGTATTGCAAATCTGTGTGTGCGAGTTGTCTTTTCAATTTTGGATGAATACAGTATATTGGTAGAGTAGGAAGAAGGACAGACATACAATTTGTGTTCCCCTCCCCCCATATTCCCCCATTTTGTGTGTGCACGTTTTTTCATTTCCGAGGCCATCTGAGAATGGATTATGGCTTGTTGGAGAGGAAGGAAGACAGACAGACAGACGAGTATATTTGGGCTATCTTTTTACTTATTTAGTGTTGTTTTCATGCGCTACTACAATGTATTTTCATTCTTTTAACACACACACGTGACGAGAAAAAATAGGATGAACAAAATCTAACTTTTTAACTTTCCTTTATAAATGTTCAGAAACAGACAACGCAGTCATGCCAGTACAGCCAGAAATAGAGGACAAGTTCGCATTAAATGTTCCTTCCGATCGAGGAGAAATTAATCTAGAAATGTGCTATTCTGGCTTGGAGGAATGTTTGCCTGCTAAATTCACAACGGACACTGAGATAGTCAACAAGGAAACAAGGGATGAATTTGACGTATTAATCGATGGGGACGATAAGCTCCCAACACTTTTAAATTTTACCAAGTTTCTGGTTGAAAAAGTATTGAGCACAGGATCTGATTTTCTTAACTTTCAAACTAAATCATATTTTCGAAACTTTCAGACTGGAACTGAAACAGAACATACTTTTAGATTACTTTTATTTTACCATAGGATTACATTTGGTTACCCTTTTGAATTCAAATATATTAAAAACAAAGAATATATAAATATGGCTGTAAGTTTAATGATATTAAAACACAATATACTTAAGTTAATGGCAAATAAGAATAAAACTTTTCCATTATACTATAAGCAGGGAAAGAAACCTTCAAAAATTATGTTTGCATCGACTTTGTTCCACGGTGTTACCACACTCAGAATCACTAATACCTGCAAAGCCGTACAGGAATGGAGCCTTAGTGGTCGTACAGAATTCAATACTTCCTGTCCCACGAAAGAATGGATGCAAAATGAAAAAGGATCACTTTTGTTTTGGAATTCTGTGACAGATAGTGAGCTGGTGAATTACAATTTAGTAAAAGCAGCAGCATCAGTATCAACGGTATCAGCAGACGCAACAGACGCAGCAGCCACAGCAGACGTAACAGCCACAGCAGTATCATCAGCAATATCATCAGACGTAACAGCCACAGCAGCAACATCAGCAACATCAGCAACAGCAGGAACAGCAGGAACAGCTGTAACAGCAGTAACAGCAGTAACAGCAGTAACAGCAGTAACAGCAGTAACAGCAGTAACAGCAGTAATATCAGCAGCAGCAGCAGCAGCAGCAGCAGCGGAGAAAGGAACAGCACCGGCAGAGAATAAACGGAAAAGATCAATTAGTTCTGATGGGACCGATAACATCAATTGCAATGTCTCTAGTCAAAACAACAGAGAAGATAAACGAAGAAGAGCAATTGACTCCAGTCAAAACATAGCAGAAGACAACACCAAAGAAACAGCAACCAAAAACTCCGCAGACAAAAATGACAACAAAGAACTGGAAGACAGCTGCATGGGAGATATAAATGATGATGAGGAAGAAGAAGAAGAAGAAGAAGAAGAAGAACAAGAAGACTGTCATTGTTTGACTTGTACTGGTAGAGGCCATATCACAAAGACTCACTACCGCAACCTTACTAGTGGAGAAGAAAATATCATCAAAGAAATAAAAGAAGGGACAAGGATAGAATTGTTCCAAACCTCTCCTGTGATGAAGTTCGGGTCTGCACCGTATGAGTGTATGGTAGTTGAACGCATGGGTAATGATCCTCACAATTTACATTTAGCAGTATTATATGATGCGGATGCACAACAACCCATTGTTTATACTATCCATCTGAATTGTTCCAATATTAAAAGCTTCAAGACTATAGCAAATAAAGATATTCTCAAAACTTCTTTATGGTGTCGTGAAAAAACTCACAATCGTGATTCTCTACCTGAATTAGGATCTGTTAGAGTTACTGGCAGGTATTTTTCATTTGTACATACAGAAAATAATGATACTACTAGTAGCGTTGAAGAGTTCATACCTGGTAAGGGCAGGATTGTATGGGGTGTAGGTGACTCATCAGATTTATTTTGGGTAGTATTTGAAGAGGAAAAGTGGAATGGCAATGGAGCAACTAAGGTATATTTATCACAATTAGAAGAATTTTCTTTATTAGTAAGACACACTGACGAAGAAGATGATGATTATAATGATGATGAAGTCGGAAATGTCGTCTACAATAACAGCATAGGCGATGATGATGATGATGACGATGATGATGATGATACAGTTGATGGTGATGATGGTGATGATGGCGATGATGATGATGATGATGATGAAGTTGATACAGTTGATGGTGGAAAGTCACCTGGGCTTGACTCTCAACAACAACTAGAAGAAGTTGATGATGATCCTGAAGACAAAGTGGCAGATAGTGGTAATTCATTTGGGGCTAACAACAACCATGATGACAATGACAATGACAATGACAATGCCAGTGACAATGGCAATGACAATATCGATATTGATGATGATGACAATGATGATGACGATGATGATGACGATGACGATGACGATGATGATGACGATGATGATGATGGTACAGAGGAAGGTTACTTTTCTGGGGATGACACTGACGACACTGACTATGATACCAATGATAATGACATGAATGCCTGCACCAATCTAATGTATGAATCAAAATGGATCATAGGGAATGATGAACATTCTGCTGCCTTAAATGAATTCTGTACTTTTAGTAATGGTTGGAATTTGAAAACAATTATCTGCGTTCTTAATTTTCTTGGAGAATGTTTTTTAATTCCAAAGCATGCAATAAAGAAAATTACTATCAATGTCACCAAAGACTGGAAAAATCACTGTCTGAGTGAAAATAATAAAGATAAACCATTTCCTATTTTAAATTCTAAGTATGTTTCTAAGTTATTTGGAGTATGTTTACCCCAGAGCATGAAGTACAACATCAACAAACCCACCCTCAGCAGCAGTGGCATCAATAATGAAAGGCTAACTCTAGAGAGCAATGATTGGAATGGTAAGAAAACTACTACTGTATAACATATCAATGTTGTATTATGAAAAACTGACTCATTATGTTCTACTGACTTCTACTTTTTCCACAACTGCAATATCCGTTGATACTGCTTCCTCTATATGGGCCTTTCACAGCTACTGATTTGGCAAAAACTAATACATCACCTGCTGTTGCTAATGCTACCACAGAAAGTATAGTGGGAGGACGATACAGGGAAACCAGTCAATTGCAAATGTACCAAAAAAATGGAGCTCTGGTCACAATTGATAACCCGACTGCTGAAACTATACTAATGTACAACCGCAAAACCCATTATCTAGTTGCACCAATTTTTTTGGCATTGAATCAACCTTTTATGTGTTCAGATAAAAAAGTGATACCAATGTCTGCTCCACCCGTAAATCAACGACAGGTAGAACAAAATACAGTCTTAAAGATAAGAAGAGAAACATTACTTGCATCCACAACTCGACATACCATGTTGAATAGCTATTCCATACTTCCATATACACCTGTCCGTAAACAATTACCATCAACAATTAGTATAGAAGGAACTGACGGGAATGGGAATAACATAGCTACAACGAAAAATGCACTATTCAGATTTCTCCCTAACTTTGTCAACACACCAGAAGATAATGATGGTAACAAAAATGATGACGATGTAGACAAAGATGAAGATGAGAAATACAATATTCAAGAGAAGTCAATGCACGACAGCATTGATTTTTTATCATCCTTGAGTTTAACTTTAGATCAAGCACAAAATTTTGATGACGGTATTGTTGAATGCATTCAATCAATAATTGCAGCTGATGATATTGTAAGTTTAGCTCAGGTGTCCACATATTTGTTGTTCTCTATAATCTTTTTATGAACACAGTTGATACTTATCTGATAAAATTTCCCCCTACTATCCTCTTCTTGACCCCACTTCCTAGGTTGTTAGAATTGGGCTACCTGCAGGTTCCAAGCTTTTCCCCAATATAAAATACAGTAGTACAGAGGAGAAGCTACATGTGCTTCGACTGTTAATACAATACCGGAAAGGAAACGGAAATTCATTTGCACTGGTTGACGGAGGGCACAGAATAATGGCAATACTCTCCTTGATATACAAATTCAAGAAACCAACTAATCGTCAAGCTACAACAACAGCACAATCCAATTGTTATGGTGTTGTCAATACAAAAGAGTTATGCCGGAAGGCAAGTTTGTTTACGTATGTCCCTATTTTTAAAATGATGAGTGATGAAAGTAGAACAGTCGATATACAAAAAAGGTTGACAAGATTTTCGATATGTCAATTCTTCAACACACTATCATCAGCTATACAATCACAATCTACATCAGCTCAGAAACTTAGCATGAAGCAACTTCTTTATAATATTATTGGTACAACCAATATGATTGGCATTGATAGTGCTAGTATTAATGACAGCAATAGTGTTAGCGCTAGTGATAGTGATAGCGATAGCGATAGCAATAGTGATAGTGTTGGGGATAAGGGCGGAATGGCAGGAATTGTGTCATATAACGAGAATCACGCTGACATTGGAATTGAAAATGCTCTTGCAACTGCCTGTTATATCTGTTTTAGAGCTGGTGAAGGTGATCGAGACTTTGATAAATCAAAACAGAAAAAAGTTGGTCTAACAATCCTTGAGAATATAGGCAATACGAATCTCAAGACAAATAATTTACCCAGACTTGCTAGTGATGTGAAAAGACTGTTTTTAGATTGTGATGACAAAATTTTAAAGTCAAAGTAAGTTACTGTGTGAGATTGAGTACCTTTATAGTACTTTACTACAAAACATCTTGCCTTACTTTTTGTTGTTGTTGTGGTTTTTGCTTTGTTGGACTATCCAATTAATAATATATTGGCCAGGGATAAATCAGTTCAAATAATTTTAAAAGCAATCGGCAATACATCACTGTGTAAGGATTTAATCAAAGAAAAAGAAAATAGTACATTCATAGAAGGAGAAAGAAAGAAGACATCACTCTTTACTTTAGTCAATAATATGTTCGATCAAACAAAACACGAAGATGGGATTAATTCAGACCGGTGTATGATGACCACAATGCATCAAAGAAGAACAAGTATCTTCCTTTCATTACTACACACCATCGCACATACTTATTTCAGAACGAAGGATGATGTTTTGACTACATTATTTCAACACATTGAGCATATTAATACCAAAACTACAGCCGAAAAATTGTATCTTACACTAGTGGAAAAATTGTTGTTCAAATATTTAGCAAGCAGCAACTGGAATCAAAATGCAAAAAAAGGTGGCGCATTTGCTCTCTTATCAAGGGTTAATAACCTTTGGGGCGGAAGTTGCAAAACTTGGGAGAACAATTCAGAAATATGTGGGCAAATATGTAGCGCCAAGTCTAGTGTGCCCAGTGGTGTGGCTCTTCAATACATTGTACACTTGATAACCGACTATGCTTCACCATCAAGTGCCTCTCTTCAGATGTTGATTGAATTCTTCAAGGCTGGATTCAATCAGACATACCTATCTGAGCCAGTCATTCAAACAAAAGACTTAAATTTCTTGAATAGAGTGTTATCAGCACCACTGGATATTCTCAGCAAAGCAATATCTTCAGCATTATCAAAGCAAGCTGGCAAACACATTTCAACAGTGCTCGCAATGTTGCTACCTCAGTGCTGGCTAAAGATTGTAACAGATGTAACGCCAGAAATATCCCCAAATGACAGTTTAGAAACGCATTTACCAGGTAAGCAGTCTATCTCAACCCCAAAGTGTTCCACTCCATTATATATACTCTTTGTATCATGATATGATACTACTATATTCTAAAGACTTTGTTGTTTGTAAGATTTTTGTAAAGAAATTAAAAGCCATAAGGAGAAGTATTATGAGATATCAAAAGGGGGTGATTTTTACTTTGATTATACTAATGTGCATTTACTTGCTGAGAAATTGGCACAATTGATCACAGATGGAACTATACATCCTTCAGATTCTGCATGGTACACCCTTATATCAAGCAAAAAAAGTGACGTGGATGGGTTGGATTTGAAGTTTAAATTTAAAGTTGATGAGGAATATACTATTACTTTCCTTTTGCCTGATTTTGTCCACTTTATGTTTACTGGATCATTTCCATCAGATAACGTAGACGGTTCTTTTTCTGATATTTTGAGACAGAACGAAGTTGAAAGAAGAGAAATCACACCCAATGAAAAACAGAATACAAAGGAAACAGAAGGTAACACTAGAAAAAAAGATCTTATTTCTGATGAAGCAGAGGTAGCCAAATCCAACAAAGAAGAAGAAGAAGAAGAAGAAGAAGAAGAGGAGGAGGAGGAGGAAGAAGAGGAAGCTGGCAACCAACATCTCCATGACTACACAACACATTTTCAAGGGAAAATGTCAGCATTATTTAAAACAACCAAAAAATCACAAAAAATTAGAATTTTAGAAAGTGCTGTTGAAGAAGGAAAAAGGCAAGATGAAGTAGATCAAATATTGAATTCGTCAATAATAGTTACACAGGTGATGGGTGAGGCATTGTTGCTTGTAAAAAATGCAGCAGCAGTTGCAAAGAAACAAAATCTACCTTTGTTCAAGAGTCAGTCTTCTGGGTCATACGAGAACTTAATCAAGAAAACCTTCCAAAAATTAATGGAAAATGTTAAAAAAGATAAAAGTGTTGAAGAATATGTATGTGGATATTTTTCAGAGGCCGGCCTTGTTGAAAAGAGTACCGCCCAGCAATCCGAGTTAAATTCAGAAATAAGTAATGAGCAGAGCAAAAAAAACAAAAGTAAAACAAAAAAAACCAAAACAATATCATTAGAGTCAGTTCTAGACAATATATTTAATGAACATTACTGTTTTCAGAGTAATGTTCTACGTTTGATGGACTTTCCTAATGTGTTTGAAGATACGGAAGGGGAGGATGAGGAGGGGAGAAGATAGCAGCAGAAACACAGGAATAATCAACCCAATGCTACTGTATGATGGAAAGAAAAAGAAGATACAAGTACAAGAAAACTAATACATATAAATATAATTACATACTGAAAAAAGCATGAACCATTAATATTGTGTACCTCTTTAATCATTATCAACGTAATCATTGTTATCATCATTTTCCGTCACTGCTGGTGTTGCTGCTCCTAATACCATTAGCAACAGTGAAGTCACGACATCAGCATCAGCATCAGCATCAGCATCAGCAGCAATGCAACCTCAACTGTCGTTACATCCTTTTTTGTTTCACAAATTACTACACGTATTAACTTAGGTTGGTTAGATTACATACACATGACTCAAACAATTATACGTCAGCACAAATATTTGTAGCGCTACTACAGTACTACAGTAGTACTGCTTTGAAAAAGAATATTTTCAATTCTGCACGAAAAATAAATAAATAATATATATTTATATTTTGAAACAAAAACATGCCGGATCAGACCAAACCGACTGATCCAATTAGAATTCTTCCAGTAATTTATAATAAAATGTACATGTATTTATCCGTTGGCTGGATACAAGTGATATCCTTTCAGAGGATACCGGTCGACTTTTACTTGCTACTGTAGTAGAGAGAGTTTTGACTAAAGGGAATATTTTCA